>Ga0116186_1000689_pt1 | contig 38385 bp, 31 predicted proteins | sample AD_JPNNA4_MetaG_FD_89806 | JGI IMG/M metagenome (GOLD analysis project Ga0116186, IMG submission 89806) | Active sludge microbial communities of municipal wastewater-treating anaerobic digesters from Japan - AD_JPNNA4_MetaG | ecosystem: Engineered > Bioreactor > Anaerobic > Digestate | place...
CCGAAATCCGTCATGAGCCACATGATCATTCCCCTACGAACGATTTCTTTCCCTCTTCATTTTGAAGGTTCCTGCACCTCATCCGCACAAACGGTCTCGGCAAGCCATCCGATCGGCGTGTCGGGCGGGATTGGACGAGGGGCGGACTCCCGGTACTGTTTTTTCGTGAGCGCCGAATCGTGGAGGACCCGGCCATGACGGTCGTAGTACACAACACTATTCTGCTGATAGAGCCCCTCCTCGCAGTCGATCAGCTCATAACTGACCACGTAGGCAACCCCCTTGGCTGCCGGAAGCACTGCCTCCACCGAGGCAGCCATCCTGGCGTTGAGCATCTGCTTCGAGGTCACGGTCACGAAACGGCCCATTGGCCTCACAGACGCCCTGTCGTAATGATATGTGCCCCAAACCGTCTCCCCCAGTTCGACCCACTCCGCCGCTCCGGCGGTCTGCACCGTCGTCAGGAGCACAAAGAAAATAGAAACGATTGCGAGCGACTTCATGGGCTCCCCCTTTCAATGAGGGGCCCGCGCCCCAGGAGCGACTCGAAGAGGGCAGCCAGCATCGCCTCCTGCGAGACCCGCCGGCCCGCGGCCTCGTGGAGCCCCTCGACGGAGATCCCGAAGGCATCCCCCGGGTCGCCCCGGCGCGAGCTGAGCACCACGGGCGTGGCGGCCAGCCGCGGGCTCAGGCGCAGCTTGCGCAGGAACTCGTAGCCCGCCCCGCCCGCGCGGGAAAGTTCCGTGACGACGATGTCGGGCGTGAACCCCAAAAGGATCTGGAAGGCCTCGGCGTTGCTCGAGGCAAGGCGGACCACCGCCCCGGGCCAGCGCGAGCGGATGACTCCCGTGACCAGGGCGCGCCCCTCGGGCTCGTCGTCGACGACGAGAAACCGCGGCGCCCGACCCCGGCCCGCCTCCGTGCCGTCCGCAAGGGCCCGCTCGAACATCCCGGGCTCGAAGAGCTGCTGCTGCACGTCCTTCCGGTTCGATTCCGTCATGCGTTGCCCTCCATGATTGTCACCCTCACCCTGACCCTCTCCCGCCGGAGACGGTGTCGCAATTCCGATGTTGTCATTCCGCACAAGCGCAGCGCGATGCGGAAACCAGTTTTTCAATGATTTCTGGATTCCCGCTTCTGCGGGAATGACATGATTTCGGCGTTTTTCAATATTGCGACACGGCCTCTCAAGTGAGAGGGAAATCTGCAGTTGCCTCTCCAGCCAGCTCCCGCACCTTCGACGCCAGCTCCTCGAGTCTCACCGGCGCCTCCAGGAAGGCCGTGCGGGGGATCCGCGCCAGCTCGGCGACGAAGTCGTCCTGGACCCAGCCCGAGACGACGGCGATGCCCGCACCCCTGCCGAACTTCCGCGTGAGCGCCACGAGGTCGGGCAGGTACACGAAGGGGATCCCCAGGTTCGTCGGGATGACGACGTCGAAGCGGTTCTTCTCGAAGAGGTCGAGCAGGATCGCCGGGTAGTAACGCGCGTCGAGGCCGTAGTGCATGACCTCGCAGCCGAACTTCCCGAGGGCCTCCGAGAAGACCTCCCTCGCCTCGTCCTGCCCGGTGATGAGCAGGACCCGCGGCGGCCGCGCAAGGGCGGCCGGCTTTTCGACCTTCGCCGGCTTCTCCGGCTCCGCGGGCTTCTTGGCCTCCTTCGGGAACCTGTAGATCTTCGCCGTCATCGCCCTTTCATCAGTGAACCGCGTGCTGCGATTTCCTCTCCTCGGGGTTGTAGAAAATGATGTCGATCGAGTACCCCTCCATCCCCTGCCGGCAGCCGGCGCAGCAGTAGACCATGCCGATTTCATTGCCCTGCTCGGTGAGCGCCACGGGCTCCAGCCCTTCCGCCTGCCTGCAGTGAATGCAGACCATCTGCTTTCCCCCATCGGCCATGTCGCACCTCACTTCCTGCTCAAGAGTCTTATCGAAGGGCCCGGCCCCGGTGGGAGAGAGGCGAACCGTGCCTCGCAACCGTGGCCGGAAAGCCCCCGAGATCACCCGCGGAACCCGCGCCGGCGGGACAGGCCCGACATGCGGCCCGCCTTCTCGGCCTCGGTCACGCGGAAGAAGGCCGCGTGGACGAGGGCCTTGTTGTAGACCAGGGCCGAGCCCACCATGCCCTTTCCCTCGAGGCGGAAGTCCCACCCGTGCCCCACGGACTTGAAGCGCTGCCCCGTGCAGGCCAGGGCCTCGGCCAGGAAGGCCCGGGGCGCGCCCTCGGGGACGGCCTTTTCGTCCCTGCCGCCCAGCGCGACGGCCTCCATGGCGTAGCTCTTCACGAGCTTGGGGTGCAGTGCCGCGTAGGCCCCCTCGAGCGAGACCAGGTCGAAACCCGCCGCCCTGCCGTCGATCAGGACCAGGAGCCCCTTCTGCCCGGGCAGGCAGGTGAACTTACCCAGGTACCCGTCGATGTCCTTTGCCCGGTTCTCGAAGGCGTCCTTCATGGCCCCCGTGGGGGAGGCGACACGGCTGTCCTCCAGCACGGACGCCACGTTGTCCCAGACGGCCCCCTGGTCCGACCGGAACTGCCCGCCGGCTTTGAGGCTGTCCGACACGCTCTGCTTCGCTGCCCCCCGCACGCGGTGGGTCGCGATGTGGCCCGAGTCGTCGAAGCGATCCGACACGTAGGACCAGCGCCCCTGCTCGGTGCAGCTCACGGGGATGATCGTCTCGGACTGGCGCCGAAGCAGGATCGTCGTGTTGACGATCCGGTTCTGCTTGGCCCCGGCCAGCTCCTCCCCGTCGAGGATGAGAACCGCCGTGGGGGCGCTGTTGACGACCTTCAGCTCGGGCACCGCGCCCCCGGCGCTCACCTCGGTGACCGTGAGGAACCCGCCCGCCATGGCCTCTTTCATGGTCATGTAGTGCGGGCCGCCGTCGACGGACGAGAAAATCGGCCAGACGGCCATGTTGCGGTGCCGCTGCGCATCGCCGAACGTAATCCCCTCCAGATGATGCTTGATCGTATCCTCCATAAGCCCCCCTCCCTCCCGAAACGCCCGAAGGCGAAACGGGAGTTTTTGCATTGTCTGAGGGCATTATCGCCACTTCTTCCTTATATAAAAGGCCGCCTCGACAGCCCTCTGTCGGGGGAAAATGTGTGTCTCCCTGACAGGATCCGCCAAAGCCCCTTTTTGCAGGCCACCCCGCCGTCGCCGCGAGGGAGTTCTTGTTCCCTTCCGCAAAAAATGATTGAAAGATCAGCAACCTGGCGGAGATGCGGCGCGAAAAAGGCGATTGCATACCGGTGCGGCGAAGCGGGTGAAGCCTTGCAGGCGCAAGATGCCCTGATCAAGATCACGACATTCAACCTTGAAGCGCGCTATCCTGATGAGACCCGCAGTGTACGGAAGAAATGCACGGAGGACTTCGCCCGCGTCGAGCACGAAAAGATCAGCAATGAACATGACCCGGGAATTCGGATGACTTGCGAGAGCGGCGTCCGACTCGATACGGAGTAAGGCGGCAGCCCCCTGATCCCCACGCCCTAAATCACACGTCCGTTTTTCGCAAAGTCGTAAACGAGCGAGGCCCCGGCTTCCACTTCGTCGGGCGTGGCCGTTATGATGTCGAGGGGGATCATGAACTTGCGGATCGTCCTGATCTCCCCCTCCCTGGTCAGTCTTGCACGCTTGAAGATGTCGCAGCCGCGGAAATCGTCCGACACGATGATCACGTCGATGTCGCTGTCTTTCCCCGCCTGCCGACCGGCCCGGGAACCGAACAGGATCATCTTCGACACGTTGAGCCCTTCTTTTTCCAGTTCCTTTTTCAAGAACCGAACCGCTTTTAGAGCTGTGCTCTGAGCCATGTCAGCACTCCCCTGCCTTTCTTGACAAAGGCAACCGTATTCCGTTTGTTGTACTCTTTCTTCATCTTCGCGATATTGTCGGGATATCGTGTCGGGATGCTCACGCGGTTCAGCGAGAAGATGACCTCGTAGAGGTCGTCGGGCGGCCGCAGGTTCAGCTTCTCCACCAGGTAAATCAGGTTGTGTATCTTGGGGGGTGTCTCGTTCAAACGCTTCTGATACAACCCCTTGAGGGCCTTTTCGACCGCCAGGTGACACAGGAAGACCGTGTAGATATAACGCCTGCTCTCGAACATGGCATCGACAGTGTCCATGTCGTACTCGGCCTGCCTGAACCATTCTTCCGGGGCTTTATCATCGAACCTTTCTCCACGGGGTTCGCTACAAACAACAGGGTTCTCATCACCTTCTCAATGAAAATTATCGGCCCTGCGTGACACACCGACATATTCAATTGCCCGCTTACCGCCTCGGCAGGTTGAGCCTACGGCGCACGCCCTCGAGGGCTTTCAGGATCTCGTCGCCCATGTCCTTATCCGCCGCTGCATGCCGTTCCGCGGAGCGAAGCAGGGCCTCGACGCCCTCCCGGCCGTCAGCGGTCCTCACGGCCTGCCGGGGTGTCTTCCCGCCCAGGGCGGGGATCTTCTCGTCCATCCAGCTCCCCCAGTGGGAGGCAAAGATCTCCGCCAGCTTCGCCTTTATTTCCGGGTTCTGCATGAGCTCGTCGTGTTCGGCCTCGGAGCGCGTCATGCGGGCGTCTTGACTGCGAACTTGCTGCATCATGTGTTCCGCCGTCTCGATCACCGTCGTCTTGTATCGCGCCCCCGAACCCAGCCGGGTCTCGATCTCCTTCCGGATCGTCGCGGCCCGCTCCGACGAATTCACGGTGACTTTCAGGCTCCCGCCGTCGATGGCCATCGTGCCCAGGATGGTGTTCTGCAAATTTGGCCTGTCCCTGAAACCCTTTCGGGACCAGGGGATCTCGAGCTTCGAGATCTGCCCCCTGTCGTCCAGCTTCGCTCGGTTGCGCAGATCGGTTTCGCTCTCGCCGGCGCTGAGGCCCGCCAGCCTCGTAAACGCCTGTTCCGGCGAGTCGATTTCATAGTGGAGGGTGTGCATCAGCAGGCGCTCGCCGTCCGTGTTGTAGAGAGCCGGGATCCGGCTGAGTTTATGTCCGATCTCGAGGAACGCCTCCCGGATCTCGAAATCGTATTCCAGCAATTCCGCCTCCGTGATCGTCTCGCAGGCCTGGCGCATCCAGCTTCGCAGCTCGATGATCTCAGGCTTGAACTCCGGCGGGATGGCGAAGTTGCTGCACCCGAAAAGCATGTTCATCCCCCGTATCGGCGTCACGCGGCAAAAGAGGATATCCCCCTCCCGGGCTACGCGGGACGCGCCCGGCTCCCTGACGTCGACCTCCTGTTCCGTGAGCACGTCCTTCAGCAGGAAGCCCCTGCCGGGCTCGCAGCGGATCACCTCGCAGAAGCGGAAGGGGCCTCTCGAGATGGCCGCGATGAGTTCCCTCTCCGTGTCGTCGAGCCGTCCCTTTTCCTTCTCGAGGAAGAACTCCGCCGGCGTCACCCCGGGGGGCAGCCGCAGCGAACCGTCTACGTCCGCGGGGTCGTATGTCCAGTTGAACATGCTCCAGGAAGCGAAGAGCGGGCCCAGGCGGTCGAGAAGCTGTTCGTCGACCTCCTCGTCCGGCCAGAGCAAGAACTCGTCGTAGGCCGCAACCATACCGGACTGCCGGAGCATCCTTTCCGTGAAGCGGATCAGCCGATCCTGGAGCCGGAGGTACGCCTCGCCCAGCCGGCGCCACTCCGAATCCCGGTCGGGCTCCAGCGTCTTGAGGCAGCACTTCTTGTACTTTTTGCCGCTGCCGCAGGGGCAGGGCGCATTGCGTCCCGTCTCCATGACACCTCCCGTGCCGTCCCCCCGATCGTTCTCCCGCAGGCAGGCTTCCAACTTTCTTATAGCCTCCCGGGCCCATCCGCGCCGCGGCCAACTGACCCTCTGAACACCGGCAATCTCATAAAAGATCCCGTCAATACTACGTCCATGAGCGAAGATTTACAGGCATTAGAGGCATTGCAGGACTGTCTGCCCTGGAGTAGGGCCAAGCGGGTCGGCCTTCTCACTCGCCGGGCCCTGCTGCTGTACGCACGCGGGCGGCAGGACGAGCGAGGCGGCCCGTCCGGTCAGGTGTCGATGACTTCGAGGCCCAAGTACGTCACCATCGGATCGAAATCCCTGTCATCATGCAGGAGCGGGATCCGGTAATGGATGCAGAACGTTCCGATCATGACATCGATCGTTTTTCTGACCGTCACACCCTTTTTCCTCAGAATCCGGTAGTTCCCCGCGCTTTCCAGGGCCAGTTCGCTCCCGCCCATCGGCATGAAGGGAATGCGCAGAAGAAGATCCCTTGCGATCCGGAAATCCCTTTCGTTCTGGAATCCCTGAAGCACCTCGGTCAGGATCAGATCGCCGATCACGATGGGCACTTTGCCGAGGGCGGCATCCAGCCAGTCGGTCTGCGGCGTTGGTCTGCCGTTGAAGTAGTCGATCCAGACGGACGAATCCACGAGGATCATCTGTCCGACCTCATCTCGTCGAGATTGCCGGACCACTTGAGCTTTCCCCGAAACTTCCTGATTTCCTTCCGCCCCCTTACCTGCACCAGCAGTTTCAGCCCTTCTTCGATGGCATCTTTCTTTGTTTTGACACCGGATGCCTTGAGGGCGGATTTCATCAGTTTGTCATCGATGACCACATTCGTTCTCATGATCCCTCCGATGTGTATGAAATGCGTATATTATACACATTCCGGCCGGTTTGGGGAAGACCTATTTTGGCGATACCCCCTGTCCGACCGCATGCCTGCCGAACCGTTTCGATATCTTCGCCCCGCGAAAAATCATCCCTGTAAATTGAACGTTCGTGTTTTAAATTGCAGGGTATGAAGAACGATATCCCATCGGAAAAAACGTGTTTGCCCTACCCGTCACAGATCTGCGCAGGATCTTCGAGGAGTAAGGAGAAGCAAGGGGCGCATTTGGCGTATTCCTCTTCACTGGCCACTGAACAATGTTCACTGGTCACTTCTGCGAAGCAGCCATGCGGTGAGGGGAAAATCCGGCAAAAGTACTTGCATTCATTGGCTTTTCATGCCAAATAGGAACAGCGCTTCACCCGGCGCATAAGAAGGCAGGAACGGAGACCGGCGCCATGAAGACACGGGAAGACATCTTACGGATCCTCGCTCGAGAAAAGCGCGATCTCGCAGCACAGTTCAAGGTGCAGAGCCTCGCCCTGTTCGGCTCCTATGCCCGAAATGAACAGCGGCAGGACAGCGACGTGGATATTCTCGTGGACGTCGATCCCTCGATCGGCCTGGAATTCGTCACCCTCGCGGAACGTATCGAGACAATGCTCGGGCTTCCCGTGGAACTGGTGTCCCGCGGCGCCATAAAGCCCCGATACCTGAAAGCCATCGAGCAGGACTTGATCTATGTCTAGGCGAACGGCCGAACTCCTTCTGGATGACATCCGGGAAGCCATCGAAAGAATCGAGCGATAGACCGGGGATCTCTCGCTGGAGGGATTCATGGGCGACGAGAAGACCCAGGATGCGGTCGTGAAAAATCGCGAGATTATCGGGAGGCGGCAAATCGATTGCCCCAAGAGTTCAAAGCGCAACTCGCCGACATCGAGTGGCATAAAATCGTCGGGCTGCGACACCGCATCGTGCATGACTACTTCGGGATCGACCTGAAGATCATCTGGCGCATCATCAACGAAGACCTTCGCGCCTTTAAGGCGCAGTTGCCTTGACCGTACCCGTCTCTTTTCAACATGGGAAAAACTGAGCTTGGCCGCCCGGAAATCTGATTTTCGCATGCGGCAACCCATGACCCCCTGCACCATTGAACCCATGAACCTGTATAGACAGCGAATCAGCTTGCCCGGCGAGGAGGCTTCTCCACATTTCCCTCTCCCCTCGGAGGCCGTGTCGCAATATTGAAAAACGCCGAAATCATGTCATTCCCGCGGAAGCGGGAATCCAGAACTCTTTGAAAAGACGGGATTCCGCATCGCGCTGCGCTTGTGCGGAATGACAACATCGGAATTGCGGCACAGTCACACGCGGGAGAGGGCCAGGGTGAGGGGGGGAAAACCGGCAAACCTCTTGCATAAAAGGACCACGTTGTGGAACCCAAAGACTGCAAGATGACAGGCCAGAAGAACACCCACAAGCGCCTGATGCGCGTGGGGCAGATGCTGAAGCTGTTCCTGGAGAAGGAACGGGTGACGACGGCCACCCTCAGCCGCGAGTTCCACACCACGGCCCGCACTATCCAGCGGGACCTCGCCTTTCTGAAGCAGTGCGGCTTCCCCGTCACCGAGGCAGGCCCCGGCGTCTACAAACTGGACAAGGATATCTTCAGGAATTTCGAGCTCTTCGACGAAAACGAGCTGTCCCTCATCGTGGCCCTCAAGTGCGCCGTCTCCCAGCTCGGCCAGCCCATCCGGAAGGCAGCCGACGAGGTCTTCAACCGCCTCTACCAGGCAACGGGCAACCAGCCCGTCTACATCCACGTCGACGAGTCGGTGCCCCTGGACACCAGGCTCATGAACCGGCTCCTCAAAGCCATACGCAACCGAAGGCGCCTCTCCTTCCACTACGTCTCGAACAAGAACTCCCACCCGGCCACCGTCGACCCCTACCGGATCGTCCACTACGACGGCTTCTGGTACCTCGTGGCGAAAGAAGACGGAACGGGCATCGTCAAGCGCTACGCCCTGGACAAGCTCAAAGACCTCAAGATGCTCCCCGAGAGCTTCCCCGCCGTGCCCGCTAACCTCGACGAGTTGCTGCGCCGGAGCGCCAACATCTGGTTTACCGAGGAGCGCAACCTGGAGGTGCTCATCGAGGTGAACCCGAAGGCGGCCGACTACTTCAAAAGAAGAAAGATCTTCCCCACGCAGGAGATCAAGGAAACCAGACCCGACGGCTCACTCATCGTCAGCCTGAAGGTGGGACACTTCGGGGAGGTCCGCGAGACACTCAAGATGTGGCTGCCGAACGTGAGAATACTGGAACCCGAAAGACTTCGAAAAGATTTATTCACGGAATTGCAGAAATGGCTCTCGTGGCAAAACCTCTAGAGCCGCAATGACCGTTTGCCCCCATTCCTCGTTGAACATGGGGAATCTCACGGAACCAAAGCGGGCCTTATGACCGTGCTGTAATCGGGGTTGCGTGAAGCCTTAAACCAAGCGCACGCATGACCTTGAGCACCGTGGCGAACTCCGGGTTGCCTTCGGGCGACAACGCCTTATACAGGCTCTCGCGGCCGAGGCCGGTTTCGCGGGCGATTTGCGCGATCCCTTTTGCACGAGCGATATCCCCCATCGCGGCAGCCACCAGCGCCGGATCACCTTCCTCCAAGGCGGCTTCCAGATAGGCTGCCATGTCCTCCGGAGTCTCCAGATGTTCCACAACATCCCAGGAACGTGTTTTGGTTTTTGCCATCACAAACCTCCTAGAGTTCCCGCGCAAGCTTCTGCGCTTTCTTGATGTCCCGGTCTTGACTGTGTTTATCGCCGCCGGCAAGCAAGATCACCAGAGTTCGGCCGCGGCGCACGAAGTAAACCCGATAACCGGGCCCGAAGTCTATTCGCAATTCCGAGACACCCTCACCGACCGGCTTCGCATCGCCGAAATTACCGAGCGACAGTCGTCGAATACGAACATTGATACGCGCACGAACTTGCCGATCACGCAAGCCATCAAACCATCGGGCGAAAACCCCGGTTTGCCGCACTTCGATCATGGTTACTTGTATCCTATAAGATACGCCTATTGCAAGGGAAAACCATTAGAGAGATCTTTCCGACGCAGGAGATCAAAGAAACCAGACCCGACGGGTCGCTCATCGTCAGCCTGAAGGTGGGGCACTTCGGGGAGGTGAGGGGGAAGAGGGTCAGGTCTTGTATTTCAACGTGATTCACCGATATTCTCGAATGTAAGATTACGAGCTATGTTTAAATGCAAGACCTGACCCTATCTCCTCTCTATCTCCTCTATCTCCCATCTCTTGCACCAACTTTCCCTTGCCCTCGTCCGCCGAAGAAGCTATAAGGACGAATCCCCGCCACGGAGATATCCCCCATGAACGAGACCCTGCACGCGGAGGCATGGAGAGGCCTGTTCGAGGCGGCCTTCCGGATCAAAGAGATGGCGCCTTGGAAATGGATGGTCGAGACGGAGATGTTCGGCATCCGCGACGGCGACGAGCCTTGTTACGTCAGCGTCATGGGCTACCTGGGGGAGCACCTGGGCATCTCCGTATACCGGGGCGACGGGGCGCTGAGACGGTTTCTGGAGGTGCGCGAGACCCCGCAGGAGACGATCATCGAGTACCCGGAGCTGCTCCTGCAGATCCCGCAGCTGCAGCTGTCCTTCGAAGATCGCGCGGACCTGCTGGAATGGGACCGCAGGCTCATCCGCAATATGGGCTACAAGGTGCGGGGCGGCCAGGCATGGCCCCTGTTTCAGAGTTACCGGCCGGGGTTCATGCCCTGGCGGCTGGAGGCCGAGGAAATCCCCGTTCTCACCCGGGCTCTCGAGCAGCTCGAGGAAATGGCGCCCCGGGCGCGGGCCGGCTCGGTACGGCTGGACATCGAAGACAGGGGGGATATGCTGGTCCGGGCGCGGACGGCGGAGGGCGCTTGGGCCGACGAGCGCGTGCCGATTCCGTCGCCGCAACCGCCGGCCATCGACCTGTGCTGGGACGAGCGCGACATGAGCCTGCTCAAAAAGACCCCGGCGACGGGCGACAGCATCGAGCTCGATTTCTTCATGTTCCCCGGCGCAATCGGGAAGCCGTCGCAGCGGCCGGCCGTCGCCTACGTGCTGCTCGCCGTGCACCGCAAATCCGAAATGCCCCTCTTTGCCGACCTCCTGCCCGTCGAGGAAAGCCTGGAGCGCCTCTTCGGGCAGGTTCCCCGGGCGCTGCTCGCCCAGCTCGCGGCCGTGCCCATGCGGCCCAAAGAGATCCGGGTCCAGAACCACTTCCTCGTGCATCTCCTGGAACCGGTCCTGAAGGGGCTGGGGACGAAAATCGTCCATCAGTCGCCCCTCAAAGCGCTCGGCGCGGTCAAGCGCGGTCTGATCGGTTTCCTCTGAGGTTCAGCGCCGCCGCGCGGGGCCGCCCCTTTTCCCGGATGCCTTCGGCGCGGCCTCGACCGCCCTTTTCTTCCCTCTTCGAACAGCCCTGCCGTCCCCGGGGGATCGGCCGGCCGCCGGGCCGCCTGCGCTTCGAGCCCAGGTGCCGCGCCCGGCCCCGGCATGCGGGAGGCCGCGCGCGTAGCTCCGCCACGTCTCGTCGAAGAGGGATTGGATCCCTGCAGGGACAAAGAGGGTCTTCTTGGTCCGCGTGATGCCGACGTAGGCCACGTTGATCTCCTCGGACCGCTGGGAGAACCCCTCGAACGCCTCGATGTTCGAGATCACGTCCTCGTCCAGCACCACGTGATCGTACTCCTGCCCCTTGGAGGCGTGGATCGTCGACAGCGTGATCGACCCCTCCCGCCCGTTGCCCCGTTCCCTGCAGAGCTCCAGCAGCTCGTAGACGATGTCGGGGAAGTCCAGCTCGTATTCCTCCACGATCTCGACCATCTTCATCAGCTGGTAGTCTTCCAGGGCCTCCGCGTAGTCGATCAGCTCCTCGACGTCCCCGAAGGACCGGATCAGTTCGTCCCGGATCCGCTCCCTCTCGCCGGCCTGGAGCCAGTAGACATCCAGCGTGCGGCACAGCTCCGCGCTGATGTCCCGCTCGAAGCGGAACCCCTTCTTTTTCGCCCTCAAGGCCATGGCGTTCTTGAACAGCGAGAAGTTCGTCCGGCACAGGATCGCCGTGTCCTCCTGCAGCGCCAGGGCATCCAGCGTGTCGTACACGCAGACCCGCGACGCCTTGCCCCGATCGCCCCGGATCTCGAAGTCGCCCTCGTCCTTGCCGTGCCGGATGAAGCGCTTCGTGAAGCCCGCGATGCGCGGCCCGAACCGGAAGCTCAGCGTGAGGTCGTGCCGCTCGTCGTGGGGGAAGCGCCGCATGGCGTCCTCGGCGTAGCGAAAGCCGTAGATCTGCTGGTGCGTGTCGCCCACCAGGACGATGCGGCCCCGGTAGCCCGACAGCGCGTCGACCATGATGGGCGAGAGGTCCTGCCCCTCGTCCACGAGCACCCGGTCGTAGCGGGCGAGCTTCCCCTGGAATTTGCCGTCGCGGTGCGCCAGCTTGAGATAGAAATCGTGCGGGCAGCCCTTCCTCTCCCGGTACCAGCCGGTTGTCGCCTTGCGCGCCGCCTCGACGATGCGGCCCCCCTCGCGTTCGAGCAGGGCCTGCAGCTCCTCCGGCAGGTACGCCTTGAAGGACCCCGTCGCGTCCTCGAGCCGCGGGTGGGGGGAGTTGAGGAAGTAGACCAGGAACATCTGGGTCAGGGTGGAGAGCACCTCTTTCCTGGCCCCGAAGTGCTTCAGGAAATGGGAGGCCCGGATCGACTCGAACCCGTCGTACTTGCCCCCCGAGGCCGACAGGGCGAAGGAATGAATCGTGTGGACGTCCACGTTGGCGGGGAAATTCGCCTTCGCCTCCTGCCGGTTGCGGCTGTTGAAGACCAGGTAGAGGATCTTCTCGTCGGGGCGCTGCCGGGCGATCATCAGCAGCGTCGCCGTCTTTCCCGTCCCCGCCCGGGCGTTGATCTTTACGACCCTGCCGTCGGCATTCAGGATATTTCGCTGCTCGGCGGTCGGCTTCAGCATGCGGCCCGCCTCCGCGCAGCACCGACCCTCTTTAAACCCTCGTTACGGACCACGAGCTTATCCTCATTCATCAGCGGCCGTCCGTTTTCCGCGTCGCCGCAATCACAAGGGCCTCGACGCTTCCCCGGCCCTCGGCGCTCTTCTTCGCTCCTATGCAAGACCCAGCAGATACATCGCAAGCGGTATGCACCGCACCTCCCTGCCTGAGATCTTCAGCGACTGCTCGAGATCGTTGGTCAGGATCAGGCTCTCGACGCTCTCCCGGCCCCCTCCGGGCTGCTCGAAGGCCGACGTCTCCCGGGCCGGAAGGGCTGCATCCGCCGCGTCGGCGTACCAGACCTGGATCCGTCTCGTGACGCGCACCCCCTCTTTCACGATGAAATCCACCTCGGCGCCGTTTGCGCCGTAGTAAATCTCCTCGTGGAGCCCGCGAAGGTGATTCAGCACGATGTTTTCCGCAAGCCATCCCTGATCCCCCGAGAAGGAAAAGGCCGCCCGGTTGCGGAGCCCCGTATCGATGCAGTAGGGCTTGAACCGGGCCCGGACGATCCGCTTGACGGAGTAGTCGAATTTTGCGACCCGGTGCAGCAGGCCGCTCTCCAGCAGCGCCGAGGTGTAGTGCTCGACCTTGTCCTGGGAGACCCCGAAATTCTTCTTCAGGCTCGAAACGCTGGTCAGCCGCCCGATGTTGGTCAGCAGGTACAGCGCCAGGTTCTGCAGCGTCAGGACATCCCGGATGTCCTGCCTGGCGACGATATCGCGCTGGATGATGTCCTCGAAGTACTGCTTCAGAAGAAGCGCCTTGTCCTCGTCGTCCTGCCTCAGGACGACCTCGGGAAACCCCCCGAACCGGACATACTCCAGAAACAGGTTGCGGACTCTGTCGCGCAGACGGTAGTAGTCCGCCCTGGAAGAAACGGTCACATTCTTGAACCGCAGAAACTCCGCAAAGCCCAGGGGAAAGACCTCGAAGGACAGATGCCGCCCCGTGAGCGTCGTCCCCGTCTCGCGGCTCAGCAGCCGGGACGAAGACCCGGTAATCACCATCTTCACCGGCTCGGTTTCGCCCCTGGCGCGGACCCATTTCTCCCAGCCCTCCACGTTCTGGATCTCGTCGAGAAACAGATAGCTTCTGCCGGTGGGTGCCACACGCTCGCGGTAGATGCGATAGATCCGCTCCAGAAGCTCCGTCGAGTACTCGGCGGCAAACAGCGGCTCCTCGAGGTTCACGCGCAGGATGCGGGCCGGCTCCGTGCCGTTATTCAGCAGGTGCAGGATCAGCTGGGCCATCAGCGTGGATTTCCCGCTGCGGCGCACCCCCCTGAGCAGCAGGGCCTCCTTTGTCTCGAGTTGCCGGGCGCACCGCCCCAACAGGTCCCGCGGGATGCCGGCGTCGATCTTCCCCGTCGACCAGAACCGATTGTAAATGTTCAGGATTTCAAGTATTTTTTCATCACGCAGCATAACATCACCGGCATATCGGTTAATTATCTGCTTCATAGCACCGATATTTCGGTTAATCAACCGGTTTTTTCGGCCCGAGCCATGGTGGCTATAGAGGAAAGTGACAAAGGGTTGGATCAAGGCTTGGATGGCGGGATCATGGCTTCCAAGTTATCGATCAGGGCCGGGATGTGATTTTTCACCACGGCCCAGAGCCTGTCTTGCTTGATCTCGCCATACTCATGGGCAAGGACATTGCGCTGAGCGATGATGGCTTTCCAGGGAATGGCACTCTGCCCGGCCTTCGTCCTTTCAGATACCTTGCGCGCGGCTTCTCCAATGATTTCGAGGGCTCTTTCGACAGCCATCTGGACCTGTCGGTCACGCAGATACTGCTCATAGGATAAGGCGTCCGTGAAACTCCTGATCGCCTTCGCGGCGTCGAGCATATCCCAGAGATAAGCCCTGTCTCGTTCCTCAGGCTGCATAGATGATCTTTCTGGTGGATAGAATGGATTCACGCCGGTAGGGATTGCGAAGGGCTTCTTTCTCTACAAGATCGACCGGGCGCCCGAGTACACTGGATAATTCATCTGCCATGTTCACGAGATCGAACAGACTCCATCGGGCGTCCTCGAAAAAGCTAACAAGGACGTCGACATCGCTGTCAGACCGGAAATCGCTCCGCAGCGCGGAGCCAAACAGGGAAAGCTCCTTGACTTTCCACCGCCTGCAAAAAGAACTGATTTTGTCGCCAGGGATCTCCATAGACATATGCTCGTGTTCTTTTCCTATTCCTCTATTATAAAATAGCCTGTAATGTCAATGAGTTCTTTAGTTTTCATGCAGCTACCTGCAGAAGTGATTGTCCATCGGCCAGCAGGCGCGATTCTCCTCCCCGCTGACATCCGAAGAGCGGGAAGGTCGAGAAAGGCCGTGCGGTCGGCATCGGAGGGAAAGATCGACTGTCTGGCGTTGCTGCGGCAGGTTACTCGGCCGTACGCGTTCTCGAACGGAGTGCGAAGGGGCGTGCCATGGCTGAATTGAGGCAGAGTCAGCGCACACTGTCAAGTGTCGAGATTCGACCCCCTAATTCTCACGACCACGGATGCCCATGTGGCAGCGCTTCTGGTTGGCCGAGCGCAGACAGGCCTGGATATCCCGCAGGCTCTCCCGGCAGGTCAGCTGGGCGAAGGCCATGCACAGGTACTGGTCCCCGCAGGAGAAGTTCTTGATCTTGTAGTTGCCGTTGTAGCGCTCGACGCAGGAGCGAAACGCGTGGGTCGGCAGGAAGTCCATAAGTTGAGAGAAGATCGTCCGTCCGGCGTTCATCCGCCGTCTCCTTCCGCAAGGATGCGGAAGTATGGCACCGGAGCCAAGTCGAGTTCAAATCGATTACGGACAAGTTTCCTCTCAAATAGCCATGGCAGGCTGGTTTCCTGACTCTAACCGGTCAGACGTTGGGACAGTAGTGTTGCTAACACATATAGTATCGTATCAATGATCTGAGAAATGCTATACGACAACCCTATGTCGCGCTTGTCGTATAGAACCATGAATCAGTGATTCGAACTTATCCATGCAGCCACACGATTGACACAATAGTCGAGGTCATCCCGAATCTGGTATACCCAGAAACGCATTACATCCCACCCCAGCTCAATGAGTCGTTGGTTGCGGATTTGATCCCGCCAGCACAGTTCGCCATCCCAGTTACGATGGTAGCGTTCGCCGTCCACCTCTATATTGAGTTTCCGCTGCCCATTTAGAATGGCGAAATCAAGGATGTACTTTTCTACATCGTATTGCGGTATGGGCCTGATGCCTGCCACATACAGGGCCTTGTAAAGAACTTTCTCCCACTCGGAAACGAGCTCCGGTCGCGCGACAGGGGGGTAGTCGGGACCGCAGGGATGTGAATCAAATATCTTCGTGCCTTCCTTTCCTCTACTTTCCATGACGTACTTTGCAAACTTAGATAAATAGTCCACACTCGAGTTCGCTGCCACTTCTTGATCCCCCACCACAAGCAGACCCGCTCGCGCACGCGTGATTGCAACATTGAACAGGTTGGGGTTATTCCTAAGGAAATTAAATGCACCCTCGGATGTACCCTCGGACACGGTCGGAGAAAAGATCATAACATCTCGCTCATCTCCCTGAAAGCGGTGGACTGTATCCGCCAGAAAATCATTCCTGGTCAGTCTGTCTATCAGATTTTCGCGTTTATAGGTCAACTCCCGTATGAGATTTGCCTGTGCACGGAATGGACTGACAACCCCAATACTTCCAGAGTATCCCTGCTGAACGACAAGTCTTTCAATCTCATCAACGACCCGCATTGCCTCCTGTGGATTGTATGCTCCCCCTGACGCTGGTCGGTTCACCTTTCCCTTAACGTTGATCCACCGAACCGCCGGTTCCGTGGCGCTAATCTTTCTAAGCGAGTTATATCGCGTCGCCACTCTGAGGCGACCTTCGTAAAAATGTTCATTTGAGAAAGAAATAATGTCCGAATGGGATCGATGGTGATCCCTTAGGTCTATGATATCTTCGCTTCGGCATATTCCACTCGCCAAATCAAATAGCGAGTTAACCGAATATGCCCAAGACGCATACCCCTCAACCAAGTCATTCTTTGCAAGCAGTTGCCGATCCTGTCTTTGTGGTAAGGCACTGATATGCCGAAGCTGTTTCGGATCGCCGATGATGACCGCCCGCTTGGCCCGATACAACAGTGGAATGGCAGACGCAATGTCACATTGGCTGGCCTCATCGATTACCAGTAAATCGAAAAATGCGGGCTCGAAGGGAACACGTCCGCGTGCAGACAATGAGGTTATGGCCCAGCATGAAAGTATACTGGTGATCTTTGGAAATAGCGCGTTATATTGGGAAAAGACTTTTTTCGACAATCGTTCGCCGGCATCCTGCCCCGTAGATATCATCTGCAAGAGGGAGCCATAGTCGCGCAGCAATTTTCTGTCAGCCTGCGTCAATCTGTCCGGCTGCAATTTAAGCCAACTCTCCCATACAGCCGTCGATACATCAGCAAGCGCTTCGATGCATTCACATCTCTTTCGGCTTATCTGCTCGAGCGGTTCCGCTCTATTGAGCCCGGCAAGTGCCTGGAAATATGTCTGAACTTTTCTTGCTGATGCAACACGCTCTTCGATAGCACTGACATGCTCCAGCCAAGAATCAATGCACGCATCATCGGGGTCACCGGCAGGCAGAGAAAGGCCCAAGCTTTCCGCTACTGGCCCCAAAAGTGCAGTTTCTTCCCGCAACCGATTGAAGCGACCGTTACGTATAAAACTCCAGAATAATTTCACCATAAAGGTTTGCTGACGCTTATCTGCAGCAGTTACGGCGGTTTTAAATGATGTCAGAGCCACGTTTACTTTGTCGAGCTCAACCGTCTTAAAAGAGCGAAAAAGATCGACATCAACATCTTTACGGATCGCTTCGATGTCCTGTTCGAGCTTGTCAACGAGATTACGGATTCGAATGGTTTCGTCCATCTCGGCGTCAAGGGCCTCGAGCCTTGAACGATTCTGCGTCAGTTTTTGCATTGACTCTTTGTATTTGTTGCGATCATGCTGAGACGCCGTCGCCGAGAGAAGAGAGATCAGATACTCCGCTAAGCGGGCCTGTAATTCACCCGAACCCAGCCGAAGAAGAATGGGTCTGGGCCCCAGCGCATTTACACGAGTCTCTACAACATCAACAGCTTTATTGTTCTTGCTTGCAAAAAGAACCTTTTTGCCCTGGTAAGCCGCATTGATCAAGATGGATGTCACGACCTGAGACTTCCCGGTCCCCGGAGGCCCGGTAATCACCGTCAGAGGATTATTCAGACTGTGATGGACCGATTGGCGTTGTTCGCTGTTCATTGGAAGCACTTCGAGTAAGGCTTCACCCGGCAATGACTTGCTTTCATGATCTCCGCCATGTAACCATTTTCCTAATGCCGTATCTTTGTATTGATCCTGCGGTACCGACTGGAGTAACCGAAGCTCCGTTTCCAAACCCTTTGTGTAGGGCGAGCGTTCTGCCAAGAGAACAATGGCACGATTATAAATTCCCTCTTCCTTCAATGACGAAAGAGAGGGCTCGATACGAAGGTTAGTGGGATCGGGCTCTTCCTTCCAGTCCCATTCCTCACGCAGGCTCCGGAGTCGCAGCATAAGCTCATCAATATCCGGAATTGAAAAGTCAGGATCTTCGAATCCAAGATCCAAAGACAAATGGACGACTTCGTCAACGACATTCGTTCGATCGGCGCTGGTTAAGCTTCGCAAGGCCGTATAATTGATCTGCGGCATCTCGTCTGTCAGGGCGGGTGACGCATATCGACTGGATGCATCGTCTCGAAACCCGAAAAGAAATATCGGTGCAACGATAAAGCCTTCCCAACCCTTCTTGCTGCGAATCTTCTTCAGAAGGACTGGATAGCCCAGGGCGAGCGAGAGCCGGCCACGGTCTCGCCGAACTCTTGAGAGAAGTTTACGGACGGCCTCATTTTCAAACAATTCCTCCGAACTCCCGGAAAAAGCCGGCATCTTCGTCAGCTCGGCGTAATCCAACCCGAAGTTGCTCGATGCAAATACACTCACGCCACCCTGATCGTCATGATTCAGGCAATCGAGATAATAGGAACAGATGCGGCTCAACGGGGTGTCTAATTTCTGGGTCAGTGTTGAATCCGGCCCTTCAACATTCTTCGATTCCCTTGGCCACCATCGATAGGCTTTGTCCTGCGCGACCTTGCCACGAAGAACACCGTACAAAATCGAATTGATTTCCGCCTTGTCCACACTCAGCGCTGTGGCAAGGTCTCGGGCCTTTTGTCCCGGCTTCTCCTCAAGTAACTTTAAGATTTTGTCTGCAAGTTCACTTCTTTCTACCATACGCACTTCGTCCTTACGTTCTATGTGTCAGATGGCCCAGCCCAATTATCCGCCTTAGGCGGCTGCAAAGAATTGGAGTCAAGTCTTTTACTTCAGCATCATTCATCAATCTATCAAATGCAATAAGCTCTACAGGGAGAGAATGGGGTCAGGGCTTGTATTCCAACATTTTGATTTTATGTCGTCGGTAAGCGGCGTCTTCTCGTGGCCCGGGGCGATTCAATCAATGCGTATGATGCGTGTCTGACACCATCATGTTGAAATACAAGACCTGACCACAGCTCTCTGTCTCTCGTAATTGGCCATTTCCTTCCTTTGACGACTGTGCCTTGGAATACTTATTCTATCAATGCGGGTTGTTTCTTCTTGGAATCTATCATGAGTCTATCCAGAAAATCCCCGAATGAAGGTGCCGGCCATTTTCCGAGGTTTGCCGTCATGGCCATATAATCGGCATACTTTACCTTCAAGTACTTCCAGACTGTTCCTGTCAGTTTCGATGCATCGCGGCACCATTCCACCGCACGGGCGTCTTTCAAAGGCACATCGGCCTGCTCCCACCCCTTCGTTTCGATGAGCCACATGATGGTCGTCCCGTCTCCTGCCTTTTGCGCTGCCACATAATCAGGGTAATACGTCGAAATGGCGCCCTTGTGATTCAGGTACTCAATGGAAAATTTCGTGTAGGACTCGGCCAGTTTTGCGAACCGGTCAATATCTTCAGCCTGCTCCAGGAACTGGGCGAAGTGTTTTTCAAAAGGATTGAAACAGGGTGTCACGTTGAAGATGGTTTTGTCCAGCTCGCACCATTCCCGCCGCCAGTAGAAGCCATCCAGCTCCATCAGAGAAAGAGGATCGGATCGCAGTGTCGAGGTGATCTTGGAGATGCTCTTGTCGCCTATCGCCTTCGCAAGGGTCGAAATGATGTGATCTCGGTTTACTGCGTGCGACAATAAGCGCCGGATCTGCTCCGTTTCCAAGTCCACTTCCTGACCGAAGAAGATCTCCCTAACGTACTTTCGCACGATAGGATAGACTACGGCAAACTGTCCATCAATCCGGGCCTCCTTGCAGATTCTGCTGGTCAGGTGGGAAAGGATTTCGTTGATCTCCGGTATGCCTGTATCGATAGTCACCTGCTTCTGGGCAACGGTCTTCTGGGTAACCGTTTCCACCAGATTGACCTTCACGCCACCGACAGAAGCCGGTTCGAGACCCTTCGGATTAGCCGGCAATCCCTTGATGACCGAATCATCCAATCCCTTGAATTCCCGCGTATGCACAGGGGTGAGGATGGGAATTTCGATGTTGTAGTCCGCCTTGATCTTCATCGGATAAATATGAACACCTAAGGGCGGCGGGTCTTTCGTGATGCCGACTCCAACGCCCTCCACCTCCAGATTTTTTACGAACTCTTCGAATTTCTGCGTTCCGATTATCTCCACGATCTGGATGTAATCGGGTCCGACCCCTCTCATCAGGCGTAGACCCCGGCCGACGGCCTGTTCGGGCAGGATGTTGGCCTTGGCACTGAAAGGGCGGAGCCCCAGAATCACGGAGACGTTCCGGACATCCCAGCCCTCCCGGAGCATCATGACACTGACAATCGCCCTGATCCTGTTATTGGGCAAGTCGATGGATCGTGCTGCCTCCCGAGCCGCATCCAGATCCTTCTTGCTCACCTCGCCGGTCTTGTCCGTATGAATGAGCAGAAGCTGCCCGGCTCCTTTGAATTCCGCCTTCCCTTTCAGAAAATCGAAAATGTCGTCGGCATCCCGCGTGTTTTCCGCCATGATGAACAGCACCGGGCGCTTGCCGACTTTGCTGTAGGCATCAAAATGTTCCTGCCAGCGGGAGATGGCGATGTTGATCCATTCTGCATAGGCAACGCTTGCCTTGGAATACTTATCAGGGTCTGCCCTTTCCGTCTTGTGGACAATCAGGGGCGCCTTGACGATGCGGTCCTCAATTGCCTGAGCAAGGGGGTAGTCGCAGACAATCCACGGGAAGAAGGTGCCGTTCTGATCCTTCGGCGTTGCAGTAAAATCCAGTTGCAGCGAGAGTCGGCCACCATACTTTTCTTTCAGGTTTTTGTGCAGGTTGAGGATCACCTTGTACCACTCCAGATCCGTGTCGTGGACATGGTGGGCCTCATCATTGATGATGAGCAGATCCTTGTGTTGACGGACCCGATCCAGAATATCCTCTTCCCACGAACCGGTGGCTTCTTTGGGTTTAGGACCCAGCAGGCGATTGACCGGGTCATCCGGCTGATTATTCCCCTTATCTTCGTAGAGTTGGTGTATGTTCGTCAGATAAAGGGTCCCCTCTGTTGTCGTCTTCCTCGATTCCCCCCGCAAGATGCAGGACATTTGCCAATCGTGCTGCCATTCAGGGGGGATCAAGTCCCATTCCTTGAAGATCCGCCCGTTTTCGAAGTCTTCTCGCAGCCGTTCGAAAACGATGATGTTGGGAGCGATCACGAGAAACGTGCGGCTGAGATCGGATTTTTTTTCATACTTTTTATGGAAATAGGACCAGACTGCGGCCATCGCCATGACAAGCGTCTTTCCTGAACCGGTCGCCATCTTTAAGGCAAAACGGCAATGATCCGGCTGGGGCAGTTCCTGTTGAGCGACAAGCCCCGTCTCCGGAACGACGCGGGTAAGAATCCGCTCATCACGGACTGTCTGCTCTATGGTCTTCCTCCGGGTGAAGAGATCTTCTTTATAAGCGTTGGGGTCCATGTATCTGAGGATCATGTCCGCCACGTCGCGGTAGCTCTTGACCTCATAAAGGTAAATGATCGTTTCGATTGCTTCACGCTGCGCGAAGTAATATTGAAAAGACTCGCCGCTTTCGAAGCGGTGAGTTTCGTCAAACCACCACTCCAGCAGGCGCTGGGAGGTCGGCGAAATCCCGGCAGGCGCCTTATAGCCCTTGCTTCGCCACTGATCTACCTCCTCTCGAATTTGATCCACGAGGAGAGTTTTGCTCGGGCGACGGAACTTTTCAACGAGGTAGCCGCCTTTATCGTCCTTGACAAGGTGCTGCGTTGGCGGCGAGTAGGGATCGCGCCCCGGGACTTCCGGCAGTCTTTGCTCAAGGGCGATGATGGGTTTTGATTTATCGGCTTTGGCCTTGCTTCTCCTTGCCATCAGGATTTCACCTCCAAGACCTTTGTCGTGTCGTTGCCGAAGATGTCAATCACCTTGACCATGATCAGGTGCTTCCCTCTGGTCTCATAGGCGTGGACATCGGACTTCAGGTCCAATTTCCGTTCCTTCCGCGTCCGGTAGGACTGCCACATGTTATGGAAGGTGTCCTCGTTCCAGTCCCAGTCCACGGCCCAGTAGTCAATGTAATCGGACCATTTCTTGACGATTTTCCGGACCTCCTTGGGGATGAGGTCGAGATTCGGAATAGCGAAATCCTTCAGCTCAACGACAAACCGGCCCGCTTTGTCCTGCAGGGCTTCCACTTCCAGATAGGCCAGCTCGTAGAAGGTGATCTCGCCCCTCTCGACGGCGCGCTGATCCATCACATCCCGCGGAATGCTGAAGAGGCGCAGGTGCACGCCGCTTGCCCTGGCGGCCTTTTCGACTACGTCATGCAGCCCCATCTCCCATTCCCAGCCGAGCACATCGAGGGAATCCTGCCCGGTTTTCTTCGTCTCGGCAACCGCCTCCTGAATTTCCGCAAAGGTGACGGGGGCATCCACAGCACCGATGTGTACAAGGCGCTTACCTTTCCGACCATGAAGGTGGAGCATCCCGGAAAGAGGCTCGGCGTTGTAGAGCTTCAGGATAAACTGGATGTATTCGTAGAGGGGAACTTGTTCGTCGGACCGTTTCTTAAACGTCACGCCCTGCCAGTACTGGCGCTCGTACTTACCCAAATTTTGAACGATAAAAGGTTTGCATCCCTCGATACCGAGAAGACGTTTGCGGGTGGTATGGATAGCGAAACGCCCCAGATCGGCCATGATCCAGCGTCGACCCAGCTTCTCTGCCACGGCACCGGTTGTACCGGAGCCGCAGAAGAAGTCGGCGACAAGATCGCCTTCGTTGGAAGATGTATTTATGATGCGTTTTAGTAAGGCCTCCGGTTTCTGCGTTTCATATCCCAATATTTCAGGTGAGTTTACTATTGTTTGAAAGTTAGCAATATCTGTCCATACATCAGGTAATGGAACACCTTTTGCCTCGTCTAAATAAAGGCGACGAGTCTTTGTAATCACTTTATAATGCCGACCATTTTCGTCAATACTCGAAAAGCGAGCGAGTTGTTCTTTCGAATACGGAAGATAAGACTTATTAAAGGTCACATTTTCACCACGTGAGTAATACAAAATAGTTTCATGTCCACGAACATAATTCTGAACCATCCCCTTATAACCAGACGCAGCGCTCATTGTCCAAATGAGCTCTCTTTGGAAATTCGATGCACCGAATATTTCGTCAAGTAATATCCGGAGATGACTATTGACTCTATGATCACAATGGACATAAATGCTCCCCTTCTCGCTCAGCAGCTCCCGCATCAAAACCAGCCTCTCGTACATCATCTGCAGATAGGAATCGAGGCCCCGGCCCCAGGTGTCCCGGTAGGCCTTGTCTTCAATTGCGGAGGGCTCTTTCGTCCATTCCGCATCGCCGATCTCCATCTTTACGGAAAAATCCGCACCGGTGGCAAAGGGCGGATCGATGTAGATCAGGTCGATCTTGCCGGCGAATTCCGCCAGAAGGGAAGCCATGACGTACTTGTTGTCGCCCCAGATGAGGCGGTTATGCCAGGTTTTCTCTGCTTCAGTCTTGAAGATGTCAGGCCCAGTCTTCTTTTCCTTCTCCCGTGTCGCCCGGCTCTCGTTGATGGTCTCGATGGTCTGGAAGGGCAGAACAATCCGCTCCACCTCCGTCTTTTTCCCCTGCCAGTAGAGTCCCGTGGGCATGTTCTTGATTTCTTCAGTCACCTTATCAGCCTCCCAGTTCTCTAAAAGGATGTTCCATGATTAAAACCCGTTGTCGAAAAACCCATTTTTTCGATAACTGTAAAAGCCAGCCGGGGCAACGATGACATGCTCCTGAAGGGTGACGCCTACCGTTTTCAGGGCCTTTCCGATTTCGCCGGTGATAGCATTGTCGTTCTCCGATGGTTCAGGAACACCGCCCGGGTGATTGTGGCCTATGATGACCGATGCTGCACGGTATTTCAGCGCGCCCTCGACGATCCTTCGGGGAAAGGCAGCGGCCTCCGTGACCGTTCCCTCACTCAAGTCCTCCGCATGAATTCGGGTGTTGTTACTATTCAGATAGAGGACACGCAGCATCTCGTTGGGCTTCCCACCGATGGCGGCCCGGAAATAATCGACCAGTTCATTCACGTTGGTGAACTGGAAATCCTCCTGCTTGGCCCGTTCGTCGAAGTAGAAGCCGACGGCGGCACCGACGGCCTTCAAATAGAGCGCCGTATGGTCACCGATTCCCTTGATCTCCTTCAATTCCCGTGTATCGGCATGGATGACGCCGATGAAATTTTTGAATCTTTTCAGAAGCTTCCTGGCAATGGATTTCGTGTCCTTCCGGTGAAGAGCAAAAAAGAGAAGAAATTCCAATACCTCATAATCGTGGAACCCCTGAAAGCCTGTCTTCTCAAAGCGCGCTTTGAGTCTCGAGCGGTGGCCGCGATAATCCGGCGCCTCTATTTTTTCTTCTTCGGGCATATCTTCTCCCAGTCGCAGTTCGTGCATGATTTGCTGCTGCGGGGATTCCGCTGGAAGCGGCGGGTTGTGATGCCTTTGACCGCGTCGGAAAGAGTCCGCATCGCCAGTTCGAGCTGTTTCGGCGTCGTAAGGATCTCCAGGCGCGGCTGCTTGTGGTCATCCAAGAAGTGGACATAGGCCTTGCGGACATTGAGATCCAGTGCGTTGCGCGCTGCTAATGTGTAGAGCTGGACCTGCAGATCGAGCGCCTCCCGATCCTTGCGGTCGTTTCCGGTCTTGAAATCAATAATTTCCAAAATGTCGCTGCTGCCATTTTCGCGTTTCAGCAGGTCGATCGTCCCGGTGAGCAGCGCGTTGTCGAGATCCATTTCGAAGGTTCGCTCCGTTTTGACAGAAAGAGAAAAGTCCTCCCGCCACATGTTCAGATAACGGAGGATGCTGCGCAGGGCGCTCTTTTTAAGGGTTTCCTCCTGTTCGCTCGCCGCATAACGAAGGGTAAAATGTTCCTGCAGCAGCTTTGCCGCCTCTTCATCCAGGGGCACCTGACCCGTCTGCTGCGCAATCTTGTGAAGCAGATTTAGGAGATTATGGACCTGGTTGCCATAGCCAAGTGCCTGAACGATGACCGGATTGAAACCATAAACGTAGCGCATCTTATAGTCGTATTCGCACCGGATGTAGTCGCTCAGCTCCGAGTAGCTTGTGGGAAAACGGTATTCCTCTAGCGACGGCTCCGGCGGCAGACGTTTTCTTTTTGTCGGATCGGCGGTGGCAGATGTTATAAATCCCTCATCAGTCAGTTCGGTAAAGTATTGCAATGGCCTTTTCTCGTGGACCTTTCCTACCGGCTTCCGGGATGTTGTCACAAAGAGGAATTTTTTTGCCCGCGTCAGGCCGACATAAAAAAGTCGCCGTTCATCTTCTACACTTCCACTATATCGGGAGAAATCAAATGTAGCCGGATCAAGAAAGCCCGGCGGGGTGCTGCGGTGAGGCCGCTCGATGCAATAGGGCATGAAAACGACAGGGAAACCAAGACCCTTGGCCCCGTGGAGTGTCATGACCTGGACGGCATTGATTATGCGGGTCGGATCTTCACCGGCACCCGCGTCATACGCCCCCTCGGCGTAATGGCGGATAAACCAGCAGAACCGCTCGATGTCCTTAAAGGTGCAGTAGCTTCTGGTGCCTTCGTAATCGGAGATCGCCTGACTCAGGCGGCCCAGATTGTACATCTCGATCTCATGCGCATCGTTATGGTACTCCTCATCATCAACGCCGAGCATCCTCAGGATCTCCCCATATAGTCCCTGTAATTGAAGACGGCGCTGCTTCTGCAAAGCATCTCGAAGGTGTTCAAGGTTCCTCACGAATTCGCGCTTTGTCGGTCGGTGAAAGATCGCCGCCGCCTGTTCATAAATATCGGCAGGGTCCGGCGTTTCTCCTTCCCCGGCCCTTGAATCCCAGAGCTTCTTGAAACCGCCGAGATAGGCAAAGATGCTGAATATGACATCCACTTCTCTGGCCTCAAAGAGTCCGCCGATGCCTGATACCGCGTAAGGTATCCCTGCCTCGTCCAGGGCTTCCAGATAAGGTTGTCCGTCGTATTTAACGGAACGGAAAAAAATGGCCATATCGGAATAAGCCAATCCCCGTTTCTTGCCGTTGTTCTCCTCCCACTGGACACCCAAAAGGTGCTGAATTCTTTCAACGATGAATTCGATTTCCGCGGTCTGGGAGAGAAATTCGACTTTATAAAGGTCGCCCTTTTCCGCCCTTTTACCGGAGTCGCCCATTTTTTTGGGAAGGCGTATCTTGTTTTTTTGAATCAGCTTGGCGCCGCATAGGACGATCTGATTCGTCGATCTGTAGTTGATAGGCAGATGGTGGGTGAATACTTTCTTATACCGCTTCGTGAAGGTCAGGATATTCTCGACCGTCGAGCCTCGCCATTGGTAGATCGCCTGATCGTCATCGCCGACGACGCAGAGGTTGGTTTCCGGCCCGGTCAGGAGGCGAATTAAACGCTCCTGAATAGGATTGATATCCTGGTATTCATCTACTGTAATGTGCGTGAAGCGTTTCCTGACCTCCTTGAGAAGTTGTCGATCCTCCTCCAGGTGACGAACGGCAATGGCCATCATGGAACTGAAATCGAGGAATCGGTGTTCCTTGAGCTTTTCTTCATATTTTTGAAAAGAAACTATGAAATCGCGACATTGTGAGATCTCTTTCGGCGGGCGCATTTCCTCGCGGGCAATATCGACACCGCGGATGAAGGTATTTAAGACCCAGGTAAGCGGCATGACACCGTATGGTTGACGAAGCCCTTCTGAGGCTAGCCATTCTTTTAATGACTTAAAACCGAGATCGAATCGATGCGCATTGATAAATGCAAATCTCTTTCCCTCATCGAGGACATCGAATACTCGATAACCAGGCACGAATTCCTTGAGAAGCTCATAGCAAAAGCTGTGAATGGTGCCGACATAGAGATCGCCTATGTCTGGCTGATGCCCAATCAATTGCCTGATTTTGCTGCGGATGCGAAATTTTAGCTCCTGTGCGGCCCTTTCCGTAAAGGTAAAGGCCACGATATTCTCAGGCCTGGCCAAATGTTCTGCAATCAGATATGCAATCCGCAGCGAAACGAATTCCGTCTTGCCAGAGCCGGCACAGGCAATGATTTGAAGATTGTTTCGAGTAAAACCAGGTTCGGATTTTAACAGTTGGATCATTTTTTATAGCTCTTCTGAAGTAACCACGCTGTCTTTGAACGTGGCGCTGTTAAACTGATGAAACAACAAGCCGCACTTGCTTCGCACCTTGCTCGAAAGTTCAACGAGTCGCGCGTGATGAGTAAAGAATAAGACTTGCGTTTTTTCCGACAGATCCGCCAGTACCTCCAGGGTTGCCCTTGCCCGGTCATCATCGAAGCGGATCAGGATGTCGTCCACGATGAACGGCATGGGCTCGTTGGTTTCCAGGTATTTCTCCAGTGTGGCCAGACGCAGGGAGAGGTAGAGCTGATCGAGGGTGCCGTCGCTCATGCCGGCAACGTCGACCACATTGCCGTCGGGGCGGACTCCCTGGAGGACCGGTTCGTCGTTCTCGCCGTAGTCCGTCTTGAGGCCGGAGAAGGACCCGAGCGTCAGGCGGGCAAAGAGAGTGCCCGCCCTTTCCAGAAGGGGCCCCTGGTTTTTCGCCCGGTAGTTCTCAATGGCCTGTCTGAGAACCAGGGAGGCAAGGCGCAGCTTGACGTAGTCATCCACGTGATCCCGGATGGAGGCGAGGACGCCCTGGGCTTCCTCGGCGGCCTCGGCTGCCGCGGAGGAGCCGTCGATGCGGCCCAGCTCGCTGCGCAGGCTTCCGACCCGCTCGTCAAGCTCGGATTGCCGCTCTCTCAAAGTCGAGAGTTCTCTCTCCAATTCCTTCATTTGCGCGGTCAGCGCATCGACATCAACCTCCTCGACATCATGCAGTATCTGTTGAAGGGTCGCGCCCCCGCCGCGCTCGACGATATCCGTTTCCAGGACCTGGATTCGCTGTTTCAATTCCTGATAGTCGGTCGAGCGCTTCTCCCGGGCTTCCAGCTCATCGGGGGTATCGCAACCGGCCTGCCGGCACAGGCTTTTGAGCTTCTCCGTTGCCAGGGCGATCTCCTTTTCCGCCTCGCGCAGCCCCCTGCCTTTCTGCTCGATCTCCCGAGCAATCTGCGTGTGCCGGGTCGCCGCATCCCTGGCGCGGGTGAGTTCGGCGTTGAGCTGCGCCGCCGCCTGATCGGGCGGCAGTCTTTCCCAATCGGGGGCAACGTGGCCGATGAGGGCCTTCACATCGGCGTTGAACAGCTCGGCGTCGCGGTTGATGCCAAATATCCTCCTTTCCAGGTCATCGCTCTCATCGATCTTTTTGAACAGCTCGTCTAACTTCGAGAGCGTGACAAGCGCCTCGTCCGGGGTTGTCCCCTCTCCCATCCCCAGTATCTTGACGGCCTCCGACCACTCGTTGCGCCAGTCCGCCAGCCGTTTCTCCGCGTCGGCCTGTGCCTGCGTGTGCGCTTTTATTTCGTCGGCCATAGCGGAGATCTTCGTCTCCAGATCCGCATGTCGCCGGGCAAGCCTCTCCAGCCACTCCTGGGTCATTTCACAGCGCTCGACGAGTTGCCCGAATGTCTCTTCTTCCGTTGCGGGTTTTTCACCCAAGGCTTCGAGATGTCGGCTCAGCTCCTCCCGGTGCTCGCCGATCTTCCCCTGGATCTTTTCAATCAGGGCCCTCTGCTCGCCCATCTTCTCGAGCCGCTGGAGGATTTTTCCGTACTGCTCGAGCCACGCCCTCATCTCCCTGGGCGTCAGGGGCTCGATGCCGGCGGGCGCCCAGGCTGCCTTCCATTCCTCGGTGGTGCGGGCCGTCGCCTGCTGCGCGTCGTGCCGCTCGCGCTCCAGCCGGGCGATCTCCTCCTTTGCCTTTTCCGCCTGCACGACAAGGGCGGCATACTCCGCCACCCGGGCGGCCTCCCTGCGGAGACGATCGGCGGTGTCATCGGCCTGCTCGACGGACGCCTCGTAGGCCGCCGCCAGGTCGCGCTCGGGGTCGTAGGCCCTGCTTTCCTCCTCGATGTTTTCACCCTCGAGCCAGGCCCTTTTCACGAGGCCCCATCCCTTTTGCCGCCTGTCTCTGACTTTTTCGAGGTCCTCTTCGGTCGGCACGGCCCCGGCCAGTCGGATGGCGTCGATCTTCTGTTCGACCCCCTGCAGCTCCGACCGCGCATCGCCCAGCCGGCTGTCCAGATTGTCAACGAGGGCCTTCCCACGGGAGAAGTTGTCTTCAAAACGGCTGACGGTCTCCGACGAGGGAACGGGCACCCGGCCCACCTCCTCGAAGGAACGGCTGCAGAGGGGCAGGCGCTGCAGCAGGCCGCGGGCCTGCCTCTCTTCGTTTTGAAGCGCCTTCTGGGCTTCCTGCAGGGCTGCGGCCAGGTCGCCGCTTTTCGCGAGTTTCGCGAGGGATTTCTTGAGGGAGGCAGAATCTTTCGGGGCCTCGAGGCTTTTCAGGTCGTCCTTCAGCCTGTTGAGATTTTGTTCGGCATCGCGGAGGGCCTTTGCCGCCCTCGCCTGCTCCGCCTGCAAAGCCTCATAGCGGCTGGCGAGCTTCTGGATGCGGGTCTTTACGGCGGCCCTGGGCCTCATGCCCTTGACGGACTCCGCGTCGAGGCCCGGCGCCAGTTCCTGCAGCCGCACCCGGATGTCCGCCTTGTTCTGCTGAAGCCGTCCCTTGAGCGTGCCGAGGTCGACGGCTGCCTTGCGGTACTGGCCGAGCCGTTCGCGGATCGCCTCAATGGCGTCGGCCTGGTCCAGAAGCTTCTGCGGCAGCACGATCTTTGCGATGTCGGCATGGAGACGTTCCAGATCCAGTTCCGCCCTTCGCTTGACCTCGATGGCGGCGTTGAGCTGCTTCTCGGCCTGATGGCGCCGGGCGGCGAAGTCCTCGGGCAGGGTGATGACCTCCCCCATGGCCTCGACCTTCGCGCGCGTCTCCCTGAGGAGGCCGGATTTGGGGACGATCTCGATGAGGCGCTTTAGCCGGTTGACCTCTGCTGTGAGCCGCTCCAGCGACTTCTTCACGCTGTCCCGCTCGGCCATCGCCTTGCGGAGCTCTTTCTCCTTTTCGGCCCATTCCCGGCTCGATTGCGAGAGATCGGAGATTCTCTTCCGGAGTTCCTGGTGGCGGCTGACGGCCTTGTTGATGGCCGGGAGCTGCCCCTTGTTCTTGAAAAGGGCTTCCGCATCGGCCTCGATGGCTTCGAGCACGGCGCGCAGGTTCGCCCCGCCGGCGCCCGCCGCAAAGAGGCTCTGGCCGGTCTCACCCTTTCCCGCCAGGATGTTGCGGCCGCCGCGCACAAGCGCCTCGTGGTCGATGCCGAAGAGAAACCCGAAGGACTCTTCCGTCACGCCGTGGAGGAACCTGTCGAGGTCGCGTTCGTCGATGGGCTTTCCGTCGGGGCTCAAGATGGTGTCCTTGTTCCCTTTGCGCCGCAGAAAGGCGAACTCGGAGCCGTCGGCGTTGCGCAAACGGCCGCCGATGCGGAGGGCCTTGTTCTCGTGGATGAAGTTGTCCGCCGAGTTCTTCGGGATCCCGTAGAGCAGGCATTTGAGGGCGCGCAGGGCGGAACTTTTCCCCGCCTCGTTGGGCCCGTAGAGGATGTGCATCCCCTCATGCCCCTCGGCCAGGTCGAGCCTGACGTCGGTGAAGGGCCCGAATGCGCGCAGGTCGAGCTCGAGGATCTTCACAGCTCCACCCCCCCGGCCAGGATTCGCTCCATCAGCACCTGCCTGACCCCCTCGGCCGCCCGCTTGACCGTCTCGGGGTCGTCGAGGCGGATCGCCTCGTCGCCGCTCTTCAGCTCGTGCGGCAGCTTCTCGTGAAGATCGCCCAGCGCCTCGACAGCGGCACTGACGAGATCCGCATTGGTCGAAAGGCCGTCGACGGCGCTCATCAGCTCCACGAGGGCCTCGCTTTTTGCCCCCAGTGTTGTACCCGCCGCTTCCCGGGTGGCAAACCGGATCTTCTCGAGCCACATCGTGCCGCCGCTGATATCCGTTGCGACGGCCCGCAGTTCGCTCTTCCAGCGCTCGGGGTTGGCGAGCAGCTCCCGGTGCGCCTTCGTGGCCCCCATGATCTCGACGCGCACCGCGAGAGGCATTTCATTGTTTTCCTTGACGGCTTTTTTCAGAACCTTGATGGCGGCGTCGATCACGTCATCCCCCCGGGCGGCCCTGCCCGCATCGACGACGGCAACGGCCCATCGCATGACATCAAGCTCCCTGTGCTCCACGCGGACGATGCGGCCGTCCTGCTCTTCGACAAGCATGCAGCCCTTCGGCCCCGTCTCCCGGATGTGGCGCCCCTGAAGGTTGCCGGGGAACACGACCCAGGGCTCCTCGCGGACGATCTCCCGGGCGTGGACGTGACCCAGCGCCCAGTAGTCGTAGCCCTTGGACAGAAGGCTGCCGACACTTGTCGGCGCATAGGACTCGTGCCCTTCCCGGCCGTCGAGGCTGGTGTGAAGAAGCCCGATGTTGAAGTGGTGGGGCGTGGCGAGGGGGTAACCGCCGGCCAGGTCGTCGGTGACGGCCCGGGCGGCATAGCCCTGACCGTGGATGGCGAGGCCGAGGTCTTCGATGTGGACTGATTCGGGGTTCCGCACGGAGAGGGTCTTTACGTTGTCGGGCATCCTCAGGTGCTTCGTGATCTGGCTTGCGGCGTCGTGGTTGCCCGAGATGACGAATGCGCGGATGCCTTCCTCGCGAAGCCTGGACATCTGGCTCGCGAGGAAGAGCCCCGTGTTGTAGTCCTTCCAGTCGCCGTCGTAGAGGTCCCCCGCGAGCAGGACAAAATCGACCTTCTCCGCGGCGGCGAGTTCGACGAGATTCTCGAGGGCCCTTCGGGTGGCCCCCCGGATCTCCTCGACGGGCGCCCCTTCGTAGAACTGGAGGCCGACGAGAGGGCTGTCGAGGTGAATGTCGGCGGCGTGGATGAACTTCATAGGGATGTCTCGATCCGCTCAATCAGTTGCGTCTTTCTCAACCAAGGGATTGCCAACTCTTCCCTTGCCCGCGTAACGGCCACATAGGTCAGGTTCTTCGCAACCTCTGCCGGCCACTCTTCCACCCTCGGCGAATCCAGCCCCAGCAGGAACATGCAGGCGTAGTCCAGGCCCTTGGCGCTCTGGATGGTGGAGACGGTCACGCGGTTGGTGGTGATGTCGTAGCTCTTCTTTGCCTTGTAGTCTTCTGAGATCCAGTTGGAGAGGATGCCCTTGGACTCAAGGGTTTGGACAATGGCGAGCGGCAGAAATGCCGTTTCATTTTCGTAGGGCTCTTTGACCGTATACAAAACGGCGATCTCGGAGAGGGGCATGCCCGAATCCGCAAGCCTCTTCACGCTTTCCGCCGTATAATTAATAATTTCTGTAAGATTTGTGAATGGCTTTAGCTCCGGTTTGGGCCCGTGGTAGTCGAAGTAGTCGGGGAAGAGCTCGGTCTGGTCGTCGGCATGGATTCCGTGTCGCGCTTCGCTTGCACGGAATGACACAGAGGGAGATGTGCCGCTTTCGCTCATGAATCTCTGTGCGAACCGGGCGATCTCGACGGTGTTTCGGTAGACGTAGTTGAGCCTGTGCACCCTGCCCTGGGCCTTGATGCCCAGATTCTTCCAGGCCTGGCCATTTCGGTAGATGTTCTGGTTGTCGTCCAGAGCGATCATGAGGTTGTCGGTCTTTGGGTTGAGGAGGCTTATGACCGTCTTGAACATCTCGTCGCTGAAGTCCTGACCCTCGTCGATGAGGATTGCGTCGTACTTGAGGTTGCTGGTCTGTGCCTTGTCCAGGGCCAGCTGCGCGACCGTGTCGTAGTAGGCCTGGTCCTGTTTCTCGTATTGGATCTTTTCATTGAGGATCTTCGCGCAGAGCTCGAAGAAGTGCATCACCTCGACGCCGCCCTCGCCCAGGGGCACCTTCTTGTCGGCAAAAAGCCTCTTGATGTAGTTGACGAGGGTGATGTTGTAGCAGACAAAGAGGATGTTCTTGACCCCGGGGTTGTACTGTTTGAGAAGGGCCGCGCGGTGGACGAGGACGAGGGTCTTGCCGCAGCCCGAGGGGCCCGTGACGATGCGGTGGCCGCCCTCGATCTTGCGGGCCAGGGCCTCCTGGTTGTGGTCGAGGACCCGGAGGCGGCGCCTGTCCTCCTCGAGCTTGTCCGCCTTTCCCCGGTCGGGCAGCTCGATGCGCACGACGGGGAAGAGGAGTGCTTTGAGGCGCTCGAGGTCTTTGCCTGTGACCTGGAAGCTGAACTGGGGCATGAACATCCGCTTGAGGGCCTCGAGGAAGCAGCGGCCCGAGGGGTCGGCCCAGTGGTCCGACTGGGGGTGCAGATCGTCGCAGAAGAAGATCTTGTCGGGGTCGATGACTTTGTGGAGGTCTTTCTCTTTGTACTCGTACTTGTTGATGTTGGGGAAGACGACGCCGCAGTTCACGGGGATCTTCACCTTGCCCTTGAAGCGGGGGTCGGAGGAGAGTAGATAGCCGTCCTCCCTGATGCGGTTCATGACGTCGGCGAAGTACTCGCGGGCCTGACTGAGGGGGTTGCGGCGCTTCTCGGTCTTGCCGCCCATGTCCAGGACGAAGTACTGGGGGTCGGCCTCGCGGATCTGCTCCAGGGCCCAGTCCTTGACCTCGAAGATGACGAGGCCCACCTCGTCGGAGAAGAGAAGGAAATCGGGCTCTTTGCCCCTGATGTCGGGGAGGTACCAGGAGAGGTAGCGGCTGTCGGGGCGGGCGACCCGCTCGAGGAAGCGGTAGAACTGCCGCTCGCCGTCGGTTGTGAACTGATCCACGTCGCTGGGGATCATGGTGGCCATGTCGGGCGTTTCCCTATTGGGTGTTGAAAAACAAATCTCTGAGACGGGTTCCGTTTTCGACAAGCCCCCTCACCCCTTCCCTTGCCCCGCGCAGGGGTGAGGGTGTCCTTGGGGTGGTTCGCTGAATTTTTACACGTGATGAGGACTATGCGTGGTTTCCCGCGTGCGCGGGAATGACAAACAGGCCTTCGAATGCCTGACAGTACCCGGTGAAAACCCTGCAAAAAGCCTGCCCGTGATGTCCTGATCCGGTCTTCTTTGCGGCTACCGGGCGAATGTCCTATGTGGTTGGAATGTATATATAAAAACCCGGATCGACGGGGAATCGACACGGGCTTTCGGCTGCGGGGTTCTTCATTTTCTGTAACGGGCCGTCAAATTTTGCATTTCATAGCAAAACGGGCGGCGGTTATCAACAGAATTTGATGCATGGGGTGCAAGGCCGCTGCGCGGTAGTAACCGGTGACCCGTGACCGGTGGGGGAGGAAGGCAAAGAAAAGTCTCAAGCTGGCGGCTAAGCTGCATGTACTGGATAATTGAAATTTGGGTAATTGGAACGGGCCGGCGATTACACCAGGACAATCCGACGGATGACATCATAGAAAAACTCCCGGGACCAAACTGTCAGCGCCTCGGGGTCTTTCACAAAGGGCTCCACCTCTCTTCGTGCCTGGCTCACATCCAGCTTATCAATCGCCATTGCAGCAATGGTCGAAAACGTTTCCGGGTTCAGTCGCTGCGCCTTCTTCAGGTGGCCGCTCTGGATCATCCGCTGTTCCAGGTGAGAAAGGTGCAACTGAGGGTGGTTGGCGGCATACCAGACCAGATCGTACCAGTCCCGGCCCTTCACGCGGTTCTTCCATGCCCTGCAGAGCACGGCGTGCATCTTGCCCGCGAACATGTCGGGCAGCGAGAAGACCCTGACCGAAAACGGGATGGGCTGAAGGAGAAACCGTGTTTCGGTGTCGAATCCGGGTGGCGGGTCCGTGTCCACCTCGATTTTAATCTTCATCACCTGGCCGCGCGGGATCCTGCGCGCAAGCGTCTCCTCGGTGTTGATGACGAGGAGATGCTTCAGGGTGTCCGCTTTGAGAAAGGCCGACTGGATCGCGCTTCCCTCGCTTTTTGCCCTTGCGGTCACGGTTGCCTCGAACCCGAAGGCGCGGATCTCCTTCTCGAGCGAGTCGCTGTATCGCGACAGGTCGAATTTCGCCGCCGGCTTCAACAGGGAAAAATCAAGGTCTTCCGAGTAGCGGTCCATCCCATGGAGGATTCGAAGCGCCGTGCCCCCGTAAAACGCGGCCTTCTCGAAGAACCGGCTTCGCCAGAGGCCCAGCAGAGCAATCTCCTGCAGGATCTCGCGCAGGGCTCTCACGTCGTCTTCGACCCTTCTGCGCTCATATCGCGCCAGCATGCGGTCAATGGCTTCGTTCATGGCGTTCGCCCTCCTCCCGGAGACGGGCTACCACCTCCCCGAGCAGCCGCAGTTTGCGCGACCTGTAGCGCTCGGCGAGGATAGAAAGGGTCTCCTTCCGGAGCGTTGCCAGGCTCTCGGCGTCGATTCGCAGGTTCTGCAGCAGGTACCGCCGCATGTCGCCTTGGTTGCGGATCCCGGTTCCACGGTCATCATGGATCTTGTCGGCCAGGGCCTTCTCCGGAACAGCCATCAGGAAGGAGCGGCCGCCCTCGAGCTGCACCTGGTCGATGCCGACAGGATACACCGCCTGCGGCACCTGGCGGTAGATGAACATCCCTACAGGTGTCGAGAATCGCCTTGCTCTGCCGCTGGTGACGGACGTGACGGCTTCAGCCCGTTCCGGGATCAGGCCGTGATAATGGAGGGCATACTCGAGAGAAACGCAGGATGGCCCGTAGATCATGTTGGCCAGGATTTCCCGGGAGAAGGGCCGCCGGGCTTGCTTCGGCCCGAACACGTAGATGCCCTTCTTGACGCGGATGATCACCCCCTGCCTGAGCAGGCTCGTGATCTTGTCCCGTGGCCGCTCATACCCCTTCAGGCTGTCGAGAAGGGCCTGGTAATCGAACTCCTCCCCCTCGATGCGTCTTCTCAAATCCTCGATCATCGCGCTTTTCCCCCGCCGTCGAGTGCTCGGCTTGGATATGAATAGCACAATTCATCATAGTATGTCGACAAATATTCGACTTACTATGATCATATCGACATACGCCTTCCGGCGGTGTCTTTCCGTTTGGCTTCCGTGGCGGGCGGGAGCCGCTTCGCGGTACTTCCCGGTGAGGAACGACCCGAACATGGTTGCGCACCCTGATGGGATGTGCCCCATCCATTCGATTGATTCCATCGGTTCGGTTGGTTCGGGAAAAGGATTCGGACGTCGAAAGAAAGGGGGGGAATGCGCGTTCAATCCCACTCAGAACACGTCCCCGCCGTACAGGGCCTTCACGAAGTCGGCGACGGGCCAGACCCGGACATCGCCGAAGCGATAGGCCCGTGTGCCGCAGTACACCCCGATCATGCGATCGACCTTCACGCCTGTCGAGGCGGCAAGTGCCAGCATCGGCTTTTCCCATGCGCGGTCCCAGCGTTCGGCCCGTTTGACCTCGATGGCGACCACGCGCGGGTCGCTGCCGGGGCGCCGTTTCGCCGTTTCAATGATGAAGTCGATCTCCACGCCGGCCGGCGTCCGGTAGTAGCTCAAGGCGCGATGCTTCCGGCTTGTCTCGTTGTAGACCCGCAGTTCGTGGTAAACGAGCGTCTCCAGCGCATAGCCCTGCCACAGGCGGTCGGCCGGGTCGCGAAGCAGACCCGCCGCAGCGCGCGCCACGCCCGGGTCGAACCAGTAGAATTTCGGCTGTGCCGCCTCCCTCACCTTGAGGCCGGGGCGCCAGGAGGGCAGCCGATGGCCAAGCAAGGTGTCCGACAGGATGCCGAAGTACGTGTCCACGGTGCTGCGGGCGACGGCCGCTTCCCGCGCGATGTTCTGGGCATTTACGGCCTGCCCGTTGATCTGGCCGGCAACGGCAAGAAAGCGGACGAAGGGCGGTACGTTGCGGATCAGCCCCTCTGCCTGAAGCTCCTCTTTCAGGTAGGTGTTCACATAGGCCGCGAGGACGTCCGGAGCCGCTTCAGGCTCGTTGTGGACGAAGGGCAGCAACCCCCAGTCCAATGCCCGACCGAGATCGAATGCCGATCCCAGCTCGGCAGCCGAGAAACCCTCCATGGACAACGTCAGGGCGCGGCCGGCGAGGAGATTGGCCCCGCCCCTTCGGAGCTTGCGGGCCGAGGAGCCGCAGAGGGCAAAGCGCCAGCGATGCGTCTCCATAAGGCGATGGACCTCGTCCAGCAGGGCGGGCACTTTCTGAACCTCGTCCAGCGCGACCCAGGCGCCGGCGGGGCGGCGGCCGATCAGGGCCTCCAGCCGGTGGGGATCCCGGGACAGCTCGAGAAAAAGGGAGGCATCCAGGAGATCCAGGTGGAACGCATCGGGCAGCACCTGCTTGAGCCACGTGCTTTTCCCCGAGCCACGAGGGCCGAAGAGGAAGAAGGAGCGGTCGGGCCGCTGGAGAAGACGAGGGATGACGGCAGGTTGCGTCATGTGCACTATGCCTTGCATATTGTAATATTGCAATGCATATCTACATTATGTCATGCAGCAGCGTCAAGCCCTTTTTCACCGCCTCGCGCGGGTGTGGGTGGGGTGGGTGGGGTCAGGTCTTGTATTTCAACATAATGTCAATATTCCGAAATTTTTTCGCCCCCGCTAATTTACGACAGGCTGGATGTTGAAATACAAGACCTGACCCCATCGTCTCACTTTTTGAAGAGCTTTCGCAGGAAGGATTTCTGCGCCTTCGCCCGCTCCTTCCAGGGGTCGAACTCCCCGGGCAGCAGGGCCACGACATCACCGCCCCGCATGCTGAACAGGTCGTGCGTCAGGTCGAGCTGCTGGACGACGTCGATGAAGCGGCGAAGTGTCCCCGGCTTGTCGTTCGTGCCCGCGCCCCGCTTCGCCCGCCCCGTCTTCGGGTCGTAATAGAGGATGGCGGCCGCCTCGATGACCCCGCGGTTCGTGAACAGGGCCTGCCGGGAGGTCAGCTCGATGAAGAACTGGTTGGTCTGGTGGACGGGCCCGTAGAGCAGCAGGGCCGCGCTCTCACCGTGCAGCTTGCAGGCGTAGTAGGGCCCCAGCAGCAGGTGCCGGTTGAAGCGCCGGAAATCCAGGTCGAGGATGTAGCGGTAGTGGGGCCCCGGCGCCCGCCGGCCGTAGCGGCTCAC
>Ga0116186_1000698_pt1 | contig 38040 bp, 35 predicted proteins | sample AD_JPNNA4_MetaG_FD_89806 | JGI IMG/M metagenome (GOLD analysis project Ga0116186, IMG submission 89806) | Active sludge microbial communities of municipal wastewater-treating anaerobic digesters from Japan - AD_JPNNA4_MetaG | ecosystem: Engineered > Bioreactor > Anaerobic > Digestate | place...
CCTGACTGGCTGTTACCCGGTTGACATTCCCGGCGAAGAGAGCAGCCCTCCGCCGGTCGATTTCCTTGACGGGACCTACCAGACACGGCTTGAGTCATTTGGATCCTGATGGCAAAAAGACCGTATGATCCCTCATTTTTTTGGCATGAGCATCTTTGGCGAACCATGTGCCCTATGAGGGGACTATCCGCCCGCCACACCGCCGCGCCAGATGGGGGGGCGTCCCTCCAGCGTCCGATAACAGGATAGATAGGCAGAGACTACCATCAATCCAGTTCCCCACTCAAAAAAGCGGGGAGGCTATTTTTCCTGGAAATAATTCTGACCCTTGTGGTCCTGGGAATGACGATGGAAAGAGAGGGAAATATAGCGAGGGATGGATTTGAACCATCGATCTACGGGTTATGAGCCCGTCGGGATATCCTGACTACCCCACCTCGCTCCAGAGAATTTGCGGAATGATCATTGACAATCTGCGGTGATATAGTTTGCCCCTTCGGTGTATTCCGGCGACGAGGTCTTAGGGAGTGATTATGTGTTCCCGCTGCCATAACGATTCAGCATGGAAGACGAGGAACTCCAGCGCATACGAGAGAAGAAACTGAGGGAGCTCGAGGAGAAGCTCCACGCCTCGCGTGAACCGCCGCCGCAGGCAAAGGTCCTCCTCGTGGATGAGACGAACTTCCGGACGCTGCTCTCCCAGCACCCGAGGCTCGTTGTCGACTTCTGGGCGGAGTGGTGCGGGCCCTGCAGGATGGTCGGGCCAATCATCGACACGCTCTGCCGCGAGATGGCCGGTCAGGTCACCTTCGGGAAGTGCAACACCGATCACAACCCCAGGATCGCAGCACAGTTCGGGATCTCTGCCATCCCCACGATCCTCCTTTTCAGGGGAGGGCAGCTTGCGGACCGTATCATCGGTGCATATCCGAAGGAATCGATAAAATCCCGCATCAGCAGGACATTCGGCCTCCAAGCGTGAGGGAGTGAGGCCCGACGGTCGGCGGGGAAAGTGTTCCATCTGAATTCGTGTTTTTTTTGAATCCTCCATCGCAACCATATTAAGGCACGCCGGAACACCACTGTACCCGATGGCAAAAAACCGGATAATAGTGGGGCTCTCCGGCGCAAGCGGCATTATATATGGGATCCGGCTGCTTGAGGCTGCCCGCGGGCTGGGCCTGGAGACGGATCTCATCATGACTGATATTGCCGCAAAGATGATCGAGATCGAGACAGACATGAGCCCGGATGAGGTTACAGCCCTGGCCACGAGGGTTCATGACAGTTTCGATTTCACCTCCCCTCTCGCATCAGGGGGATTCTCACACGCGGGGATGGTGGTGGTCCCCTGCAGCATGAAGACACTGGCCGGGGTCGCCTGCGGATTTGCCGACAACCTTCTCCTCCGTGCAGCAGACTGCGCCCTCAAGGAGCACCGTCCCCTTGTCCTTGTCCCCCGGGAGACACCCCTCTCTTCGATTCACCTGAAGAACATGCTCATCGTTGCCGAGGCAGGGGCCGTCATCCTCCCCGCATCCCCGGGCTTCTACCATCGTCCCCGGGACATCCAGGGCCTCGCAGATCACGTCGTGGGGAAGGTGCTGGATGTCCTCTCGATTGAGCACCACCTGTATCGGAGGTGGCGGGAAGGTGAAGGAGGAGACCAGCCCTGAAGAGGCACCAGCCTCATCTCAACTCTTCTTCTCAATCCTCTCGAGCAGCCGCCTGATCTCCCTGACTTCTTCAAGGACCGCCGTGTCATCATGCATCGCGTGGCGCAGAACAGCGGGTGTCGCTGTGGCATCTGAAGGCCCCGATACTTTTCTTGACTCCCTGATGAGCGACCTGATAGTCTCCCTGAGATCCTCCGCTGCAACGATCCCTTCCAGAGTGATCTCGGCCCTCGCCTGTGCCGAGTAGCCCGCAGTCTGGAGTTTGATGCTCGAAAAACCGAAATAACGCATCAGCGGGCCCTGGTAGATATCGATGTTGGTGATGCGGTCATAAGGGACGATCCCGGTCATTTTGAACCAGACGCCCCTCTTCCAGGTCACCTCGTCGTCTTTGAGTTCAAAAAATATGGTCTGGTAATATTTTCCCACCCAGAAGATGTACCAGCCTGCGATCAAGGTGAGGATAACCGCGCATGCGATAAGAATTGCGATCGAGCCGGAGAGATAGCCACCGATAAGGAATCCCCCTCCGACGACCAGCATGATCACTGTGAAAAGTATATGATACATACTGACCAGGCTTTTATCGGGTTTGAAAGGAAAGAAAAGTGGAAATTTGGTCGATTTCATGTGAACCATGCCCCCTGCAGCAGAAGCACCTGCAGGAATTATCAGTGAAGTGAGTAGCCTGGAGGCATAACTATTACGGTCCTCTGGGAAGATCGGTACGAATCAGGCCCCGCGGTTACAAAATTGACCTATAATGCGGCCATCTCTGGTGAAGCCATAAGAACTTGTGCCCTGATGCAGATAGAGGGAGAATTGAAGCAGTACGACATGGTAGTGGCAGGGGGAGGACCTTCAGGGCTCTTCTGCGCCCACTGCGGTGCAATGGCAGGGAAGGCGGTCCTGGTACTCGAGAAAATGCCTTCCTGCGGGAGGAAACTCCTTGTCTCGGGGACAGGTCAGTGCAACATCACCCACGATGGGGAGATCTCTGCGTTTCTTGCCCATTACGGGACGCATGGAAAGTTCGTAAAGCCTGCGCTCCTTCAGTTCTCCAACCATGACCTTGTCAGGTTCTTTCATGCCCGGGGTCTTGAGATGGTCACGGAGCCTGGCGGAAAGGTCTTTCCTTCGACAAGGAGAGCAGGCGACGTGCTCGCCGTCCTTATCAGTGAGTGTGCCCGCAGCGGAGTGGATATCCACTGCAACGAGCCGGTCATTGGCGTGGCAGTGAGTCGCGGTGGATTTGAGGTGAAGACAATCAGAACGGCGTATATCAGCCCCCACTTTGTCATCGCAACCGGCGGGGTCACTTACCCTGCGACAGGCTCCTCCGGGGATGGGTATACCCTCGCTGCCTCACTTGGTCACCGTATCACCGAGATCGGCCCTGCCCTCTCCGCAGTGCGGGTGAAGGATTTCCCGTATCCTGACCTGGCAGGGATGTCATTTGAGGATCTCCGAATCTCAGTGGTGCGGCAGAAGAAGCATGTCTGGAGGAACAGGGGAGACCTCATCTTCACGCATCACGGCCTCTCGGGCCCTGGAATACTCGATCTCTCACGGTACATCCGTGCCGGGGACCAGATCCTCGTATCGTTTGCTCCCTCGCAGGAGCCGGAGGAGGCGGCGAAGGCCCTGCATGCAGCCCTCCTTCGGGGAGGCAGGGTGCAGGTTGCAACGGTGCTGAGGGGAATCGGGCTTCCTGATCGGCTTGCAAGGAGGCTCCTTGATATGGCAGGGATTGCGGACGGTTCGACCTGTGCGCATCTTGGGAGAAGTGCCAGGAACGCCGTAGTGCAGCTGATAAGCGGGCATCCGTTCGAAGTCGAGGCCCTTGCAGGGTTCGACCGGGCAATGGTGACACGGGGGGGTGTCGATCTCGACGAAGTCAATCCAAAGACGATGGAGTCCCGGCTCCATCGCGGTCTCTATTTTACCGGGGAAGTCCTGGATGTAGACGGTGATAGCGGGGGCTACAACCTCCAGTTTGCCTGCGCTTCGGGAGTGCTGGCAGCGCGAAGCATAGCAGGGGTTGCGACAAAAAAGAGGACTTCCACGCCATGACGCCGCAGGCCCCCCTCCCCTGCAGGCTATATCTTTCAGCAGGAACTACCATCCATTCAGGCCTCTATATACAGAGGAGATGAGCCATGGTGCCCCCACAAAAGGAAAAGAGAGAACGCCCATTCCAGGGGTCGTCGCAAGATGCGGATAGGCTGACGAAGTTCTTCCAGCGCCCGCTCTTTCTCTCGCTCACCATCGGTATCCCGTTCTGCATATTCAAGCTCCTCTTTGGGATGATCGCAATCCAGGTGGTAAACTTCCCTCACCACGGGGTCCTTGCAGTATTTGGGTGGGTGGTGGTCATCTGGGCGGGGGCCGACCTTGCCATGAATGCAGGACGAGCGGCCCTTGACCTGGCCGGTCGGCCGGCCCCGTTCGAGTACTGCACCATCGCCCAGGTGGGAGCCTATGTCCACATGCCCCTCGTTTTCCTTGCCCTCGACACCATGCTCTCATTTGTAATCATCTGCATCATGCTCTGGTCAGGTTGGATTACGCTGCTCTCTCCTATCGAATCATATCTGTGGTACGCTGCGACCACCCTGAACCTGATCAGCCTCTCAGTAGTGATGCTGTATAATGAAGTGCGGAAGGTGCGGCCCCTATCGTAAAGATTGTATGTAGGGTGAGGGAGAATCCCTCTGGTGCATGGACGATGCGGATAGTTCTGACCGCAAATGAGATCCGGCATTCCCGCAGGACCGGAATATGGGAGTGCGCGGGGTCGGATATGCACATCTTGATGTTGGAACGGGAATATGTACCTTTGGAATCCCCACGGCAGAATCCACCATGCACCCTACCCTTCGTGCAATGACCCGGTTTCTCCTCCCCTTCATCATTGGAATCCTCTACCTTGCCTTCTGTTCCCTCTTTCTTCCGCAAGAGAGGGTGCTTCTCCTGGGCGGGCTCATGCTCGCCTACGTGATCCCGCCGGCGGGCAAGGAATCGATCATCCCCCTTGGCATCGCGCTCGGGTTCCCATGGTGGCTCATCGGCACCTCAATCGCACTCCTCGATGTCCTTGCCGCGATCTTCATGGCACTGAACTTCGAACTCGCGTTCCACATCCCTCTCCTCGGCGCCTGGATACGTCGGTTCATGGATCATGGCCAGGCTTTCCTGGCCCGCCGGCCGTATCTGAAGAGATTCTACTTCTCAGGCCTCGTCCTCTTCGTGATGTTTCCTCTCCAGGGGTCTGGCGGTATCGGGGGCTCCCTTGTCGGGCGACTGCTCGGAATGACCGGAAGAGCGGTACTCCTGGCCATCACCATCGGGGCCTTCGGCGGGTGCTTCCTGATCGCGCTCGGATCGGAGTTTATCTGGGAACTTATCGTCGCACACCCCCTTCATGGCATCATTGTCGCAGGTGCAGTCATTGGAGCACTCATCGCGGGATACCTGGTGTACCGCTGGAAGATGCCCGTGGTGGATGAAGGGTAGGCCGTTTCCTCGCACCATTCACGGTCTCCAGGTCTTTTTCTGGCACCCCCCCTTTCAGGGGGCACTGACTGAAGGTGGCAGGCCTCTTCTCTTCCCTGCGTACTTCACAAAAAAACAGCGACACTGAACTGGTAAAAAAATGAGTTATACCGGGGCACTCTCGGCCATGAGCCTCCCGGCCCTGGCCTGGAGGAGGAGTATTGCCAGCCCTGAGAGGGGGAGCGCAATGATGAGGGGGTCGATTGCGCTCCAGGGATAGGGAAGGACACTTGTTTTACCGAGTACAGCACCCGAGAGCCCGAATACCGCGGCATACCGGGAGTTTACGAAGAGTGCCCAGAGGAACCAGACTGCTGCTCCGACCACCAGGCTCACTTTCGCTGCAAAGGGGTCAGGCCTCTTGCAGTAGACGGCGACGGCGAAGACCGGGAGGAACGCCGACGCACAGAGGCCCATGAACATCGCGGTTGCTATCGCGATGATGCTTCCCGGCATCAGGAAGGCGACGATCACGCTTACGACGATCATGACGAGCACCCCGATCTGGTTTGCCTTCAGCGAGAGGGCACATTCCCTTCCCCTCCCCCACACGTCGCATATCAGCGCTGTTCCCATCGCGTGGAAGAGGGAGGAGAGCGTGGACATCGCCGCGGCAAGGAGGGTGACCATGAAGAGGACCGTGAACCAGTCGGGAGTCGCGAGGTTTATGAAGAGAGGTATGATCGAGTCCACGTTTCCTCCCGCAGCTACAACCGCAATGGTTCCTTTTGTCTGGTTGAAGTAGACGTTGGTAAGCGCGCCGACTGTGAATGCAACCCCGGTCATCATCAGGATGAATGGCCCTCCCACCAGGACCGCCCTGTTGAGTGAGCGCCCGTCCTTTGCCGTCATGAACCGCACCACGAGCTGGGGCTGGGCCAGGACGCCGATCCCCACACCGAGGACGAGAGTGGTGACGAGGGTGAACCAGATGGGGGAGCCGAGATCAGGCATGACTGTCCACCCGTTCATTCCCTGCTCTGCGAGTTTGGCCGGGACCATGTCAGCCATGTTCGTGAGGGCGGTATGTGCGGCCGTGACCCCGCCAAGGATAACATAGGTGAAGATCAGCAGGAACGTCATCCCGATGAGCATGATTGCCCCCTGAACGGCGTCCGTGTACATGACCGCGATAAGCCCGCCGAATATGACGTAGATGGCCACAATGACGGCAAAACCGATGAGGGATGCGGCATAGGATATCCCGAGCGTCTCTTTTATGAACTGTGCCCCCCCGATGAGCACCGCGGCGGTGTAGAGCGGCATGCCGACGATGATGACGAGACCCGAGACCACCTGCATGAACTGCGAGGAGTAGATCTTTCCCATCAGGTCAGGGAAGGTGATGGCCTTCAGGCGAGAGCCGATCTCCCTGGTCTTCTTGCCGAAGATGACGAACGCGAGGAGCACACCCACACCGATGTTAAAGACGGTGAGCCAGATCAAACCCATCCCGAGGTTTGCAGCCTGCCCGCCGAACCCGACAATGGCTGACGTGCTGATGAACGTGGCCCCGTAGGAGAGTGCGATGACGACGGGATGGACATTCCGGCCTGCCACCAGGTAATCCTCCGCAGCTTTCGTCTTCTTGTAGCCGATATAACCGAGGCAGAGGATCATCACGAGGTATATGGCAGTGACCAGGACGATCCAGAAGAGGCTTGCGGCCATTGCTCACGCGCCTCCCCTGTTCCAGTTGAGGAAGCCGTATATGATGCAGGCAATCGCGAGCGCTATGCAGAGCAGGTACGCGATCCATATTTGTGGGTCAGGAATTCCGAGCATGAGAGAAACCTCCGGTAAACTCGTGGATAGTCCGCTACATGGGGACCGGCAGAACGGCTGGTCCCCTACCTAAACAGGAAGGAGAAAAAAAACACGCCAGAGTCGTGATGAACAGATTTCAGCGGTGCAACAGGCGTGTGATCCATCGGAGTTTACCTGATCAATGTGGAGGATAACCGGTATTTATGCGTTTCTTTTCCCTCCAGCATAACAGATAACCGGGTGCAGCACAAAACACCTGGATGAATACGCGTGACCGGGATATTCTCTACCCTGCAGGAGTCGCTGCAGGAGGTACTTGCCCACCGGCTGGGATGGTCCGATCTCCGTGAAGTCCAGTCCCTGACCTACCGCGAGGTGAGCGGGGGAAAGGACGTGATGGTGATCGCTCCCACCGCGGGGGGCAAGACAGAGGCCGCACTCATTCCTGTCATCGACCGTATCCTGAAAGAGGGCTGCCCCGGGGTGGCCTGCCTGTATATATCCCCGCTGAAGGCCCTGATCAACGACCAGGAGGACCGTTTCCGGTCGTTTGCCATTCCTACCGGGCTCGAGGTGAGGCTATGGCACGGGGACGTTCCGCGCGGCGACCGCACCTGGGAGGATGGGGAACCCCCGCATATCCTGATGATCACGCCCGAATCACTCGAGGTACTGATGGGCGAGGGCATCCAGTCAAAGGATCTCCGCCATGCGAAGTTCGTAATCGTGGACGAGCTGCACGCGTTTGTCGAGTCTGAGCGAGGTGTCCACCTCCGGGTGCTCCTGGACCGCCTGGACAGGATTGCAGGCTCCCATGTCCAGCGTATAGGGCTCTCGGCGACGGTCGGCAACCCCGAGGAGGTCCTTGGCTGGTTTTCGGGTGAAGGGAATGCGCAGGAACTCGTCCAGGTGGCGATGCCACCGAGGGAGAAGCGCTTCTCGTTTTATATCGAGGGGGACGAGAGAAGGAGGATGGCAGCGATTGCACGGATTGTTGCCGGAAGGAAAGCGCTTGTCTTCGTGAACAGCCGTGCCGAAGCAGAGCAGGTGGCCCGTGCCCTCAAGGGGCGCGTGGCACACCTCTTCGTGCATCATTCCTCGCTCTCCGCCGAAATGCGCCGTCACGCGGAGGAGTCCATGGCAGGCGAGGGGAGTGCCTGCATCATCTGCACGAGCACACTTGAGCTCGGGATCGATATCGGCGATCTCGACGTGGTGGTGCAGCTTGGATCACCTGCATCAGTCTCTTCCTTCCTCCAGCGGATGGGAAGAAGCGGCCGGAGAGGAAGGTCACCCTACATGTCCTTCGTCCTCTCGGATGCATGGGACCTCCTCCTCTGCACCGCAGTCATCGAGAGCGCCAGCAGGAAACGGGTGGAACCACTGATCCCCCCCAGGAAGCCATATAACGTCATGGTGCAGCAGGTCTTCCTTGAGATAGTCAGGCACAGGCGGACCACCCGATCGAGGCTCCGTACCTATCTTGGATCCCTACCCAGTATGCGGGCCCTCCCGGAGAGCGCACTCGATCTCCTTGTTGCGCATCTCGAGCAGGAAAAGTTCCTGGTCCGGGACGGGGAGATGTTCATGCCCGGCCCCCAGATGGAGGCGCTCTATGGGAGGTCGAACTGGAAAGACCTGTACTCTGTGATCAGGGGTGGAGGGGAGTACCGGGCCGTGACTCCGGATGGCGACCTGGTGGGGAGGCTCGACGCCCGGTTTGTTGCGAGCAGGGGAGAGGGGAGCTTCTCTCTCGGTGGCAAGGACTGGACCCTGATAAAGAGCGACGAGGCGCACAACCTCGTGGTGGTGGTCCCGGGGGACACGGCGGGGAGAAAGGCCTTCTGGACCGGGGGGCAGGCCGGGTCCTCACCGGTGATATGTCAGGCGGTGCAGAGGATTCTTGCGCGGGGGAGGACACTCCTCCCACTCCTCCCGCCTCAGGAAGAAGCTCTTATGGGCGTCATCTTGAGCCTCCCCCGCCTGCACGCGAGAGGGATCCATGTCTGGGAGGTGCCGGGAGCGCGAAAGATGGATGCAATCGCGCTCACTTTCCTCTCGCGGGCAGACAACGCCCTCCTTGCCGCGATGGCAGGAAGGGTGCTCGGTGAAAAGAACCGGGTCAGGTATGACGACCTCTCGCTCTTTTTTCCGGGTCTTGTACATGAGGGAGCAGCCGATCGTGTCATCTCCATACTAAAGGACCTCCAGGGTCTTTCTGTCCGTGAAATGGTGGACCTCTTACCGATGCCCACACCCGAGACCTGGAAGTTCGGTCCGGCCCTCCCCTCCCCCCTCATCCGGGAGATGGCCGCCGAAGATATGTGGCATCTTGGGGAGTTTGCAGCCAGGTTTTCCGCCATGCCCCTGTACCGTGTTCCCTCCCCGGCAATGGAGGCAGAAGAGGAAGGCTGAGTCAGGTCACGACAGCCCTCTGGAACCTCCACCACGCGAGCCCGAACATCGCGAGGCCAAATACCACCAGGACAGAAAGGGAGAAGAGGAGTCCTGATGGCGTGGTGGTGTAGAGGACTCCGATTGCCTGGTAACGGTCGCCGATCGCGAAGTAGCGTATCCCGTTGACCAGGTGTGTGAGAGGGTTTCCGATTGACACGGCCTGCAGCACCGGGGGAAAGGCATTCACCGGATAGAGGGCGTTGCTTGCAAAGAAGATGGGCATCGTCAGGAGCGTCATGATACCCTGCATCCCCTCCGGGCTCTCGAGCGAGATAGCGATCGCCGCAGAAAGGAAGAGAAAGCCGAGGGAGAAGATCCCGACGAACAGGAGGATGCCGAGCACAGAGATCGCCACTTGTCCCGCACTGTATCCCCTGAAGAACTCGGCTCCAAGGAGCATCCCGAAGACCATGATGATGAGTGCCTGGATAAAGGACTTGGTCATCCCCGAGAGGGCGATCCCGAAGATGACATGGTCTCTTGGGAGCGGGCTTGCCATTACCTCCCGCAGGAGTCCCCAGTTCTTGTCAAAGAGGAGGACCATACCGCCAAAGAGACTTGTAAAGAGGGTGGTCATGGCGATGACACCCGCAGCCATAAACGTAAGGTAGCCGATCGGCGGGACCCCGGGGATGGGAGGCACGTCGGGGGTGAGCCGGTTGAAACTCGCCGACATCGCTATCCCGAAGAAGGCCATCCAGAGCGCTGGCTGGACAAGGGATGAGACAAGGAGGGTGCGGAACCGGACGAAGCGGATCATGTCCCGCCAGTAAATCGTAAGGAATCCAAAGTGCATCAGGTCATCGCCTCCCTGCCCTTGCAATGGCCGCGGAAGGGCGCTCTGCACGCTCATCTCGCAGGTTTCGGCCTGTGAAGTGGACGAACACGTCATCCATAGAGGGTTTCTTCAGGTTGACGGTCACTATGCGGATCCCCTGTCCTCGGATTTCGTCCATGATCCGCGGGAGAAGGTGGGTACCGTCCTGGTTGACGAGGGCGACAAACCCGTTCGTCTTCTCTTTGACCTCTGTCACCCCGTCCATTGCCCCGACGATCTCCTTGGATCTCCCATTGTCGCTTGTCTCGAGGTAAATGACATCTTCCGCCAGCCGGTTCTTGAGGTCCCACCCCCTCCCGGTGGCGATGATCTGCCCGTGATCAATGATGCTGATTCGGTCGCTCAGCTGGTCAGCCTCATCCATATAATGGGTGGTGAGGAATATCGTGGTCCCCTCCTCGTTGACGGCCTTGATATAGTCCCACATCCTCCTCCTCGTCTGGGGGTCAAGGCCTATGGTCGGCTCGTCCAGGAAGAGAACCTTCGGCCTGGTCATCAGGCCGCGTGCAATCTCGAGCCTCCGTTTCATCCCACCCGAAAGGTGCTTGGTGAGGGTGTCTCGCTTTGCATCAAGTTCGACTACCGCCAGGAGTTCCTCGATCCTCTTCCTCCTCTCTCCGTAAGGCATGCGGTAGAGGCATCCGTGGAACTCAAGGATCTCCCAGCATGTCATGTCACGGTCGAGTGTCACTTCCTGGAAGACGATACCGATGGACTCGCGCACCCTCGCAGGCTCGGTTGCGACATCGAACCCTGCGACGCGGGCAGAGCCATGCTGGATGCGGAGGAGAGTAGTGAGCACGTTGATGGCGGTGCTTTTCCCTGCCCCGTTTGGACCCAGAAACGAGAACACCTCCCCCTGCTCAACCGCAAAACTGATTCCCCTTACGGCCTCGAAATCCCCGTAGCGATGAACGAGCCCGGAGACCTTAATAATCTCTCCTGCCATGCCTCACCCGGAAAACCAAGGGGATGATTCCATTCATGCGATCTTCTTTATCAGCCGCGCAACGTTCTCTGCGAACAACCGCACGGTGTTCATCCCCTCCACGTCCTTCCAGACCTCCCCGGGATCGCGCCCGAAGACCATGTTCCAGTAAGTAGATCCGGGCACGATCATGTTGCTGATGAAGAAGAACATCAGCATCTCCTGTATGGCGGTGGTGTGACCGCCTCTCCGGGCGACGGCAATCGGGCCTCCCACCTTCCAGGAGAGGAAGTGATCGGTTGACCTGGAGACCATGCCTATGCGCTGCAGTGCCGCCATCACGTCGCCCCGTGCAGTCCCAAAATAGACGGGAGATGCCACGATGAACCCTTCGGCATCCCGTATCCGGTCGATGATCCCGGCCAGGCCGTCATCGAGGACACAATTGCCCTCTTTGCCGCAACGGGAGCAGGCGGTGCAGGACTCTATCTTCATCCCTGCAAGGGAGATGACCTCGGCCTCGAGCCCGTGCTCCCGGATCACTCCTGCACACTCATCGATGACCTGGCGGGTGTTGCCTTCGGGGCGCGGACTCCCCGAGAGGAGTACAACTCTCATTCTCAAACCTCAAGAGAGACTGGGCTGCGTAGTTATTTAGTTCTGCGGTGAACCGCGGATGTGTGCATGCCCATCCGAAGAAGGAAGGGGAATGGTGGCTTCACGAAGTCCTGTTGGCATGGCCCGGTCAGCACGTGACATGGATGATGGCTGCATAAGGTCTTTCCTCACGCTCCAGATCTTTAATGATATCCGGCGTGGGGCCGATAATTGTGGGGTAATCACCAAGGACCTTTCTCGCACCCTCTGTGAACGGGAGCGCACCATGCTGCCCCGTCCCAATATAGACTACACTGGGGCGTTCACGTGTAAGGAATGCACATTCCATCTCTGTGAGGGGTGTGTGGCCAAAATCCCTTTTCAGGTGTGATGAGAGCTTTTTTTTCCTCTTTTTGACTTCGCCGTTCGTGTGAATGATGACATCATGCTCGTAGACCTTTCCCCTGTATTCGATCCAGCCAAACCCGGTTCTCATACTGCACCATGGCGTCTCCACTTCAGCGTCTCGTTCTCGTTTTGGTGGAGGTTGTGGTGCAGGTTACCCATATATTTTCTCCTATGCACTCCCAGGCTGATTCATGGATGGAAGAGACCCCCTCCCAGGAGGCGAGAGACTGAAGCATTTCCTTGGACTGCTTGCCGATGAAGACCCGTCGAACCGCTGGAAGGCGATCGAGGTGCTTGCCCGAGAAGGGGACGTGTCGGCAGTCGATCCCCTCATCAGTGCCCTCTCGGATTCCGACTGGCGTGTCCGGCAGAAGGCGGCATGGGCGCTCGGACGCCTGGGCGACCCAAAGGCTCTTGTCCCCCTCCGGCGGGCATTGAGAGGGGAGAGTGAAGGGGTAAAGGAGATAATACTCGAAGCAATCTCCGAGATTACCAGGAGATCCAGGGAGTGAGTCCAGAACTGCCGGACTTATAGGGGGGAAATGGGGGAGTTCTCTTCTTTATCTCATGACGTAGAACCATTATTATCTTCCAGCCCTATTTCTTAAGGGAACGGGCCGGAAAACGCCTCCCGCCTTGGTGTTATTGACGTGGGAGTTTCCGGTCAGGAAAGGCCCAAGACAGGCGAAGACGCACGGCTGCACGGAAGGGAGGACCAGGAGAGACAATGGAGTACAGGCAGAACGACCTCGCATTCGACCCGCAGAGGCTGGAGAAGGTCCGGGAGCTACAGGCGGGCGGGGTCCCCCTCTATCCTCCGGAATTCAAGGGGAGGGAACCAATCGCCTCGATAAGGAGAAGGTATGCAGATATCGGGCATGAGAAGTCAGGAGAACAGGTGTGCACCGCCGGCAGGCTGTATACGGTCAGGAACCACGGAAAGACCATCTTTGCCGACCTCAAGGACGAGAGCGGCCGCATCCAGCTCTATATAAGGAAAAATGACCTGGGTGCAGAGAAGTTCGACTTCTTCCAAAGGACAACCGAGAGGGGAGACATCGTCGGTGTGAGGGGACATGTCTTTCGGACCAAGGTCGGGGAGATCTCCCTCTGGGTGGACGAGATCATCATTCTCACAAAATCGCTTTGCCCCCTCCCCGAGAAGTTTCACGGACTAAAAGATATCGAGAAACGGTACCGGCAAAGGTACGTTGACCTCATCGTCAATGACGATGTGAGAGAGACCTTCATGACGAGAAGCCGGATCATCTCGCTCATCAGGAACTACCTGACCGAACGGGGTTTTCTCGAGTTCGAGACGCCGATCCTTCAGCCGATATACGGGGGTGCGAACGCAAGGCCGTTCACCACTTTCCACCACTACCTCCAGCAGACGCTCTTCATGCGCATCGCCCCGGAACTTTACCTCAAGCGGCTGGTAGTGGGTGGCTTTGAGAAGGTCTTTGAAGTGGCCAGGAATTTCAGGAACGAGGATATCGATACCCTCCACAACCCCGAGTTCTCGATGGTCGAGATCTACGAGGCCTACCGCGACTACCATGACATGATGGGGCTCGCGGAGGAGATGATCAGCTCTATCGTGCGTGAGATCCACAGGACGTACGAGATCCCATACGGAGACGTCATCCTCGACTTTTCCCCGCCCTGGAAGAAGATGAGCATGGACGAGGCAGTGAAGGAACTTGCCGGGATCGACATCTGGAGCTACTCGCTTGATGACCTCCGCCGCATCGCAGTCGGAAAGAGGATCGAGGGCTCCGAGAACGCCGAGAACCACCGGGAGCTCCTCGTCCTCCTCTTCGAAGCGCTGGTCGAGGACCAGCTCGTCCAGCCGACGTTTATCTACGACTTTCCCATAGAGAACTCGCCACTTGCCAAGAAGCACCGATCACGTGAAGGGTTCACCGAGCGTTTCGAGCTCTTCGTCTGCGGGATGGAGGTGGCAAACGGCTTCTCCGAATTGAACGACCCCCTGGACCAGCTTGCCCGGTTCGAGCGCCAGGACGAGAAGAGAAGAGCTGGCGACCTCGAGGCGCAGATGCTCGACTATGACTTCATCAACGCACTCGGGTATGGCATGCCCCCCACCGGGGGGGTGGGGTTTGGGATCGACCGCCTTGTGATGCTCCTCACCAACAAAAACTCCATCAAGGAGGTCATCCTCTTTCCCCAGATGAAACCTGAAGCCGGTAGTGAGAAGAAGGACATCTCGGAACCGTAAAGGGTACAGACTGGGGCATGATTCACCATTTTTCTTCTGGTCTCCCGCCGTTGACACCGTGATTCAGGCAAATTATCCTCATCCTCGGGCCCGGCAGGGATCTCGTGATACCATAGGTTTTTTGGGAATACCTGGGGAAAAAGAGAAATCGCTCAGAGGAGCGCAGTGGTGATGCCGATCACGCCTGACTGGATGATCACCGCGGTCGCAACGATGACCCCTGCCATTTCGAGGGCCACGGCAACGTTTCCTTTTCTGATCTCCTCGAACTCGTGCAATCCTTTCGTGAGCTTGTCCAGGATCCACAGGGCCAGGTAGATTGCCCCGACTGCAAGGATGATACCGAGTATCAACTGCACGAATGCGACGACAATCGCGGTGATGCCATCGGCAGAGAAGAGTCCCACCGAGAGTGCCGTGGAGATGCCGACCGAGATCCCCGAGATCCCGGACTGTACTACGAGCGCAATCGCAAAGAACACCGCGGCGATGACGATTCCCACCGCGACGTTGCCCTTTGCCAGTTCTTTCTCCTCATCAATTCCCCTGGTTATCCGCGAGAGTACGGAGAACCCGATGTAGAGTGCGACCACTGCCAATATGATAGCAATGATCAGCTGGATGATCCCGATGATCGCATTTGCCCATAACATAGTCATTTCACCCTGCAGGGTTTTTCTCAATACGTGGGTGCATCCTGAAAATAAATATTTCGTGGATTTTTTTAAAAAGAGGCTTAAAATACCTTTGATCTCCTTTTATTGCGAGATATCTCACGCATGGATCCATCATTCGTCGCATGCATGGCCTGCCTCGTAGATCTCGAGCACCTCTGCCGCAGCACCGGTGCCAAACTGACGGGCAACTATATCGATAAGAACGGATGCATTTTCCGGGGGGAGGCATCCAAGGCTCTCTGATCCATCCCTGATGAGATCGAGAAGGTAGACGAGGTCGTCCCTGTTCAGGCGGCCGATCCTCTCCCCAAAGTCATCCGGACCTGCAGAAAAATGGTTCGAGACAGGTGGAAGGAGGGAACGGAAGGGGAGTCCTGAACTTTCACAGGTGAGATCGCCACATTCTGGTGCCATCTTGGAGAGGAGCGAGAGATCCCGGCGGGAGAGTTCCCTTGGCATAACCGTAACATGGGATGGAAAGAAACATAAGGGGTGCGGATGGGAGAGGTCAAGATGATCCGGAGCCCAGCACCCCCACATTCCAAAATGGCCGGAAATATTGGTAATTCCAGGGAAACATTTATAAGTGTTCAAATAGAGGGTTTTTTTATAAGTATCTGATCAGAACTTAAGGTTTCTCACCGGGGCATGAGATCCTGGATCATGGCGTACCTGAGCCAGTACTGCGTGGCATCCTCGAGGCAGGGTTCTGTGGCTCCTCCATGGTCAGCAGGCAACCGGTGTATGGTGGGAGTGGGAACTCATGAGATCAATGACAGGAATTACCGCAACTCTTATTCTTGTGGCAGGTCTCCTGGTACTCACCGTGCTGCCGGCATGTGCCGGTGATTCGGTCACGGTGGAAGTCTCCAGGATACCGCTCGTATTCATCGAGAACCAGGGGCAGAGGCCTGCAGAGGTGCTCTACCATACCAATGCCGCAGGGCACAGCATCTATTTCACCCAGGATGCAGTCGTATGCGTCCGGGCAGCCGGCGAAGACCAGGCGGCCTCGGTGATTGAGATCACGGTCGCAGGTCAGAGTGCCGGGACAGAGGTGACCGGGGAGGACCCGCTTACGGGGACCGCGAACTTCCTCATCGGCAACGACCCTGAACAGTGGGTCACCTCTGTGCCCACGTTCGGGAAGGTACGCTATGCAGACATTCTTCCCGGTGTTGATATCATCTACTACGGCACCCAGGGGACGCTCAAGCGTGACATCACACTTGCACCCGGAACCGATCCTTCAGGTGTGGTAATACGGTATTCCGGCCAGGAGGGGCTCTCGATAGGGGAGGACGGCTCGCTCAGGGTGGAATCTGCATTAGGCACCCTGCGGGAAGCTCCACCCGTCTGTTACCAGGTCATCGACGGGGTACAGGTATTCGTTGATTGTGACTACATGATTCTTGGAGAATCAGATGTTGGGTTCAGCGTGGGCCCCTATGACCCGGCACATCCTCTGGTCATCGACCCGTTCCTGGATTTCTCGACCTATCTGGGTGGAAGCTGGGATGACAAGGGATATGCGGTTGCGGTTGATCCCCTTGGAAGTGTCTATGTTACGGGAGCGACCGGGTCCATGGATTTCCCGTACCCGGCGGGAAAACCACGCTACCAGATGATGAACAAAGGTGGGCTGGATGTATTTGTCGCAAAGTTTGAACCTCCGGGAACGACCCTTAATTATTCCACCTATATTGGAGGATACAATGACGATTCCGGCCAGGGCATTGCGGTGAACAGTTCAGGATATGCGTTCATCACGGGCTATACAATATCTCCAAATTATCCCGTATGGAAAGCATTCCAAGTGAATAAGAGCGGCGGCGGTTACTGTTCTATGTGCTCCGATGCCGACGCTTTTATCACTGTTCTCGCTCCCCGCGGGAATGCATTGGAGTATTCTTCCTTCCTCGGTGGAAACATGACCGATATCGGGCAGGCCATCGCGTTGAACAGTTCCGAAAATCCGGTTCTGACTGGCTATACGGGTTCCTGGGACTTCCCCAACACCACAGGGGCATATAAAACGTATATCAATGGCACTCTGGACGCATTCGTTACAGGAATTACCTATGATGGAACTGTTTCTGCTATTTCATTTTCCACATACCTTGGTGGAGAAGGGATCGACAAAGGATATGGGATAGCCATCGACAATACGACCGATTACAACTATGTGACAGGTCTTACCCGTTCCGCGTTCTTCCCCATTGAGTTGCCATTACGCCAAAATATATCAGGATCACAAGACGCCTTTGTCACAAGCCTGTTGCCTGACGGCAGCGCTCTGTATTTCTCGACATATCTGGGTAACAGCGGCGACGAAGCAGGATATGGTATCGATCTGGATCCCTCGGGATATGTGTATGTCACGGGGTATACGCAATCAAGCGATTTCGATGTGGTGAACCCGTTCCAGAGCACCCTGAAAGGAATACAGGATGCGTTCCTCGTCAAATATGAACCTGATGGGCAGGCCCTCAATTTTTCGACCTATCTTGGCGGAAATCTTGTCGATGAAGGGACTGGCATCAAGGTCGACGATATGGGTTCGGCCTTCATTACGGGATTCACCGATTCAACGAATTATCCCACAAAGAATGCGATTTATGCCAGCATTACGGGATATCCCTACGATGCGTTCGTCACCCGGTTCTATCCCAACGGCACCACACTCATGTTCTCCACGTACCTGGGTGGAAAACTGGAAGACCGTGCCATGGGAATCGCCCTGCACGGGGGGAACGCGACCGTGACTGGGTATACCGCCTCGCCTGATTTCCCCTTGAAGAACCCAGTCCAGTCTACGTTCCACATGGTATACGACGCGTTTGTCGCACGGATTGCATCCATTCCACCTACCGCGAACTTCACTGCCGAAGCAAATGGCGTGGAAAATTACACGCTGATCAAGGGACTGCCGCCACTCCTGGTCAACTTCACTGACCTTTCGACCGGGGACCCGACGGCATGGGAGTGGCTGTTCGGAGATGGAGGGACTTCAACCCTCCAGCACCCCAACCATACGTATGACACAGGGAATTATACCGTGAACCTGACCGTCAGCAACCTCGAAGGAATGAATTCCACGAGCAAACCATTCTATATCGACGTGGGTGTGCCCCTGATCGTGAACTTCTCGGCGAACGTGTCTGACGTGGAATGTGCGTTCTGCCAGGGGCAGGTACCCTTCGATGTGAACTTCACAGACCTGACGAATGATACCCCGCTCACATGGAACTATAGTTTCGGCGACGGGAACTTCAGTATCAACCAGCATCCCAACTGGACGTATCATATCCCTGGTCTCTACAACGTGAGCCTGAACGTCACCAACGAGTACGGGTTCAACCGCACGACGAAATATTACCTTGTGGAGGCAGGAGACGTCCCGATCGCAAACTTCACGAATGCAACCCCGCGGTTCGGCGTGGTCCCGCTCACCGTCTACTTCACCGATCTCTCGTTCGGCATCCCGAATATCACCATGTGGAACTGGAGCTTTGACAATACGACCGTGGTCTCATGGTTCAATACGACGGTCCCGGCTCAACGGAATGCGAATCATACATTCACCGCGAGAGGGAACTATACAGTAAACCTTACCGTGACGAACCTATATGGCGACGATACCATGTCAAAGACTGAGTTCGTCTGCGTGGGAGAGTTGCCGGTCGCAAACTTCACTGCGGATAACACTCAGGTGGTAGAAGGGGATCTCGTCAACTTCACGGACTGGTCTACAGGGTTGCCTGACTGGTGGCAGTGGAACTTTGGGGATGGCACGATTCTCGACAGGTCAGTAAATACGACCGTAATGCCAGTGAATCACACGTATAATACCGCCGGCAATTATTCCGTCTCACTTACGGTCGGAAATGCGTTCGGGACGCACACTCTTTCCCGACCACGATACATCCTTGTGGGCGGGACTGTAACCGTTGTGAACCTTACCTTTGTTCCTTCATCAGCCATCATTCCCACAAACTCAACGACAGCGATGAAGCTCATCATGGAGAATGCAGAACAGGGACTCTCGGGATATAACATCACAATTTACTTCACAAACCTCTCAGCTGCAGATATGGTGACTTTCAATTATCCCGCATGGGTGAATCCTGCGTATGCCATGAAGAGTGGGGTTCCTGCCCCGTCAGCATGGATGATGGTTGCTGATCTCGAAGACGCCGTAGATCCGGGGGCTACGAATGTGGATCTGGCCCTCTTCAACACTACAGGAAAGGTGCCGATGTCCACCACCATCAACGTGACTGTAACTAGGATGGATACTGATACGGGTGATCCTGTAGTTACACTGGTAAACCCGGCTACGGTTACAATTGTGGCCCTGCTGCCTCTTCCTGGACAGGCAAATCCGCCTACAGATCCGTATCACGATGGGCTTTACTGGGATCTGAATGGAGATGGATTCATCACCCTTGTCGATCTCTTCCTCTACTTCAATAATATGGACTGGATTGCCGCAAATGAGCCAATATCACTGTTTGATTATAATGGGAACGGCCATATTGATTTCAACGACCTGTATTTGCTGTTCATGAAGGTATAGATTTTTGACCATTTTTTTTCGGGTGGAAAGCTTGAAAAAGAGAAGAATTGACCCAAATGCAAAAGATTCTATCCCCCTCAATAGGATAATACGGGCTTCTCTACCCTATTGTTTATATATAATGATTGAGAATGGAAAATTAACGAAATTTTTGCAGGAGAAGGCCCATTTCTCCTCCATATCGAGATCCGGGCATTATTCTGCACATGAGGAATGAATTATGAATGTTCGCACTTGGATGAGAATTGAAATCATCGGGTTCTGTCTCTTATTGATGACCATCCCTGGGTTGGCCACTACATTGAACGTAGGATCCGCAACCATACCCTCTCCGGGCGGCTATGCGTCTGTCAACGTGACAGGAGACAGCTTTCCCAATGGTCTGTTTGCGTATAATATGACTGCATCGTTCTCTGACCCAGCAGTTGCAGAAATCACTGCAGTGACGTTTCCGTCATGGGCTGCGTCAGGCAATTACGGCGCTCTTCCTTCGACGAGCGTGAGGATGACAGCATTTACGTTTAATCAGGCGATGAACACTTCCCTGACGAATATCCCCCTTGTTACCCTCACAGTCAGAGGGAAGGCAGCGGGCACGACATTGCTCAACCTGACAGTGCATGAGATGATCAATTTTGAGAATGGGGGGCCGATCACTCCGACGATAGTACCCGGAACGATCACCGTCCAGGGGACACCCACGACCACTACAGCAACCACCACCGCCACGACCACTACTGCAACCACCACCGCCACGACCACTGCGACCACGACAGCAACCACGACAGAAACGACCACTGCAACGACGACTGCGACGACAACGGCGACCACTACTGCAACCACCACCGCTACGACCACTGCAACCACGACAGCAACCACGACAGAAACGACCACTGCAACGACGACAGCGACAACAACGGCGACCACTACTGCAACCACTTCGCCTACGACCACCACAACCTCTCCGCCGCCCGCTGACCCTGGTTATCTCAGCGTCTTCTCATTCCCACTCAAGGCAACGGCCACCATCGATGGAACTGTAGTTGGCGTCACCCCTCTGATGGGATACCGGCTGAGCCCGGGCACACACACCCTCAAGATCAGTATGTCAGGGTATTCGGATTACACGACAACGGTGAATATGGTGTCAGGAAGTCACCTCCAACTCCCGTTGATTATTCTCCAGAGAGGTGTACCAGGACCTACCCAGACCCAGACCGCTTCGCCGACCCCAACCACGAGCGTTTCGCCCACGACGACCGCCACGGCGACCACAACCACGACAGCGACAGCCACGGCTACCTCAGTGGTGACAACCGCGACCACCCCGACGGGACAGACAGGCGCTCTTGTGATCAATACGGTCCCCCGTGGTGTCACGATTTACCTGAATAACCAGGTAAAGGGGACCAGCCCGGCCACTATCCAGGGGCTCTCTCCCGGCGACTATGAACTGAAACTGATGAAACAGGGATACAAGACCCAGGTCAGGACCGTGACGATCGAGGCCGGGAAGACCTATACGCCGCCCCTCATCATCCTGACACCAATAATGTGATGGCCTGAAATACTATCTCAAGTCCCTATTTTTCTTTTCAATAAAGAATAAAAAGGTCATTTGCCCTTTGCGGTCAGCCCTGCAAAGATGCACTGGCCGAATGAAATGCAGCCATCACCGAGCGGATACTCGGGGTTCATGCGGAATTCAAGACCCGACGCTGTCACGAGGTTCCGGACAGTCTCGCGAATCGCCCGGTTGTAAGCGACACCCCCTGAAAGGGCGATGATAGGGATATCCCTCTCAAACGCGGCATGGATGGCCATCCCCGCGAACCCCCTGGCAAGATTGAACTGGAACGACGCGGCAATGGATCTCATCGCCCTCTGGTCCTGATCCTTTTTCCTCTCCATCTCTTCCATCGCCCTGCGCATGAGCGATCTCGTGGAGAGCACCTGCCGCCCTCCAATACGGACATACTCGAGGTCCCACGCCTGTGCCTTCCCCCCGGCGGCAAAGGACTCGAGTTTCATCGCCGGCTCCCCATCGTAGGTCCTCTCCCTGCATATCCCAAGGAGGGCTGCGGCAGCGTCGAGCACCCTGCCGGTGCTTGATGTGGGGACGATATTGATGCCGCGTGTGAGCTGGGCGTCAAGTACTGAGAGCTCGACATCGGTCCACCCCCGAGACGCGAGGAGTTCTGCAACGGTCGGATCAGGGAGGATTCCATACAACATCCTCTCAGGGAAGCGGGTGGCCAGGTCACCCCCCGGCATGGGGACTACTTCCAGGTGGCCGACCCGTTCGTATCGCGGGATTGAGCCCGCAAAGACCTCCCCGCCCCAGATCGTCCCATCCTCCCCATACCCCACCCCGTCGATCGCGATACCGATGCAGGGAGCAGTCGTCGTCGCTGCAATGTGCGCCTGGTGGTGCTGGACCGGGACGAGTTCCGCGCCATGCAGCTCGGCGAGTTCCCTCGCGTATCGCGTCGAGAGGAACTGGGGATGCGCATCGTGGGCGATAAACCGGAAGTCATCCCCGAGCAACCTGCCCAGGTTCTCTATCGTCTCCTGCAGGTATGCATAGGTCTGGGGATTTCTGACGTTTCCCACGTGAGGCGATGTGGTGCAGAACCCGTCCCTGTAGATTGTCACGTTCGCATTCAGTTCAGGCCCCACTGCAAGGATGGACGAGTCGCCCAGGTCGATTGGCGTTCTCCGGGGTGCCATGCCTCTGGAGAGGCGGATGATGAACCCGTCCCTGACGACCGAGTCGTCGCACCTGTTCTTGATCTGGCGGTCGTGGGTCAGGAAGAAGTCGACGTGCCCGTGCATCCGGGCCATCGCCACATCGATCTCCGTGATCATGGGGTAGCCTGGCATGTTCGCACTTGTCATGATCAGGAGAGGGTGGGAAAGCCTGGAGAAGAGGAGGTGGTGCAGGCCGGTATAGGGCAGCATGCAGCCGATGGTGTGGAGGTTGCTGATGTCAGCGTGGGCATCGGGATCTCTCTTTTCCAGGACAACGATGGGCCGCTGGCAGCTCTCGAGTATCAATCGGTCCTCCGCGGTAAGGACCGCGATCCGGTCGATCGCGTCAGGCCTTACCATCACCGCAAAAGGCTGTTCGGACCTCCCAAGACTCTGCTTCAGTGTGGCTGCCGAACTCTCGATACAGGCGAGGTGGAACCCCCCGATCCCGCGTATCGCCACGATATACCCTGCATCGAGGAGACGGGCGGTCTCCGCAATGATATCGCCGGATGAGATATCGTTTCCATCCCTGTCGAGAAGTTTCAATCGCGGTCCGCATGAGGCGCAGGCAATGGTCTGGGCATGGTGACGCCGGCTTGACGGGTCATGGTACTCCCGCCCGCATTCAGGGCACATGGGGAATGCGTCCATGGTTGTCCGTTCCCTGTCATAGGGGAGGTCGCGGATGATGCTGTACCGCGGACCGCAGTTCACGCATGAAGTGCACCAGTATCCAGAGTACCTTCCGCCGGGATCATGGATGTCACCGAGGCACTCCTCGCAGACCGCGATGTCCGGAGGAATCATGCCGGAGAGGGTGCCGCTCTCGCTTGCCTGGATGGAGAAATCGTCCGGGAATGGTCCCGTGTCGGGAAATACCTCCACCCGGTCGATGCGGGAGAGTGGCGGGCCACGGGAGACGTGCTCCAGAAAATCCTCGAACCGGTCTCCATAGGCCTGGATCTCGACTTCGCTGCCCCGGTTTTTTACAAAACCCCTGATACCCAGCGCGATCGCAGTGGCATACACGAACGGCCGGAAGCCAACACCCTGGACAATTCCCCTGATTTTTACCCTTCCGCTCCTGCGCATGCCGTTCAAACAAAGATTTATTGATTTATCACGCCATATAATACTAGGGTTTTACCAGTGAGCGGCCATATCAGGATAGTCAACGATCCAGTCGATCTTGTTCCTCTGCTTATCACGTTTCATAATGCGACCTATAAGCAGGTGTACGATCTGTTGAACAAGTCCTGGATGACCGAGGAGGAACTCTCGGATCAGATGGCCGAGGGGGACGTGGGGCAATGCCTCATGGTGCTGAAAAAAGGGAGCCTTGTCGAGGAGAAATGGAGGATGCCGGTCCCCGGGCAGAAACCGGTCAAGGAGTACCGGGCCTCCTACAATAAGTTCAGGGCTAACTTCCAGTGCAACTTCGGCGACCTCTCCGATCTCCTCTTCATCGCCATCTCAAATGACGAGCACCTCAGGTGCATGGTCGAGAAGGTCGAGGAGGAGCTGCGTTCCGGGAATACCTCCATCAACGACATCGCCCGGAAGTTCGGGGTCAACCCTGTCTTTATCAAGGGACTGGCAAAGCGGATCCCCCATCTCGACGTGAAGGGACAGGGGCTGGTTCTCCTTGAACGAAGCCAGTAAGGACCCCCTGTCGTCGATTCTCCGAAGCAAGCGCGAAGTGACCCGCCTGCAGATCCTGGTCGAGATTGCCGAGCACCAGCCCGCGGTAAGGCAGCAGGAGATCGCTGACAAGCTTGGGGTCACCCCGCAGGCGGTCTCCGAATACATAAGGGAACTGGTGGACGAAGAGATGGCGGCCGCACAGGGCCGAGGCAGGTACAGCGTCACGAGGACCGGGATCGAGTGGATCCTCAACCACGCCGAGGCGCTGGAGGCGTATGCCCGGCACATCAGGAGGGACATCATCCAGCAGGTCTCGACGTGGACGGCTATTGCCGCAGAGGACCTTGTCGAGGGTGAGCAGGTGGGCCTCTACATGCAGCACGGGTGGCTCTATGCCTCGAAAAAGCCCCGGAGCGCAATGGGAACGGTCGTGATGGATGCAAGAGCCGGGGAGGACGTCGGGGTCACCCGGCTCTCCGGCCTGATTGACCATACCGAGGGGGTAGTCCATGTCTGCAAGGTCCCCCGTATCCTGAGGGGAGGGTCCCGGAAGGTGAGGAAGGACCGGCTCCTTGAAGTCATTGATGGCGTGGGCGTGGTCGCTGCCGTGGGACTCGAAGGCTACGTTGCCCTTCAGCAGGCGGGGAGGACGCCGGACATGTTCTTTGGGGCAAGGGAAGGGGTAATCGAAGCGGCGTTTCACGGCATCGACTGCGCGATTCTTGTCGTGGACGAGGAGTTCACCGATTTCCTGAAGCGGTTGGAAGGGGTGGGGCTTTCGTATGTCCTCCATGACCTGATCGCCCCATGAACGTCATCGTCCAGCCCCAGAAGGGAAATTACAAGATCCTGTTCCTTGAGAACCTGCACGTGCGGGCAGTGGGAATCGCGGAGATCGACGCAACTCCGAAAGGGTACCGACCCGGCCACTACCGGGTGCGGTGGGGAGGCAAGCACCAGTTCCGCCTCACCCCCTCAAAGGAACTGGTGGTCTCTCTCCGGAAGGCGGCCGTGTACCTGACCCAGCAGGACGAGGCCTTCGAGGGGTTCCTGCACGACTTCCAGATACCCTTCACCCATACCTCCGTCTGCCGCATCTGCCTGATGGAGGACCGCATCACTCCCCTGAACCGGAAGAATGGGATACGCTATACGACCGGGGAGCAGGTCTGCTTTGACTGTGCCCGTCGCGAGCTTCGGAGGGAACTTGCGACGATGGGGAGGGTGGGCAAGCAGGCGCTTGGGCACCTCGAGGAGCTCCTGCGGAACTACCGCGACATGGACAAGGTCCTCGCGAGCGTGCAGCCCGAGAAGGTGAAGATCTCCCAGGTGCTCTTCGACCGCCTGGATGCCCACCCGGTGCAGAAGACCCAGTGCCTCGACGAGCTCCCCCTCCCCCGGGCGTTCGTCGATGCCGCTGGCATTGCGACACTGATGCCTGCACAGCAGATGGCGGTCGACGCAGGGCTTCTTCATGGAAGACATCTCCTGATCGTCTCGGCCACGGCAAGCGGCAAGACTTTCATTGGCGAGATGGCGGGCATGAAGAATTTCCTTGAAGGGAGGGGCCACACGCTCTTCCTCGTCCCCCTGGTGGCGCTCGCGGTGCAGAAGTACCAGCGTTTCGACGAGCGGTACGGGAAGCTCGCGGGAGTGGGTGTCCTGATCGGCCAGGCCCGGATCAGGCTGCCCGAGAACGCCCCAATCGGCGACCGGAACATCCATGCTCCCATCGTCGTGGGGACGTATGAAGGGGTCGACCACTTCATCCGGTCAGGGAAGCGGCTCCCGCCGATCGGGACGGTGGTCATTGACGAAGTGCAGATGCTTGAGGACCCGGAGCGGGGACACCGCCTTGACGGCCTGGTCGCGAGACTGAAGTACCTTGCCCCGAAGGCCCAGTTCCTGTACCTCTCTGCCACTATCGGAGTCCCGAAGGTGCTCGCAAAGAAACTGGGGGCAACCCTTGTCCGCTATGACGACCGGCCCGTCGCCCTTGAGCGGTACCTTATCTTCGTCGAGCACAAGCAGAAGATCCCGACGATAAAACGCCTCTGCACCCAGGAATACTCCCGGGTCTCCTCGAAAGGCTTCCACGGCCAGACAATCGTATTCACCCACGCCCGGGCCAGGACGCATGTCATCGCCGACGCCCTGGGGCCGGGGTATGCTGCCTACCACGCGGGCCTCACCTCCCAGGAGCGGCGGGAGATCGAGGCAAAGTTTCTCTCCGGCAAGATCAAGGCTGTCATTACCACTGCTGCACTCGGTGCGGGGGTCGACTTCCCCGCGTCGCAGGTGATCTTCGACTCCCTTGCGATGGGGATCTCATGGCTCTCGGTCCAGGAGTTCAACCAGATGGCTGGCCGTGCAGGCCGCCCTGACTTCCATGATCTTGGGAAGGTGGTGGTGCTGGCCGAGCCCGGCGCTTCCTACTCACGATCGTCCGGGTCCACCGAGGAGGAGATCGCAATGAAGCTCCTCAAGGGAGAAATGGAAGAGGTCGCTCCCGAGCATGACCTCGAGCAGAGCTCTGAGGAGTACGTGGCAAACGCGGTCGTATGCCAGGGGAAGATTTCAGACCTGGAACGGATCAACGAGACGATGGTCGGGACCATGGAGCCGGTCCTCGATGTCCTTCTCGAGAAGGACCTGGTGACCCGGCATGAAGACAAGATTGTACTCACTCCTCTTTCGAAGGTGATGGCCGAGCACTTCATCGGGGTGGAGCGCCTCGGCGAGATCCAGAAACTGATGAAGAAGATCGAGGACCCGGTGGAGATCGTGGCGGAACTCGAGTGCGCCGAGATGGAAGCCAAGAAGGAGAGGGAGAAGAAGAGAAGGAAATAGGGAGATGGTGAGGGTCTTCCTGCCCGCACTTCTTGTTATGCTGGTTTTATCGGCGGTCGTCTGCTTTTTGCATCCCGCACAGCGCGACATTGCGCCGTGGACTCCCCATACGTATCTCCCTGGACAGAGAAGGTGTTCGTGAGAACTCACTCTCCAATTACTTGTAACGGTGAAAACTGCAGACCTTAATGGGATACATATGTATGCGAAGTGATCTCTCCCTGTTCCTGCAAAGAGCCCGCCTTCGTTTCCCCGTTCATTCCTTTGATCCGGGGACGGCATATTCCCGTATCATGCGATTTTATCCAGAGATTTTTTCATTCAGGATGCGCCGTATCTCTGCAAAGTCCTCCACTCCCTGAAGGTGGATACTGCCGCCATTATCGAGCACAACCCGCAGGGTCGCGATCCCCAGATAGCGACAAACCGGCCCGCACGCAATTTCGATACCCCGGATTCTGGAATACGGTATCACCCGTCTCTTCGCCTGCCACACGCCCCTCTCGCAGACCATCTCTTTCGTAGTGAACAGGAACCTGATGGACGCCCAGTACTTTGGTATGTACCACCGCACCGCGAGGATGACGAAAAGCAGCGGGAGTACCAGGGTGAGCGTCAGGTGGCCGGGAAAAGTGACTGCAGCCAGGATGAACCATGGGAGGATGGCGATCCAGACGACCAGGATCAAAAGAAGGAGGTAGAATGCGCGGAGTCGGGGGGACGGGGTAAAGAGAAGCTGCCCATCTGGCAAGTCCACAATGTTTCGCGAAACGGGGGAGGAGCGGTCTGCCATCTCATTCCCGGTCGATCAGGCAGACCCAGCGGTCATAGATGGGATCGCGGGCATTCTCCCGGACCTCCACCCGGCACCTCCGGGCTTCCGCCCAGGACTTGATCAGATGCGCCTCGCGCTCGGTGCCGACCGTGAGAAGACAGTCCTTCGTAAGCGCCAGTAACTCGGCGGTGATCATCTCCCATTCCTGCTCGTTGAACGCATTGATCTCCCCGAACATGAGCCCGAGCCCCGCTTCGGCACCCCTGCTGTACCGGCTTGCGTATGTGGCGTCGATGCACATGGTCTCGCCTGGGAGAAGCCTGCCCCTGGAGAGGCCGAGTGAGAGGAGGCTCGCATCGTTGTCGTAGGAGAGCGGACGCATCCCGCGCTCACGGAGCAGGAGCGACCCGAGACCGGAGCCGCAGCCGCAGTCAAGGCAGGAGACTCCTTCCCGCTCTCCCCAGCACTCTGCGAGGAGATCGCGGACCTGGCCGGTCCTTGCGGGGTTGAGGTCCTCGAGTGCAGGAGCGGTAGTCTCCATCAAGATAAGGCTGTAATACTCCCTGACGGCCTCCTCCCAGACCGCCCGGTCTTCCTGGAAGATGTCGCCGTTCAGTTCCTCAAAGTGCTCGATCAGCGCAAGGGTCGGTTCCCGGAGGTGAAAGGAGCCGGCAAGCCAGCCCCGGTCTGTATGGAAGGCAATTGCCAGCGGGTCGGAGTCCTCGTCGACAAGGAGCCGCGCCTGGTCTGCAGGGAGCTCCTCCATCCATGCCGTGAAGGTGTCGTCCGGCAGGTCTGCGAACCCGGGCTCGATGCACTGTATTTCGGGGAGTTCAAAGACCTTTGAGACGAGGGTTTCGTGCGGGCGCATGATGGCAGACATGGCTCTTCAGGCTCCGTATTTCGGGGACCGGTTGACCAGGTCCAGCAGGATTGGCATCAGCGAACCGCCGGAGATCCTGTTGAGGCCCCCCTCGGCGCAGGAGACCTCGTCGAAGTGAGTCACCCTGTCGGTCCTGACCCCCTCGCCGCAGATGACGAGTGGCACGGGGTCGGCACTGTGGTCTTTGACGCTGCATGGCGTGGAATGGTCTGCGCAGATGGCAATGATACAGTCCTCGAGGCCGATGAGCGGCGCCAGGGCCGAATCGATTCTCTCAATGAACATCATCTTCGCCCTGGCTTTCCCGTCGTGCCCTGCCTCGTCGGCACCCTTGATGTTCACCAGCACGAAGTCCGCGTCCCTGAAGGCGTCTATGGCAGCCCGGACCTTTCCGGCAAGGTTGGTATCTGCCGAACCGGTGATCTCAGGGACCTCCACCCTGGAAAGGCCGACTGCGGTCCCGATTCCTGCAATGAGGGCGGCTGCAGAGATAACGCACCCCTTGAGGCCGTACCGTGAGGAGAATGGTTCAAAATGCCCCATCCTCCCCGCGCCCCGGATGAGGACGGTGGTCGCGGGGGGAAGGCCCTGCGCCACACGCGTTGCATTGAGGGGGTGGTTCTTCAGTATCTCTTCTGCCTGGCGGACAAATTCCTGCAACGCCCGTGCGGTATTCCTGTCCGCGTCGGTGCCGTCCCGGGCCGAGAACGGGAGCGGAGGAACCCCGTCCTTCTTCGGGTCGTTCGACGTGACCGCGACCCCAAGGTCTTCCCCCCTGAATGCGAGGGCGGCGCGATGCCCGGTACCGGAGCGGAAGAGGAACTCTACTCCAAGCGATGAGAGGTCCACCCTCTCCTGGATGGCCGCGGAGAGGGGCTCGGTGCCGTGGATCCTCCCTGCCCGGCGGTCGGTGACCCTGCCCTGCTCGTCGAGTGTGGCATAGTTGCAGCGAAAACCGATCATCCCGGCCTCCATGCGGATCCCGCTCCCCTCTGCCTCGAGCGGACCCCTGCCGGTGTAGTACCTGTAGGGGTCGTAGCCGAGCAGGCTCAGGTGCGAGGTGTCCGAGCCAGGACGGATTCCGGGGCCGATGGTGTCCATGATACCGCATATGCCATCACTTGCCATCCGGTCGAGCACCGGGGTGAGTGCTGCCTGGAGGGGAGTCCGGTTCCCAAGTTCAGGACAGGGGCGGTCCGAGATGCCGTCAAGGACGAGGAGGAGGATCTTGTGCGCCGTCATTACCAGAAGAGTAGTCTGTTCCCTGTCTTATGTTTGACCGTTTCCCCGTGTTGCTGCGGGGAGAAAAGAGCCAGAAAAAGCGGTGAGCCCTGGATCGAAGGGGACAGGCCCCTTCAGATCGCCTTGGCAACGCCGACTTTTGACTTGATGACCTCGACCCGCCGTACCGGGAAGAGGGGCTTGACCGCCTTGAAGACTTCCCTCGAGATCTCGCCGCTCACGATGCCATTGATGATGCCATTCATCTCGGATTCCGTACCGATCTTTCCGACCATGGCAGAGATGAGATTTCGGATCGCATGCACCTGGGAGAGGTTTGCCCGGGTGAGTGTGAAGCACGTCACCGTGAGATCGAGTTTCTTCCCGTCCTTTGTTATGACCGGGACATGGCAGTCAATCCGCGAGGTGCGCCGCTTGATCATGGATCGCATGTAATCCCGGGAGAGCTCGTGGCCCAGGAACTCGGTGTACGCCGAGTCCCCGGCGACCTCTGCGATCCGGAACTTCATCTTCACGTTCTGCCGTGCATAGTCATTGATGATCTCACCGAGAGTGGTCTGCATGATCCTGCCCACCACGTTCTCGGCGTCGTTTGCAATGGTGTCCCCGATGTAGGTCTTACCAAGGACCTCGGGGGAGTACACCTTGTACCAGCTCTTGGCTTTCCAGCCTTCTACTCTCCGTCCAGCCTGTTTCTTTTTTGCCATGTATTCACCATTCTGTTAGGATTCTACCGGTTGTTCTCCGATACGCTCACAATCCCTCTTCCATCCTCTTGCGACTCACCCATGTGGTGTGCAATCATTGCCCAAAGCCACACATCTCCTCCGCGACTGCCAGGTTCATCAGGTAGTCGTCGACTGAAGCGATCACCGACCGCAGCGAGTTCCCCTTTATGACCGTGATCACGAGGTCTCCCTCTGCATATGTCCGCATACTCTGGAGGTTGTCGGGGCAGAGAGCCGGTGCCACGCATGCGGCATTCTGATGCCTGGTCCGTATCTCGCCGCGGATCTCCATCATGCGGCCACCGACCTCTCGATGAGGCTCCGGAACTCCTCCAGGCGTGCGCACGGGATGGTGGCCCCGGCCCTGAACCTGTGGCCACCGCCGAACCCGCCGCACTGCATGGCCGCTTCGCGAACAGCCCCGCCGAGGTCCATCTCCATTCCTCTCGGGCATCGTACGGAGAGGTGACAGAGCTCATCATGCCGGGCGGCAACCATCACCGGCCCCTTCTGGAGGCAGTCCCTGGAGAGGGCGTCAGCGACATCGCTTGCCACCTTTACATCGTCGACTTCGACGAACTGGGGGGCACCGTCACCGGTACACGCCGTCCTGAGTGCCTGGATCACCCGTCCTCGATGCTGGAACGAGAGGTCCCACGCCACGTCAAGGTCAACCGTTGACCGGAGGCAGAGCGAGGATGCGAGCCCCCCGTACCCGGATTTTCCACAGGCGTCCACCACTGCAGCGAGCGTGTGGGCGTCCGGAATCACCTCGCGCTGCAGGTCATAGCGGGCCCCGTAGATACTTTCGAGTGTCTCCTCCGGTGCGAAGGGACTGAGACGGAGGACAAGGAGCGAGATGAGTTTGTCGAGGGAGACTCTGTCTCCTGACGAGGCACTCTCAAGGAGGTCCGCGACTGCCATCTCGTCCCCGCTCACCTGGTGCAGGTAGGGGTTGAGGGCTCCATACAGCCGCTCGTGGTCATCCCGGCCCGGGAGCAGGAACCCCTGCCCGGGGGTGATGATCCCCTGTGCAACGGCGTCGTTGAAGAGCGAGAGGTTCATTCCCGAAAGGGCCTGCCCGTCGCCGAGAACTCCGAGCATCACAAGACCTGCGAGGTCCCGGTTGTCCCCAAGGCCCTGCGCGACCAGGAAGGCCGCCCCAGCCGAGGAGAGCTCGCGGTCACCGTCGATGCCATGCAGGCGGGGGTTGACCTGCAGCTCTCCCCCAAAGTAGGGGATGTGGTGGTCGACCACCATCACGCTTCCCGGAAGGTCCTCGATACCCGACCCGAAGTCACAGAGGAGCGTCGGGGTCTCAGGGGAAAAGGCGGCCGGGCTCACACGCGGCAGGACCCGCAGCCGGAAACGGATGCCTCTCCTGAGCATGGCCATGCAGAGGATGGAGCCTGCCGCGATCCCGTCCGCGTCGTGATGGGCGTAGACTTCCACGAACTCCTGCCTGCCGAGGTGTTCGGCAAGCCTGTGTGCGGCCTCGTCAAGGGACATGGGAATTATCGTGAGAGGAGGATCTCGGCGCTCTCCGGCTTGTAGCTCCAGTCCTTCGGGAGCCTCCCGTTCCCGGTGTAGTACTTCACGAGGCGGCGGACCTTGGACTCGGTGAGCTGCAGCTGCCGCTTGTTGTGCAGGTCGCTCTTGTTCTCTCCCAGGTGCTTCCTGAGCCCAAGGGCTTTTACGATAAGGTTTCGCAGGTCCTCGGGGATCTCGGGCTCCATGCCCTTCTCTTTGAGTATCTGGCCGATCCGCTTCCCGGTGACCAGCTTGACGTCAGGGACGCCGTGGCGGTCGCGGAGGATCATCCCGATCTTACTGGTGGAGACACCCTCCTTTCGCAGGTCCAGGATGATCTTTTCGATCGCCGCGACATCGGTATTCGCCCAGGAAGGGGCCTCCTTGCGGAAGGGCCGCACAGATCCCGAGTGCCCTCTGCGTCGTGCATGCATTCTTGCCATTGTGCAATTCACCTCCGATTACGCAATGTAAATCCGAAAAGAGTCACGCTGACTCTCCGTAATCCCAAAGGCCGGGGAACGACCCTGGCCCGTGCGTTGCCGCACGTCGGACTTACATCTGCCAGCACTATCCAGAAGTGCTGTATTTCCTTTCGGTGGTGGAATATTAATTCTATCGTGTACGGCAGGAGCGCTTCAGACGCTGCCGAAGCGGTTGATCAGGAGAATGAGGTCCCTGAACGCGTCCATCTCCATGGAGAGCACCTCGTTTCGCGTCATCCCCATGCTCGTCTCGGCGTCGGCGGTGAGGGTGTCAGGACCACGCATCACGGTCCGGGCAATCCCGTCGCGGGAGAGCACCTCTTCCGCCTCGCGGTCATAAACAAAAGATCTCCCGGGAACTATCACCAGGGATTCGAGCCTGGCGGGATCGAGGTTCGCGAGGTCGCCGATGGTGATCAGGCACGCGATATCTTTTTCGACCGGTACCACCCTTGCACCTTTCCCCCTCGAGGAGAGGATCTCCCTGATGAATGGTGCAGCGATCCTGCCCGTGATTACGCTTGCCTTGCGCTCGATTTTGGGGAGTTTCTTCAGAAGATCGGGCTCGCGGGCGAGTGCAAACGGGGAGCCGATCTGCGGGTCCCAGAGTGGCGTCCCGCTGACCTTGATGCGGAACTGCCGGGAGAGGCCGGTGACCATGTCCCGGAACTCCTTGACCTCCTGCACTCTCTGCCCGGGAAGCACCGGTGCATTCCCGAGCACCAGGCCCTGGTCCACCCGGTTTGCAAACCGCATGAGGATGATACCTTTTGCACCCCGCTCTTCGAGCCATTCGCAGGTCTCCTCGAGCACCGGGCCGTCGTTGATCCCCGGAAGAACCACGCAGGCTGCATACACATCGATCTTCCCGCACAGCGTATCGAGCACCGCAAGGGAGGCATCAGGCGTGGGGTCGTGCATGTACTGCCTTCGCAGTTCCGGCCGCACGGAGAAGACGGTGAAGGAGACCTCTGAGAGGCCCGAGTCGACGAGGAACCTTGCGATCCCGGGGTCGTCGAATCCTTTCCCGCTCGTGTACCCGATATGCAGCGGCGCCTCCATGCTCGAGAGAAGCTCGACGAGGTCGGTGAAGCACGGGTAGCAGCTGGGGTCCCCCCCGCCGCTGATGGTGACCCTGCTCACCTCGTCCGGGATGACCTGCAGGCGGGCAAGGACATCGTCGGCGATCTCCCGGAGGTCCCGGAACCCCCTGTAATACTCCCTCACGCTCCGGCTGCAGTAATCGCATCCCTTCCTGTACGGAGGGCAGTAGCGGCAGCCGAGGGGGGCAGTCTCCTTCACGTGTTTGAAGTAGCAGTACTCGCAGAACCCCCTGCAGTCGATTCCCGGCCGTCCCCCGATGTCCACCGACAGGTGCGTCATTGTGTAATTTTTCTTCTCCTGACTGAATAATGCCTTTGGAAAGGGATATCAGATCTCGGCAACCGCTGTATCATTCCCCTCCCAGCCGATATGGATCTCCTTCCAGGCGATAGTACCCCGGCCCCCACTGCCGCCATGGATCAGCCGTTCCGTCTCTATGACGAGGCGGATCGTAACAGGCGGTTTCTTTGTTCCCATATCAGCAGTCGGATATGACCAGTAGATGGAAGGCTGATCAGTGACGATATTCCGGTTGTCGATGGTGACCCTGTAATCCGGGGCATTCCACGTCACGAAATATCCGTAGTCTGCAGTCCAGTTGTAGACCACCGGGACAGATGCATTATACCTTGCTGAAAGACGAATTCCGACAGTGGATGACATGAGCGGGTTATAGCGGCCGGGAGCAGCCTCAAGAGAAATGTCCGGGGAGTTTGGTGCGACGGTGGTTCCGGCTGTCGAGGGTGCGAGTGTTGTGGGGGTGGTGGTCGCCAGGGGAGGCTCCCCTCCCCGTGAAATACAACCGGCGAAGAGTATTATGATGATGACGATGTATATCGTGAGAGGGAAGAATAACCTCATGATTCTCGTCTATCACCGCCGGGACGATTAAACCCCCTCATGATTGTCTCTGCCCTCTCCTCCTTCAATATACCTCTCACGCTGTTTTTCAGGGCATCGGGTTGCGGGACAGTATTCCGCCGGACAGGAACGGGGAAGGTCATATCAGGTGAGAACACCCTTGTCAGATCAGGGAGGGTTTTTGTGGAGCAGAGGATTGCGGGTTCGATCGTGGAACGGGACGTCATGGCAGAGATGAGGGACGGGACGATGCTTGCCGCAGACGTATACCGGCCGGCATCCGGGGATGGGCCCTGGCCGGTCCTTCTCATCCGGCAGCCCTACGACAAGATCCATGCCGAGACATTCTCCTACGCGCACCCATCGTCGTACGCCGGCCGGGGCTACATCGTCGTATCGCAGGACATCCGCGGCCGGTGGGCCTCCGGCGGCGAGTTCTCCCCGTTCCGCCACGAAGCGGAGGACGGGTACGATACCGTGGAGTGGGCGGCCGCGCTCCCGGGCTCGTCCGGAAAGGTGGGGATGTACGGGTTCTCGTATGGTGGGCTGACCCAGCTGATGGCGGCATCGCTTGCACCACCGCATCTTACCTGCATCTGCCCGGCATTCTGCTCGCCGCACCTCTTCGAGGGATGGGCTTACAACGGGGGGGCATTTGCACTCTCCTTCAACCTGACCTGGGCACTGTACCTCGCGACCGGAACCGCCCGGCGGAAGGGACTCTCGGGGTACGAGGCCACGCTCTGGAAGTCGATACAGTCGATGCATGACTGGTGGCACTGGCTCCCGCTGGAGTCGTTTCCCCTGCTCCGCGCCCATGATCTTGCCCCGTATTTCTTCGAGTGGATCGATCACTCCTCGTATGATGCCTACTGGCAGCGGTGGAGCATCGAGCGGGGCTATCCCCGGATCAGGGTGCCTGCCCTGCACATCGGCGGCTGGTACGACATATTCAGGGACGGGGACCTCCGCCTCTACGAGGGGTTCCGGACGCAGGCAGGGTCGGCAGAGGCGAGGGAGAACCAGAAACTGGTGATGGGCCCATGGTACCACAACCCCTGGAACCGGATCCTCGGCCCCTGCGACCTTGGGGATGCCGCGGCGAGCCGCATGGACGACCTGCAGGTGCGGTGGTTCGATTACTGGCTCAAGGGGCTTGAGAACGGTATCATGGAAGAGCCGAGGGTTCGCTATTTCATGCTGGGCGAGAATGCATGGAGGGAGGACGCCTCCTGGCCCCCGGCAAGGGCAGAGCCTGTGACATTCTTTCTTCACAGCGGCGGAAGGGCAAACTCTCTTTCGGGCGACGGATCCCTCACCTGCCAGTTGCCGGGGGACGAACCTCCAGATGTCTATGTCTACAACCCAAGGGACCCGATCCCGAGCCTCGGCGGCCAGTCGTGCTGCATTCCAGGCATCACCCCCATGGGGCCTGCCGACCAGCGGATGGTGGAGGCGATCAACCAGGTGCTTGTGTATACCGCGTCCCCCCTTCAGACACCTTTCTGCATCGCGGGGAGCGTTTCAGTCACGCTCTTTGCGGCGACCGATGTCCCGGATACCGATTTCTGCGTGAAGCTGGTGGACGTCTCACCGTCAGGGCGGGCGATCAACCTCACGTCAGGCATTCTCCGTGCGAGGTTCCGGGACTCTCTGGAGCATCCTTCACTTCTCTCGCCGGGAACCGTCTATGATTTCCGCATCGACGGCGGGAGCACTGCGGTGCAGATTCGGAAGGGCCATTCCCTCAGGCTTGAGGTGACGAGCAGCAACTTCCCCTGCTGGGACAGGAACACCAACTCCGGCAATAACCCGATGAAAGACACCTACGCGGACATCCGGGTGGCGACAACCCAGGTCTTCCATGACCGGGCTCATCCTTCGTGCATGGTAGTCCACGGGTGGGAGGACCGGTGAGGAAGAGCCGCGGGATCCTGCTCCGGTGCTACCATGACCCGGCATTCGTCTTTTCCGATGTCCAGGTCTGTTACATTGACAGGGGGGCGCCGGGAAACGAGTCCTGCGTGAGCGGTGAGAGGGTCCTGAACCTTGATTCCCAGTACATGGAGATAGGGGAAGAGCCTGAGACGTCCCCTATCCCGTACCACCGTATTACCCGAATCACGTACAGGGGCAGAGTGCTCTGGGACCGCCAGGGAAAGGACCGGGAGGGGTAAATCTTCCCCCGGGTGTTCCCGGTCCCCCCCTTGCTGCGGGCATGCCATGAAGGTCAGGGATCCCTTCTCTCCTGTTACAACGGCTGCCACACAGGAAAGGAGAGAGAACCGGCCTTTAGGCATCAGGCCGCGTCCCAGCCGAGTGTTCCAAGCAGCGCCCTGGTCAGATCCCCGGGGACGGCATGCGGTCGCCGTGGTTTTCCAAGGAGGGAGATGGCATATTTCAGGGGGACAGACCGGTTCTCCTCCTTGCAGATGGGAAACTCCCCGGAGAACCGGCTGAGCGCTGAAGAGAATGCACCGATTATCTTTGTCCTGCTCCGGAGGTCTTCCTTCTTCAGCGCCATGGCATGCTCGAGGAGGGAGAGGTCGATCAGTGTGCTCGGTATCCAGTCGATCTCGCAGGCATAGCCGAATATCCAGGCGAGTGGTGAGGTTTTCAGGGTGGCGAGGAGGTCGGCCCTGTTCGCCCCGAGGGTGCAGGACCCGAGCAGCACGCCCTCGATATTGGCGTTTCGTGCCACTCGCCGCACATCCCGGAGGAGCGTGGTGAGCCGCATCCCACTGGTGAGAGTCTTTCCCCCCTCTGCCTCCAGCGCCCCTACCATCCGGCTCCCGCCGTGGGCGGCGATGTAGAGGAAGAGACGGTCCTCCCGTGCATGAGCCAGGTCATCTTCGAGTGCCCGCTTGAAGCTCTGTTTTTCGTAAAAGTTTGAGTAGTAGATGTTGAAATTGCCCTTGTATTTCTCGAGACCCTCCTGGAATGGGAGCACCGAGGGCCGCTTTGGTTTGTGGGCGGGTGTCCACCAGGGCCCTTCCAGGACAAGGAGTGCGATCTCACCCATTGTGAATCAGCACTCATCCGGCGGTGTTATCAAGGTTTGGTTCCCTGCGCCGGGAAATGGGAGGAATGTGCAAAATGCCTCATGCATCACTGGTGCCAGCAGGAATTCCTGCATGGGAATTCTCTTTTCTGCCGTATGCATGAACTGAAGCGATTATAATGAGAGAACCACCGATATAGTCCATCCCTCTCTCCTGCCGCCACCTTTTTCACTCCTTGGCGGCAACTGTATATGGCGCCCCAGTGGCTTAGCTGGCAGAGCGGCTGACTTGTAATCAGCAGGTCCCGTGTTCAAATCACGGCTGGGGCTTCAGAAGTCAACCTTCAATTTTCTTACCCAAAATTTATATACATCCTTTCAGACGCCCTTTTATGGCAGAATCTTCCACACTGATTCAACACCATGCGCAATTCTCGGGCATGAGACCTGAATTCGCAG
>Ga0116186_1000699_pt1 | contig 38014 bp, 29 predicted proteins | sample AD_JPNNA4_MetaG_FD_89806 | JGI IMG/M metagenome (GOLD analysis project Ga0116186, IMG submission 89806) | Active sludge microbial communities of municipal wastewater-treating anaerobic digesters from Japan - AD_JPNNA4_MetaG | ecosystem: Engineered > Bioreactor > Anaerobic > Digestate | place...
GACTGTGTTCATGATTTTTAAAATCTTTTCTTGCATTTTGATGTCCATTTTATTACTTGTTTAAAATTGTCATTATATGTTGTGTCGTTTTTTAGCCTTGCCCATAACTCGTTTATACACGCTACTCTATTGCGTCTTATTTCCAATATTGGAGGTGTTGGCGTTATAAAGTTGCGTCTTATTTCCATAAGCAAATGTAAAACAAATTTTACAAATCATCAAAAGGTGATTTGATTTTTTTTGTAAACATTTTAAATAAATGTATTAAGGTTATTTTTTCAATATATCATGGCTGATGTTTATAAATTTCGTTGGTCTGAAAAAAAGGGAAATTTTAAACGTATTTGTTTTTGGGAAAAACACAACGGATGCTACAAAGTAGGGAGATAAAAAAAGGCCGTCCCTTTTTGAGACAGCCTATTTTTGTATTATTTTGGAAATTTTGGTTATTCTTTATTTTCAGTATTTTCTTCAACCAAGAATAATTTCTTTTCTTTAATACGTGCTTTTTTGCCGGTTAATCCGCGAAGATAGAACAAACGAGCTCTGCGAACTTTACCGCGTTTATTTACTTCTATGCTTTCGATAAAGGGCGAGTTTATGGGAAAAATACGTTCTACACCAACACCGTTGGAAATTTTGCGAACAGTAAAACTTGCACCGGCACCAAAACCGCGTTTTTGAATTATAACGCCTCTAAAGCTCTGGATACGTTCTTTATTACCTTCTTTAATTTTATAATTAACGGTGATGGTGTCGCCACTTTTAAGTTGTGGAAGTTCTTTTGCGGGCGAAAGTTCGTTTTCAACTAATTTAATCAAGTCCATTTCTTTAATAATTTGATATTTTACCTTTGGCTTAAAATCGGAGTGCAAATTTACAAAAAAAAATAATACCAATTACTTTTTATCGAAAAAAAATTATATAGCTGATTTTAGTTTATTTAAAATACCGGTAGTAAGTTTTTCTTCGCAATAATATTGGTCAACAGTAAGATGTTTAATTTTTAGTGAGGGAGCATCAAACATAGCATCGCGCATAATTGCTTCGCAAATAGAACGCAATCCTCGTGCTCCTAATTTGTATTCTATGGCTTTGTCAACGATGTAATCGAGTGCATCTTCGGTAAAGGTTAAATCGATGCCGTCAATTTTGAGTAGATGAATGTATTGTTTAATCAGTGCGTTTTTGGGTTCGGTAAGAATGAGTCGCAATGTTTTTCTGTCGAGTGGTTGCAAATAAGTTAAAACTGGTAAGCGTCCAATGAGTTCAGGAATAAGCCCAAACGACTTTAGGTCCTGAGGAGCAATGTATTGTAACATGTTTTTACGATCCACTTTTTCATTTTCTTTACTGGCTTTGAATCCTACCATTCGGGTATTTAAACGCTGGCTGATTTTTTTTTCGATTCCGTCAAAAGCTCCGCCGCAAATAAATAAAATATTTTGCGTATCGACTTCTATAAATTTTTGTTCAGGGTGTTTTCGGCCTCCCTGTGGTGGTACGTTAACTTTTGAGCCTTCGAGCAACTTAAGCATGCCTTGCTGAACACCTTCGCCCGATACATCACGTGTTATGCTTGGATTATCGCTTTTGCGGGCTATTTTATCTATTTCGTCAATAAAAACAATACCCATTTCGGCTCTTTTAACATCGTAATCGGCTACCTGCAATAAACGAGACAGGATGCTTTCAACGTCTTCGCCAACATACCCGGCTTCGGTAAATACGGTTGCATCTACAATAGTAAACGGAACATCGAGCATTTTTGCAATGGTGCGGGCAAGCAGCGTTTTGCCGGTACCGGTTTCGCCAACCATAACGATGTTCGATTTTTCAATCTCGATTTCGTTTGATTTCGATTGTTTGAAAACTCTTTTATAGTGGTTATAAACAGCAACAGCAAGTGTTTTTTTGGCTTCTTCTTGGCCAATTACATATTGATTTAAAAATTCAAATATTTGTTGAGGTTTAAGCAGCTTTTGTTTTGTGGTGTGAGTGCTTTTCTTGGAACGTTCTTCATTTTTAACGGTTTCAATGATGTCGTATGCATTTTCCACGCAATCGGTGCAAATATAAGCATCAATGCCATGTAATAGCAATGGTACATCTTTTTCTGCTCTTCCACAGAAGCTGCAATGATTAGATTTCATTTAACGAATGAAGTTATTTTTTTCTCTTGTTAAAACTTCGTCAATAAGTCCGTATTCTTTAGCTTCCGAAGCCGTCATCCAATAATCTCTTTCGCTATCGGCTGCAATTTTTTCGTACGATTGACCGGAGTGGTATGCTAATATGTCATAGAGTTCTTTTCTCAATTTCAATATTTCGCGGGCAGTTATTTCTATTTCAGTAGCTTGTCCTTCAGCAGCTCCCATAGGTTGGTGAATCATGACGCGGCTGTGGGTGAGTGCTGAGCGTTTGCCTTTAGCTCCGGCTGTTAATAGAACGGCTCCCATCGATGCAGCGATGCCTGTACATATCGTAGCAACATCAGCATTGATATACTGCATGGTATCGTATATTCCCAACCCTGCATATACAGAGCCACCGGGGGTGTTAAAATAAATTTGTATATCTTTAGTAGGGTCGGTACTTTCTAAAAAAAGTAATTGAGCTTGGATGATATTGGAAACATCGTCGTCTATGGGAGTTCCTAAAAAGATAATACGGTCCATCATTAATCTCGAAAAAACGTCCATGGTGGCAATGTTAAGTTGGCGTTCTTCGATAATGGTGGGGCTTATGTAACTCCCTGATATGGAAGTATATCTTTGTAATGTATTGCTGCTTATACCTTTATGTTTAACAGCATATTTAATAAATTCTTTCATTTTTTATTAATTTTTTTCTTCTTTAACTTTTTAACGAAATCTTCGAATTCGATTTCTTGTTCGTCCAAAGTTACTAAAGATTTTACTATTTCAATAATTTTTTCGTCTAATTTCATTTCGAAAATTCTATCGGCTTCTTTCTCGTTTTTCAAAACTTTGGGTGCTAATTCGTTAATGTATTCTTCGGGAAGTTGGTATAGTCCGTATTGACGAAATTGATTGATTACAATTTTCTTGGCACCATCTATCATGTCTTCTTCAGTTATTTTGATACCATGTTCTTTTTGAAGGTGAGCATATATGAGTTGTTCTTTAACTGCATTAAGGTATAGCGGGAATTCGTTTTGAATAACTTCGTCGGTTATTTCTTCTTTTGCGTTTTGCTTGAGTTGTTTTTTTAGAAATTCTTCGGGTAAGTCGAGTTGTGCTTTGGATAAAAGTTTGTTTTTTAAATCGTTATGCAGCTTATATTCACTTTCAGATTTGCGTTGTTCTTCAATTTCTTTGGTTATTTTTTCTATAAACTGTTCGTACGATGTAACTTGGTCTTGTCCGTATATTTTATTCCACAATTCTTGATTTAATTCGGCTTCTTTAAAGTCGGTGATTTTTGTTATTTCTATTGATAGTTTGAGGTTTTCGGGCAGTTCTTCTTCTTTTAATTGTAGGAGTAAAGCTAAATCTTTTTTATTGGGCATAGCTTTTTCGGCATCAAACGAAACAATGTCGCCTTTTTTCTTCCCGATAAAAGATTTCTTTATTTTTTCGGTTTTTATCATGGAAACGAGTATGGTTCCGTTTTCGTTATAAATTTGTTCGGGGTTGTCTTTAGGGAATATTTTGCCTTGAATAGTTGAATTTTCGCCCACCTCTTCGGAGTCAATGTTTTCACCGTAAGTGCGTTTATAATAATTTAAATATTCGTTGATGCTGTTTTCGTCAACTTTAATATTGTAATAGGGGACTTTATCTTTTTTAGAAAGTTTAATGTTAATTTCTGGTTTAATTCCGTACTCGAATGTGATTTTAAAAGTAGGTTCTTCGGTTTCGGTGATGGAGTCAAAATTGTTTTCGGTGATGATAGGAGTTCCTAAAACGTCGAGGTTGTTTTCTTTGAGATAGTTGGTTATTTTATTTTGAATTATTTTTTCAACTTCGTCAACAACCACGCTTTTACGGTACAATTTAGTTACAATTGGCATGGGGACGTTTCCGGGTCTGAACCCTTTAATTTGAACTTGTTTTCTTAAGTTTTTCAATGATTTATCAACAGCTTCTTGGTAATCTTGTTTTTCGAGCACAATGGTTACTGCTTCATGTAAATGGCTTAATTCTTTTTTCTCAATGTTCATATGCTATGTTTTTACTGAAAGAAATGATTTTTTGTATAAAAAAAAGTGCGGGTGAAGGGACTCGAACCCCCACGCCTTGCGGCACCAGATCCTAAGTCTGGCGCGTCTGCCAGTTCCGCCACACCCGCTTTTTTTATAAGGCACAAAAGTAATAATAATTTTTGAGTCCAAAAAATTTACGGCGGCTTTTCTGATAAAAAGATTAGCAATCAAAATAAAAATAAAATAAAATAATGTTTATATGCATGAAAATCAATAATATATGTTTGTAAGTTGAAAAAATAATTGCAAATATTTTGTAAATAATTAATACTTATTTATTTTTGAAGTTAAATTTGAAAATAAAACTATGAAAAGATTATTGTTTAGTTTATTGTTGATAGTTAGTTCGTTATATTCATTTTCTCAACAAGAAATAGAGGTTATAAATCAAACAAAAAAGAATGAATTGGATAGCAATGTAGTGAAGTGGCAAGCTGCATTAATCAAAGATTCTATTCTTCAAGCTCAAAAATCAAAGGTGGTTAATGTATATTGGGCCGACAAAGTCGTTGCATTTTCTTCACAATATTCTAAAACTGAAAGAGCTGCTTATCAAGTTTTGGGTGCTCCTAACGTTATTCCTACCGGTGGTGATGCTTATACAAACTGGTGCACAAAAGAAAAAGACGGAAAAGAGGTTGATGCAAATGCTTTTATTCGTGTTGGCTATAAAAATCCTGCCCGAATCCAACAAATAGCTATTGCTGAAGGCTCTAATCCGGGTGCCATTACTAAAGTTACCGTGTTTGGCAATAATGGCGAAAAACAAGTAGTATATGAGCAACCGGCTAAAAATTTGGGAATTAAATGCCGAATGATGAACATCATCCTACCACAGCCCACTGAATTTTATGTTTCGGAAGTAGAAGTAAGGTTGGATCCTATTGCTGTTATTGGTAGAAACGGTATTGATGCTATTGGAATTTCGGATAGTAAAGATTCTGTAAAATGGTCCATTAATTTAGTTCCTAATATTGAGTTTTCTTCAAAACCCGAAAACTTAGGCGAAGCCATTAACTCTATATACGATGAAGTAGCTCCCATGATTTCGCCCGATGGTCGTACCATATATTTTGTACGTAAATTTCATCCCGAAAATGCCGGTGGTATTACAGATGAAGACGATATTTGGTATTCGGTGCGAGACGAAAATGGACATTGGACTCCGGCACGTAATATTGGTGCTCCGTTAAACAATAAATATAACAATTTTGTTCAATCTATTACCCCTGACGGAAACCAATTGTTACTTGCCAACATATACAACAAAGATGGCTCAACAGCTCCGGGTGTATCACTCACTTACAAAACAAAACAAGGTTGGGCTTTCCCTGAAAAACAAATCATAGACGATTTTATGAACTTAAGCCCTTTTGCTAACTATTACCTTTCAAACGATGGACAATTTTTATTGATGTCGCTCGAACGTAAAGATTCGTATGGCGAAATGGATTTGTATGTTAGTTTTAGAAAAGGAGACAACCGTTGGTCAAAACCCTTGAACCTAGGACCCACTATTAATACAAGTGTTAACGACTATTCACCCTTCCTTGCAGCAGATGGAGTTACGTTGTATTATTCAACAGCCGGAAAATCGGGCTTTGGAATGGAAGATATTTTTGTTACAACACGTTTAGATGATACATGGCAAAATTGGACGGAACCACAAAACCTTGGTAATGTTTTAAATAGTCCTGTAAGCGATACTAAATACAATATTCCGGCGTCAGGCGAATATGCTTATTTCTCTTCTACCAATAAATCACTAGGGAAAAATGATATTTTTAGAATTAAACTTCCATCAAAAGTAAAACCCAAACCGGTTGTGTTGATTTCGGGTAAAGTATTGAACGAAAAGACCAATAAACCGATTGATGCGCGTATTATAGTGGAAGAACTTCCGGGTGGAAAAGAAGTGGCTGTGGCTAGAACAGACCCCAATACCGGTGAATTTAAAATTATTTTACCCGCCGGTAAAAAATACGGATTTAGAGCTATAGGTTTAGGTTTCTTTGATGTTAATAAAAATATTGATTTGACAGATATTTCAGAATATACTGAAATTGAAGATGAAATGTTAAGGCTTTCGCCGATTGAAGTTGGGTCAGTAGTTCGTTTAAACAATATCTTTTTTGAATTTGCCAAAGCTATATTGCTACCGGAATCGTATCCGGAACTTGACAGAACAGCAGAATTTTTAAAGAACAATCCTTCTATAGAAATCGAAATCGGTGGACATACTGACGATATAGGCTCTGATGTAACGAATCAAAAATTGTCAGAAAAACGTGCTAGAGCAGTTGCCGATTATATTATTAGTAAAGGTATCGATTCTAAACGTTTGACTGTTGTTGGTTATGGCGAATCTCGTCCTATTGCATTCAATACTGACGAAGAAGGTAGAGCTATGAACCGTAGGGTTGAGTTTAAAGTTATGAAAAAATAACGAGCTGTTTATTAGCTTCGTTGATACTAAATTATTCCTTTCGCTATTATTATTTATCGTCCGTTTAATGCGGAATAAGATACCTTGTTTAATTCGCAAAATACATTAAAGAAAAAACGAAACCACAGAGAATTCAGAGAAACACGGAGTAGTTATTTTTATTCCTCCATGTTCTCCGTTGTGAAAAAAAACGATAAAATGCACGTTTAAATGTTAATCGGACAGTATTAGTTTGTTTTATTCAGTAGGTTTGTCTATTAGAATAAATGTATTCCTTTAGGCTATCGCATCTAATAAAATGTAATTTAATCTTTTATTTATTTTTTTACAGTTACGATTCCCTGATAAGGATCTCTACCGTTGTGAACATTTACAATGTAAACAAAAGAGCATAATGTACATTCTTCCTTTTCTTTATATTTGCCGTTCCATTGGTTTGCGGGATTAGCATAGGCTGCCCCGGAACCAGAGAATGTAAATATTTTATTGCCCCAACGATTATAGATTTCAATATCTACTTCAGAAAAATACTCAATACCTTTTATTTCAAAATTGTCATTAACATTGTCGCCATTGGGTGTAATAAGTTCTGGAATTAATAAACATTCGTTTGGTTCGGCATGAACTGTAAATTGTGCAGTTTGATTACAATTTTTATTGTCGCTCACTGTTAGTTCATAAAAACCTGAACTTATATTTTCAGCATTTGCTTGAGTTGTATTATTCGACCACAAGTAACTATAAGGAGCTTGCCCACCTGTTACAACAATCTCAATTTTCCCGTCTTTACCATCAATACATGAAGCATCGGTGATATTTGAATGAATGATTATTGCTTCGGGCTGATTGATTACAAATGTTTCAGTAAATGAACATTGATGGTTGTCGGTAATGGTAACAATATAATTGCCTGCGCTTAGGAACGCATTTGAATTTACGTTACCACCGTTTGACCATTGATAGGTATAAGGTGAGGTACCTCCTAATCCATGAATGATGATGAGTCCATCGTTGCCGTTAAAGCAAGTTGCATGCTTTATTGAATCGAGTGTATAACTTAATGCTGATGCTGGTTGTTCAACGGATAAATTATTTAATATAAATGAGCAATTATGGGCATCAGTAATGGTAACACTATAGTTGGTTGCAGAAAGATTGGATGCAGTAGCAGTTTGGTTACTATTACTCCAAAGATAGGTGTAAGGAGTTGTACCACCGGTTACATTAATAGTTATGGCTCCATTGTTCCCATTATAGCAAGACACATTTTGTATATTTGTAGTTCCGATAAAAGGACTTGGTTCTGTAACCGTTGATGAATAGGTATATGAACAACCGATTCCATCTGTTATTGTAACAGTGTAAACGCCTGAACTAAGGTTACTGATAGAATTTCCGGTTGATGTTCCCCAATTATATGATAATGGGAGCACGCCTGAAATATTGGTAATGGCAACACTACCGTCATGTCCTTCCGGACAGCTTACGGGAGTGGATACAATGTTTATGTTGTTGATTTTAGCTACGTTAACGGTAATGTTTGCCGTGTCTTTACATCCTTGTGCATTGGTAACAATAACTGAATAGGTTGTTGTATCGCTTGGAGTAGCAAGAGGACTGGCTATGGACGAGCTGTTTAACGTTGAGGTTGGAAACCATTGGTATGAAATTCCTCCGCTTGCGTTTAGTTGAGCAGAAGTCCCTAAACAAATAGTAGTATCGTTGCCGGCTGAAGCATTGGGGTTGGCATAAACAGTAACAGTAATAGTTGAATTGGAAGAACATTGGGTAGTTGAGTTTGTTACTGTTACATTGTAAGTTGTTTGTCCAACATGTGGACTAACGGATATACTATTATTGGCTTCGCCTGTGTTCCAACTGTATTGGTTTCCACCGCTTGCTGTTAAAGTAGTTGATTCATTTTCGCAAATAGTTGTATCGCCTGAAAAACTAATAGTTGGATTTTGATTGACTGTAATTAGTTGACTGGCTGTAGCTGAGCACTGAGTAGTATTGTCAGTAACCGTAACAGTATATGTAGTGTTAATAGTGGGACTAACACTTATGGACGGACTTGTTTCGTTTGTGTTCCATAAATAATCGGTTCCACCGCTTGCAGTAAGAACGGTATTGTTGCCATTGCAAATGGTAGTGTTTCCACTTATTGCAGCATTGGGTAATGAATGAACAATAACTTCTATGCTATCAACTGTTTGACACGTTCCGGCAGATACAGTAACATGATAAAAGGTATTGTTAGAAGGCGAAACAGTAATGGATGCATTGTGACTTCCGTTGTCCCATAAATACGATGAGCCGCCGCTTGCTGTAATGGTTGTGTTTTGGCCTAAGCAAATTGTGTTGTTTCCAGAAAATTGAACAATGGGTGCTGATACAACCGTTACCGTTATATTTTTAACAGAGCTGCAACCGGTTGCCGAATACGTTGCGGTAACACTATAAGAGCTCGTTCCAAGTGGCGGGTTAACGTTGATACTTGCCGTGTTTTCGGTTGTTGACCATAGGTAAGTGTCGGCTCCGCTTGCTGTTAATGTGGTTGAAGTGCCTTCGCATATTATTGTATCACCGGCAATATATATAATAGGGTTTGGGTTTACATTAATAGTATGCGATGCTGTAGACGAACAGCCTGTTGCTGTGTTTGAAACAATAACGCTATAAGTTGTGGTATTTGTTGGGTTTACTGTAATGGTTGCATTGCTATTGCCATTGTCCCATATATATTGATCTCCTCCACTTGCAGTGAGGATTACATTTTCACCTGAGCATGAAGTGCTGTTTCCGCTTATGGTAGCATTGGGAAGCGGATTAACTGTAACCTGAAAATTCGTTGTACTTGTACAATTATAAGTATTTGATGCTGTTACGGTGTAGGTTGTAGTTGTAGTTGGCGAAACAGTAATACTGGGTGTGGGATTTCCATTATTCCAAATATAAGAATTTCCGCCATTTGCTGTGAGCGTAGTCGATTGTCCGTTACAGATTGTATTCGTGCCTGTAATGCTAACACTCGGCACCGGGTTTACAGTTACTTGAACACTGGTGGGGTGGCTTGGACATGCTCCAACATAACCAATAACAGTGTATGTTGTAGTTGAAGAAGGGTTGACATTGATAGAAGCTGTGTTTTGACCTGAATACCAGCTATAGCTGGTGCAGTTTCCACTTCCATTAGAACCGGAAGCTGTTAACGTTGCACTTTGTCCTTGGCAAATAGTAGCACTTGCCGGAGTAATATTTACAATAGGCGTATCGCAAGGAACAAACTGACAATCGGTAACCATAGTGTCAATACTAAAGGCTGTAACAGTAACAGATGGGCTACCTGATGATGCTCCGTTAGTATAACTTCCATTATAACTGGTGGGTGTTAAAGTTATGGTTGAAGTAGAAGAATTAAACGTGCTTTCGTAGCAACCGGTACTTCCTGTTGAGTTACTTTTAAACAAATAGTATGTATAATCAACCGCCATTGTTCCGAGTACCCAACCATTGTCTAATGTTTTTTGTCCATCCATATTTATAGGGAAGGAAAATCCTCCCGAATAAGCATAGCCACTTGTAAAATTTCCACTTGCATCTACGTCAATTTTGAATAGGTTGCCAGCAAGAGCATCCCCTCCTAAAATGGAGTAGCCTGACGAAAGTGAGAGAATTTTCATCCCCCAGTCTGTTAAGCCGTAGTTGTATTTTTTACAGAAATTTTGCGTTCCGCTTCCGGTCATTTCCATAAAGAAAACATCTTGCCCTATAGCACCCGAAGTGGTATAACCGGTTAAATAAAAATTGCTGCCATTTTTTGTTATGTACTGAGCTATTTCATCGTTAGAATTGTCGCCCATTGTATATCCCCAAGAAAATGCTCCGTTCGTTGCAATTTTTACGACTAAAATATCTTGTGTTGTGTCGGTGCCACCATTAAATACTTCGTTGGTGTAGCCTACAGCAATGAATCCGTTGCTTGGATCTTCTATTACATCTAAAAAAACATCGTTGGCATTAAATGCATTGTTGTTCCATGTTCCTCCCCAGGTGAGTGTTCCGTTGCTTGCAATTTTAAGAATAAAAGCATTGAGCGAGTCATTTGCAGTTTGGCGTATTTCTCCTACGGCAATATAGCCACCATCAGAGGTTTGCTTTATTGAGTTTAGTAAATGACTTGTCCCGCCATTATTATAATTTTTTGCCCATGTTAGATTTCCGTTAACATCCAGTTTCATTATTAAGAAATCGCTTTTTCTGGTTCCGCATGCAACGTAACCACCATCGGAGGTCTTAATAAGTTTACCCAATTGATAGAAATCGGTATATGGAAATAAGAAACTACCACTATGATAAGTCTTTGCCCACTGCACTACTCCCGAAGAATCAACATTTACCAAGTCAATTCCATACGCTGCAATATTAATATCGTACCCAGCCATTGTATAACTTCTATCTGAGTTTTGGACTACTGATGTTAAAAAATCAAATGTGTTCCCAATGGCATATCTCTTTTGAAATGTTATTTGAGCATTTGCCAATGTAATAAAGAATAAAAAGGTAAAAAACAAGTAAAATGTTTTCATATTTTATTGGTATTTAATGAAGTAAATCTATCTAAAAAAAATTAAAAAATCAAATTTTGTTAATAAAAATTTATCATTTTAGTAAAAAGTTCTAAAACGCTTAAAAATTCCCGATTTTGATAAATTGGTTGTTTTCTGCTACCTTTGTCAATAAAAAATATATATGAGAATTAGTGTATTGATATTATTACTTTTTATTGTCTTCTTCAGAGCTATGGCTGATGAAGGGATGTGGATTCCAATGCTTTTGGGAAATCATACTTACGAAGAAATGAAAAAGAAAGGATTTAAATTAAGTCCCGAAGATATTTACAGTATTAATAAAGCAAGCATGAAAGATGCTGTTGTCTTATTTGGTCGCGGCTGTACAGGAGAATTTGTTTCAGAGAGTGGTTTGCTTCTTACCAATCACCATTGCGGATATGGTTCCATTCAGCGACATAGCACCTTAGAACATGATTACCTAACTGATGGATTTTGGGCAAAGGAATTCAAAGACGAATTGCCCAATCAAGGATTAACGGTATCCATCCTGGTTAGAATGGAAGATGTAACGAGTTTGGTTTTAAATAATGTACCGCAGAAATGCAGCGAAGAGATTCGCTCTCAAGTTATTTCAAAGGCAATCGAAGACTTAGTAAAAAAGAATTCGGAAAATAAAAAATATTCAGTCGAAGTAAAGCCTTTTTATTACGGGAATCAGTATTTTATGTTTGTTTACCAAGTCTTTCGTGATGTTCGTTTAGTGGGTGCGCCACCTTCGTCTATAGGTAAATTTGGTGGCGATACCGATAATTGGATGTGGCCGCGTCATACCGGCGATTTTTCAATATTTCGTGTGTACGCCGATAAAAACAATGAACCGGCTGACTATTCGCCCGATAATGTGCCATATGTCCCCAAAAAACATTTTAAAATTAATATCAGTGGAGTAAAAGAGGGCGATTTTACAATGGTATTTGGGTTTCCGGGACACACACAGGAATATATTCCATCGTATGCAGTAGAATTAATTCAAAATGTGGAAAATCCTCACCAGATTCGCCTTAGGGATTTGCGTTTGGAAGTAATTAAATCGGCAATGGATACCAATCGGCTCATACGAATTCAATATTCTAATAAACAAGCCGGTATCGCCAATGCCTGGAAAAAATGGATAGGGGAGACCAATGGTTTAAAACGCCTGAAAACGATCGAAAAAAAGAGAGCTTTTGAAATAGAATTTGATAATTGGGCTAATATTGATATTGAACGCTCATACGAATATGGAACATTAATGTCAGAGTATAAAAAAGTATTTAATGAAATATCAACACCTACATTAGTCGAAACATATTATTTTGAGGGAATTATGGGAGTAGAAATAATTGCATTTGCAAAAAACCTGCAAAAAATATTGCAGTCGAAAACAGATGATGAAATTAAAAACAACACGGATAATTTTGTGAAGTCAGCTCAAGGCTTTTTCAAAAATTACAACCAAGTTGTAGATAAACATATTTTTGCGAAAATAATGACGGAATATTTTAAAACGATTGATGCGAATAATACTCCTCCAACTTTATTAAAACTTCAAAAGAAATTTAAAAATGACTGGTTTGCCTGTGCTAATTATATTTATGAAAAATCATTAATCGCTGATTTAACAAAAGTGGAGGCGTTAAAAAAATTAGCACCCAAGAAAATAAAATCAATTCTTTCAAAAGATATTTTTTATTCAATTTGGAACGAAACAGCTAAGCTATACAGTACCAATATTTTACCTATTACATCTAAAGCTAATATTAAAATAGACAGCCTTCATCGTTTATACATGAAAGCTCAACGCGAGATGCTTCCGGATAAAAATTTTTATCCCGATGCAAATCTTACGTTACGCCTTTCGTATGGCAATGTTTCTTCGTACGATCCTCAAGACGGAATTCATTATGACTGGTTTACAACATTAGATGGAGTAATGGAAAAAGAAGATTCAACGATATACGATTACGACATTCCCAATAAGCTAAAAGAATTGTGGAAAAAGAAAGATTTTGGACCATATGCTGATAATGGATTAATGCATACTTGCTTTATTGCAAATAATCATACAACCGGCGGTAATAGCGGTAGTCCTGTATTAAATGCTAATGGCGAGCTTATCGGTATTAATTTCGACCGCACTTGGGAAAGCACAATGAGCGATATTCAATACGACCCTCAACGATGTAGAAATGTTGTTCTCGATATTCGTTATGTTTTGTTTATTGTAGATAAATATGCGGGGAATGAAAGGCTTATAAAGGAAATGGAAGTTATTAGGTAAAAAGGTGAAAGCTAAAATATTGAAATATGGCTATATCAAGGTTTGAAAATATTATTGCATGGCAAAAGGCTAAGGATTTAGCAATAACTATTTATTCCTTATACTCTGATTGTAATGACTTCGGACTAAAAAATCAAATTCAAAGAGCTTCCGTTTCAGTCATGAATAATATTGCCGAAGGATTTGAAAGAAAAAGCAATAACGATTTTAAGCAATTTCTTTATATAGCAAAAGGTTCATGTGGTGAAGTCAGGACGATGCTAATCTTATCCCATGACTTAAAAATAAATGACCCCGAAAAAAACAATGCACTTTTAAATTTATCAGAAGAAAACTCACGGTTAATTTCCGGGTTAATAAAAACACTATAATTTTCAGATTATGTATAAAATTCAAATAACACGTTTTTCATTCGTTACTTTTGCTTTTTATGTGTACTTTATAAACATTAACCTTTCAACTTTATACTAAAACTATGCGTTTCGATATCCTTACTGTTTTACCTGAATTGCTTGAAAGTCCACTAAATTATTCCATTGTAAAAAGGGCTAAAGAAAAGAAATTAGTTGAGATTAATGTTCATAATCTACGTGATTTCAGTCCGTATAAGCATCGTCAGGTGGACGATTACCCATACAGCGGAAAAGGCGGAATGGTTATTATGGTAGAACCGGTGTACAATGCTATAACCCATTTGAAAACACAATGTGAATACGATGAAATTATTTATACTTCGCCCGATGGTGAACTATTTAATCAGCAATTGGCAAATGAGCTTTCGTTAAAGAAAAATATTCTTATTTTGTGTGGTCATTATAAAGGCATTGACCATCGTATTCGTGAGAATTTGATTACCCGCGAAATTAGCATTGGTGATTATGTGCTTACAGGAGGTGAAATAGCGGCTGCCGTTATGGTTGACAGCATTGTGCGGCTCATTCCGGGTGCTATTGGCGACGAAATGTCGGCCCTTTCGGATTCGTTTCAGGACAATTTATTGGCTCCGCCTGTTTATACACGTCCGGCAGAATTCAACGGTTGGAAAGTTCCGGATGTATTGCTTTCCGGCAACGAAAAAGAAATTGAAAACTGGAAAATGGAACAAGCACTTGAACGCACAAAAAAACGAAGACCGAATTTATTGGGTGGGCATGATATTCCCTAATGCTTCTTTAGCTGCTTGTTGTTCTGCTTCTTTTTTGGTAATGCCTTTTCCTGTACCTACCATTTTATTTTTTATCCAAACTTCGGCTATATAGCCTTGTTGTTTGTCATTAATATAAGTTGATTCGCATTTAAATTCGATGCTAACATGATGTTTTTGTGCCCAGTCAATTATTTTCCCTTTAAAGTTGGTATCATTTTCTATCAAATCTTGCCAATCAACGTTTGGAAGAATGATTTTGGCGAGAACAATTTTTTTTGTAAAGTCGTAACCCTTATCTATAAAAATGGCACCAATCATTGCTTCTAAGGCGTTGCCCGGAATGTTTGAAGCTAAAATATCTAAATCGGGTTGCTGTTTTATGACGTTGGTTAACTGCAGCTTTATGGCAATGTTGTTAAGCGAGTGGCGGCTTACAATTTTTGAACGTAAATTTGTGAGGAACCCCTCGTTTTCGTTAATGTATTCGTGAAAAAGATATTCTCCAATGATGGTATTTAAAACGGCATCGCCTAAAAATTCAAGTCGTTCATTATTGATGGAGAAATCTTTGTTATAATAAATAGAAGCAGATTTATGAGTTAGTGCCAACTCATAATAAAAAATGTTTTTAGGTATAAACCCAAAAACACTCTTTATAAATTTTGAAAGTGGATGATGATAATTTTTTTTAAAAAACGAGAACAAATGAATTAAGATAATTTTTTAAACAATACGCAAGCATTATGACCGCCAAAACCAAAGGTATTGCTAAGTGCATAATTAACTGTGCGTTCCTGAGCTTTATGTAAAGTTAGATTGAGTTTAGGATCGATATTTTCGTCTTGTTCTTTATGATTAATAGTAGGAGGAACGGTATTGTGAATCATAGCTAATATGCTGGCTATGGCTTCAATAGCTCCGGCTCCGCCCAATAAATGTCCGTGCATTGATTTGGTTGAACTGATGTTAAGTTTATAAGCATGTTCGCCAAAAACAGCTTGAATTGCTTTAAGTTCGGCAATATCGCCAAGTGGAGTAGCTGTTCCATGAACATTGATGTAATCTACTTTATCGGGGCTAATATTGGCTTCTTTTAATGCCATTTCCATTACTTTTTTAGCTCCTAATCCTTCGGGATGGGGTGCAGTAAGGTGATAAGCATCGGCTGTTAACCCGGTGCCTACTATTTCGGCATATATTTTAGCTCCGCGAGCAACGGCATGTTCATATTCTTCGAGAATAAGTCCGGCACCACCTTCGCCCATAACAAAACCATCACGAGTTTTGCAGAAAGGACGAGATGCAGTTTTGTATTCATCGTTGTTGGTTGATAATGCTTGCATTGAATTAAATCCACCAACGCCGGCTTCCATAATGGCTGCCTCTGAACCACCGGTAACCATTATTTTTGCTTTGCCTAAGCGAATTTGAGTATATGCTTCAGCAATAGCATGAGAAGATGAAGCACATGCAGATACCGTACAGAAATTAGGTCCTCTAAAGCCATATTTCATGGATATGTGACCTGCAGCAATATCGGCAATCATTTTGGGAATGAAAAATGGGCTAAAGCGGGGTGTTCCATCGCCTTTGCTGAATGAAATTACTTCTTCCTGAAAGGTTTGAATACCACCGATACCCGAAGCCCAAATAACGCCAGCTTCGTCTAAGTCAATTTTATCTAATTCGAGACCTGAGTCTTTAACTGCTTCGTCCGCAGCAACCAGGGCAAACTGGGCATACCTGTCCAGTTTCCTGGCTTCCTTGCGGTCAATAAAATTTTCTACATTGAAGTTTTTTACTTCGCAAGCAAATCTGGTTTTAAATTTTGAAGCATCAAAATGAGTGATTAAATCACAGCCACTAATTCCATTTTTTAAACCTTCCCAAAATTCGGGTATTGTATTTCCAATAGGCGTCAATGCACCCATTCCGGTTACAACAACTCTTTTTAACTCCATAAAACCAGATTTTAATTAAAAAATTACTTTGCGTTTTTTTCAATGTAAGAAACAGCATCACCTACAGTACCAATTTTTTCAGCTTGGTCATCGGGGATGGCAATGTTGAATTCTTTTTCAAATTCCATAATTAATTCAACGGTGTCGAGCGAATCTGCTCCTAAATCGTTGGTGAAGCTAGCTTCGTTAGTAACTTCGTTTTCGTCAACGCCAAGTTTATCGACGATGATTGCTTTAACTCTTGAAGCAATGTCTGACATAATTTTAAGTTTTAGTTAATACTTAATTTTTTTTTGAGACTGCAAAGAAATAAATTTGTAACGATTTTTTCAAACTTTTTTGTAAAAATTTGACGAATTAAAAATTATGATTACTGAATATCAATTAAATAAGTATTAAAAATGAGCTCAAAATGTGTTAATTTAGCTATTTTCGCTTCGGGTAGTGGTACCAATGCCGAAAACATTGTCCGTTATTTTGCAGATAATAAAGAGGTTAGTGTAAAGTTGATTTTGACCAATAACCCCAATGCCGGTGTAATTGAACGAATGAAAAAATACAATATTTCTGTTAGAGCATTTAATCGTGAAGAATTTTATCAACAGAATACAATATTGGATTTGCTTCTTCAATCAAAAATTGACTATGTTATATTAGCAGGTTTTTTGTGGTTAGTCCCCGAAAAAATGATTGAAGTTTTCGATAATAAGATAATTAATATTCACCCAGCCTTGTTGCCTGCATATGGCGGCAAAGGAATGTACGGGCATCATGTACATCAAAAAGTTATTGAAAACAAAGAAACGTGTTCGGGCATTACTATACATTTGGTAAATAAAGAATACGATAAAGGTACCATTTTATTTCAAGCTGTATGTAAAATAATAGAAGATGATACTGCCGATACGTTAGCTCAAAAGATTCATTCATTAGAATATCAATATTTCCCTCAAATTATCTTAACAAAAATAAACACAACTAAATAAATTTAGTTTATCTTTGTGTTTTTTTTGAAAAACCATGAAAAAACAAATAGCTATACTTCGGGAAGAGGGTAGAAATGTATTATTGTTTTTTTTGCCTGGGATAGTCAGCACTAGTTTATTAACGATTGCTTTAAAAACCTTAGATGCATTAATTTTAAGTTATTACAATGCGTTGGGCTACCAATTTCAACTTATAGATTTATTAAAAGCGTGGGCAGTTGATATTTCACTCATTTCACGATTTTGGCTTGTTTTTTTATTCCTTTTATTACTATGTAGAAATAAGTGTTTGAAAATCAGTAAGTACATTATTGTTATTTTTTTTGTGATGTACAGTTTTTTATCAATTTTCTTTTCATATTATACTGCTTTTAGTGAATTATTGCCAGATTTACTTCTATTTAACTACAATGGTCAAAATACGAGTCTTTTATATACAACGTATGCTTATTTATTGTTTCCCTTTTTTATTTACTTTAGTGTTGCGTTGTTCTTTTTTTGGCTTTGTTATAGGTTGATAAAAAGATTTCCATTAAGGGCTGTTCGATTTGGTTTTGTTTTTTTATTCGTTTTTTCATTGATTCCGACTCGAACATTATTTTTAAAAAATCAACCATCGGAAGCAAAAAAGGTTGTTTATGAAAACAAGGTTTCATATTTTATAAAATCACTCTTATTTAAAGACAGAAATGATGAGGTAAAAACTTTTTCGGATTCTGATTATAAAGAAATTTTTGATAATGAAATTGTAAACAAGCGACTCATCTCGGCTCAATTCCCATTATTGAGGTATCGTGATACGTGCGATGTTTTAAGTCCTTTTTTTAGTTCTTTTGACCGAAAACCCAATTTAGTCTTTATTATTATAGAAAGCTTAGGAAGAAATTATTCGGGTCCCGACGCTCTATATGGAAGTTTTACTCCTTTTCTCGATTCGTTGGCACAAAATAGTTTGTATTGGTATAATTTTTTAGCTACTTCAGGAAGAACATTTGGGGTATTGCCTTCGATATTCGCTTCGGTGCCATATGGTGAAAAAGGTTTTAATGAGCTTTGCGATTCTTTTCCTAATCATAGTTCATTGCTCCGTAATTTAAAGCACAATGGTTATTTTATTTCATTTTTTTATGGAAGCTGGTCAAATTTCGACAACATGGCTTCGTTTTTAGAATATAACCATGCCGATTATATTATCAATGTTTTTCCCAAGCGATATAAAAAAATGGGAAATGAACAATTTTCGTGGGGTTATGACGACAGAACCCTTTTTAACCATTCGTTGAATGTCTTGGATTCTTTTCCACCCAAACCACGTGTAGATATTTACCTTACGCTTAGTAATCACAATCCTTGGAATTATTCAGAAATAGGAAAATACGAAAAAAAACTGGATCAATATTTTGCTGCTCACCCCGAATTATTGGCGAAGCAAACAACTTATTACATTAAAAAAAGATATGCAACGGTTTTATATACCGATGATGTACTTCGACACTTTTTTGATGCTTATAAAAAAAGACCGGAATATGAAAACACTATATTTATTATTACAGGCGATCATGGATTATCGTACGATATCAATTTTGCACTAAAGAAGTTTCACGTGCCCTTAATAATTTACTCGCCAAAACTAAAAAGGTCTGCTGTTTTCAAAGGTGTTTGCAGTCACTTGGATATTGCACCATCTTTAGAACAGATGCTTAAAAAGAAAGCCGGACTTAATATACCAAGCTGGACTTGTTATTTAGGAAGTTACTTGGATACTTCCAATATTTTTAGAATAAAGAGTCTGTTTTCTTTTATTTGGGAAAACAAGACATATCCGGATGTTTTAATGGACAACCTCTATTTGAATAAGGATAGCTTGTTTACTGTTTCCGACAATTTTGTTCAAAAATCGATTGTAAATCCAACTATTACAGAGGAAATGAAGCATAAAAGAACATCAATAACTTCTGTACATAAAATGTTACCCAAACAAAATAAATTACTACCTATTTCAACATTTTTAAGTGAGTATGCTATACAAGTATATCCAGAATGCAAAAAGCAAACAAGGTTTGAACAATGTAAGATGTTTAAAGTAAATGAATTGAAAAAAGAAAATGAATTTACATCTATTTTAAGCCTAAAATGTAAGCAAAATAACAATGATGGATTGTTGCATGTATTAGGAACCATTCAATACAAATTATTGTCAACAGAAAGTACAACCTTTAAATTAGTGTTCGAAGCAAAAGATTCAGCAGAAAAAAGTATTGGTTGGCAATGCTTTGAATTTTCTGTAAAAAATGGAGAAACAAAAACGGAGAGTTTGAATAAGTATTTTGTTTTAAAAAAAATGAATACTTTTGTTCCAATACGATATATAAATGCATACTTTTGGAATAATAACAAGGCATCTATAAAAATTCAGAAATTAGATATGAAAGTATATTTAGAATAATGAAAGGAAGTTTTTTTTTATTAGTAATATCATTCATTTTTTTGTTGAATTCATGTTCAAAAGACAACGATGTACCCGAACCAACAACCAATTTTGTCGTCAAATTTATAGGTCACAGAGGGTCGGGGAGCGATGATTTTTATGGCAAAGACAGTTCTTTTCCGCGCGAAAATACGTTTGCATCTATGTTAATTGGATTTCAATATTTGCATGGTTCTGAAACCGATATACAGATGAGTTTGGACGGCACTCTATGGCTTTGGCACGATGCAACATTTCCTGACAATAATTCTTATTTATGTATTCCCACCATGCATGATGCAGAAATTATAGCGTTGCAATTGCCCGATAAACCGGTTGCTAAGCTTGACTCTGTTTTTTATTGGATGTCAAGGTATGCTGTCAATAAAATTATTTCATTAGATATTAAGGGCTATTTCCCTATGGCACCAACACTTGATTTGTATGCTTATTATGACAGGATGAGCGATTCTATTCGTACCAAGGTAAGACGTTATCACCTTCAACGTCGTGTTTTTGTAGAAACCGATTATACGATTTTTCTCGATTACATGAAATTTAAAGAGCCGCTGGTAGATAGATACTTATTGGCTTATAGTGATTTGCGGACAGCTGTAAATACTTGCATCGATAGAGGATATACCGGCGTTTCTTTTGCTTATTATGATACAAGTATGACCGAACAAAATATGAGGTATTTACGCTCAAAAGGGCTGAAAATTCAGGTATGGACGTTGCACACACTCGAAAGCATTGAATATATCGAACGTTTAAAACCGGATGTGATTCAAACGGATGTTATAAAAGAAATACACGTAAGATAAAGAACGCTCTATAAGACATGTACCCGTAACTTCATTCCATCACGAAAGCTCTGAATGGATTTGTAACAATTTCTTGTAAAATAAAATCCACTCACCATAATAATGAATTATCCCGACGTTTTTCGGTATCTAAACACAGCCAATGTCATGGCTGCCATTGCTAAAATGGAAATAGAAATAAAATGCGGCAAAATATCTATAAAACCGCTACCTTTAAGCAAAATCATTCGCATTACTGAAACATAATATGCCAACGGATTTATTTTATTGATGTATTGAATCCAGGGTGGCATGCTTTCGAGGCTGGTAAATAAACCGCTCAATAGTATAAACACCATCAAAAAGAAAAATGAAACCAACGTTGCCTGCTGTTGATTATCTACCAACGTCGAGACGAACAAACCCATTGACAACAGCACAATCATATACACACCCGAAAAGGCAAAGAGCAATGGCAGGCTTCCGGCTAAAGGTATATCATACACTAATTTACCAATGGTGAGGCCAAGTGCCAGCTCAAACAAAGCCAAAATCCAGAACGGAAGCAATTTCCCTATGATAAACTGGTATTTTTTTATGGGTGTAACGTTTAATTGTTCAATAGTTCCGACTTCCTTTTCGCGTACAATATTCAATGCTGCAAGTAAAAAGCTGATAAGTGTTACCAGCATCACCAACACACCGGGAACCATATATTTTTTGTAATTAAAATCGGCATTGTACCAGTATCGTGGAATGGTATTAATGGTTTGTACGGGCATATTGCCTGTTTGCTTTGCAAAAACGTCCTCATTCTTAAGTGAAAGAAATATCTGCTGCACATACGAATAAGAAATAGTAGCATTCACGGAGTTTATAGCATTTATCAGCACCTGAATCTTGAGCGGATAAGCATTGGACTTGAGCTTTTTTTCAAAATCTTTTGGAATCACAACCACTGCTGTTACTTTATTTTCGTCAATGGCTTTAATGGCAGTGTTTACGGACGACTGATTATCGCCCACAATAAAATAATCGGTTCCACGAATCTTTGTAATAAATCGTTGCGAGAAAGTGCTATGGTCGTAGTCAACAAAGGCAATGCGGATATTCTTCATTTCGTAAGTTGCAGCATTAACTAGAATGAGCAATTGAATTATCGGAATCACAAAAAGTATAGGCAACATCATCCGATTGCGAAACACCTGAATAAACTCCTTTTGCATTATGAACAAAATCACTCGCATTACATTAAACGGGATTTATATTTTTTAATACTTAGCACAATAAAAACTACCATCATTCCTGCAATAACTGCAAAATCTTTCCAAAGCTCTACTATTCCGTTCCCCTTTAGCATAATGCCTCTTAAAGCTTCGATAAAATAACGTGGTGGCATAATTGCTGAAAACACTTGCAACCATTTGGGCATGTTTTCGATGGGAAAGATAAAACCGGAAAGCAAGATAGTAGGAAGCATCAATGCTACCAACGAAATCATCATAGCAATTTGTTGATTGGAAACAGAAACAGAAATGAAAATACCAATCGTCAAAGCTAAAATTATGTACAACAACGAAATAAAATATAATGTTACAATACTTCCCGCTACCGGAACATGAAACAGTAAATGTCCCAGTAGAAATATAAAGCTGATATTAAAAACTGAAAGTATAAAATATGGAATAACTTTGCCAACAATAATTGTAATAGGTTTAAGTGGAGTAACCAAAAGCAATTCCATGGAGCCAAATTCTTTCTCTCTTACAATGCTTACAGATGTTAGCATTACGGAAATAAGTGTTAGAATCAGCGCAATAATTCCAGGAACAAACATCCACGAAGCCTGTAAAGTAGGATTGTAAAGCATTTTCACTTCCGCAGTAAACGGTGAGGGTTTTAATGGCTGTTTATTGATTTCTTGTGCGAAGGCATTAATCATAGCCGTTGTATAATTCACGGCCATATTGGCTGTGTTGGGTTCGGTAGCATCCGCAATTACTTGTACATTTGCAATACCGTCTCGTATGAGTTTTTTCGAGAACTTATCTTCTACAATAATTACTTCCTTTATGGTTCCCTTTTTAAATAATGATTCTATTTCCGATTCATTGCTTAATACGGCATTAACTTTAAAAAAATCTGAAAAAGCCAGCTTAGCAATCATTTTTCGGCTCATTTCATCGTTCGATTTATCCCACACACCAACGGATATATATTTTAAATCGTTTGAAATGGCATACCCGAAAACGATAAGCTGAATGGCAGGAATGGCAAATAACACGAGCAAGGTTCTCCAGTCGCGGAAAATGTGAATAAATTCTTTTTTTATGAATGCGTTGAGTTCTTTCATTTTCTTCTAACAATTTTAACAAATAAATCGTTTATAGAATCAACGTTAAAACCTGTTTTAAGTTCCTGTGGAGAACCTAATGCTTTTATCTCTCCTTCGTTCATAATGCAAACACGTTGGCAATATTCTGCTTCGTCCATGTAGTGAGTTGTTACGATAATTGTCGTTCCGTTTGCCGAAGCCTGATAGATACTGTCCCAAAAATCGCGACGCACTTTGGGATCAACGCCACCGGTGGGTTCGTCCAGAAAAACAATGGTAGGATTATGAATATTTGCTACTACAAAAGCAATTTTTTGTTTCCATCCCAGCGGAATTTCCGAAACACGTTTATTCATTAAGCCTTTTAAATTGAACAGATTCTCTGCCCATGCTGCTCTCGATTTTATGTCTTTTAAACTCAAACCATAAATTCCTCCGAAAAAGCGGATGTTTTCGTAAATGGTCAGTTCTTCATATAACGAAAATTTCTGGCTCATGTAACCAATGGTTTTGCGGATTTTTTCGGTTTCGGTATAAATATCGTAACCATTTACTTTCAATTCGCCCGATGTAGGTTTAAGCAAACCGATCATCATTTTTATAGCGGTGGTTTTTCCGGCGCCGTTTGCTCCAAGTAAGCCAAAAATTTCTCCGCTCTTAACTTCAAAGTTGAGGTGATTGTTTGCAACAAACGAACCAAACTTTTTAACCAAATCTTTGGCAACGATGATATGTTGATGTTCGTTACTCATTCTCTTGCGATAACCATAGGAAACAATCTTCGATGGTGGGCTTTATCGTTGTTATTTGAGCATTCGAAAATGTTTGAATAATCTCCCGTATTTCAATTTCCGATTTTGAAACCGAACAATGCAGTGAGGTTCCAAATCGTGTAATAATTGCACCGGGTAGTTTCTCTTTTAATAAATTGATGAGTGGCAAAATATCTTCTGCATTTATTTTAAAAATATTGAATGGGTATTTTTTTAAAACTTCTTCGGGTTTGGAAACAGATAAAATAGTTCCGTTTTTAATAAATGCAAGTTGGTCGCATTGTAATGCTTCATCCATATAAGGCGTGGAAACAAAAACTGTGATACCGGCTTTTTTGTATTCATGGAGCATTTCCCAAAATTCAACTCGCGAAACGGCATCGACACCGGTAGTAGGTTCATCTAAAAAAAGCACTTCGGGCTTGTGAATAAGAGCACACGAAAGGGCTAATTTTTGTTTCATGCCTCCGGATAATTGAGCAGCTTTACGTGTTTTAAATGGCTCTATTTGCTTGTATATTGGTTCAATCAATGAATAATTTTCACTTATGGTAGTTCCGAATATCTCTGCATAAAACTGTAAATTTTCTTCAACTGATAAATCCATATAAAGCGAAAAACGTTGGGGCATATAACCCACTATTTTTCTGATTTTATTGTAATCGCGAACTACATGTTTATCCATAACAAAAGCATCACCGGCATCGGGAAGAATCAATGTCGTAAGAATACGGATAAGTGAAGTTTTTCCGGCTCCATCCGGGCCAATTAATCCGAATATTTCGCCCTGATTGACAGATAAATCGATTCCCTGCAAAGCCTTGACTTCGCCATATGATTTGGTAATATTTTGGACTTTTATAGCTTCCATCAATTAATTAAAGCGAACATCGCCCAACATGCCTATTTTTAAACCGCCGTCGTTTTTTACTGTAATTTTTATGGCATACATCAGGTTTTTCCGTTCATCGCGATTTTGAATAATTTTTGGCGAAAACTCCGATTGCGAAGAAATCCACGAAATCACTCCGGGATATTCTTTCAGATTGCCGCCATTGTCAACAAAAACACGAACCTTTTGTCCTAATTTAATTTGCGAGAGTTGCTCTTCGTCAATGTATGCCCTTAATATAAGATTTTCCATGTTAGCAACCTTTGCCAAGGACTTTGGAGGTGCTACAAATTCGGATTCTTCTGCATATTTTTCTAAAATAGTTCCGTTTATGGGCATTTTTACATAACATTTGGATAATTGGTCTTCCAATTGCTTAATTTGAAAATTCATTGCTTCCAGTTCGCTTGAAACAGGCAGGTTTTGAGATTTTATGTTTTCGATTTGCTTGTTTAGTACTTCTATGTTATTGGTAATATCGTCTAATTGTTTTTGCGTTGCGGCATTTTCGCTCACTAATTTTGCAAAACGATCTTTTTCTTTCAACAAATTCTTCTTTTGCTCATTCAACACATCAATCTGCGTTGTAATGCTGGAATATTTTGAAGAAATAGACTTATACTGAGCTTTTAGCTGTTCCTTCTTCAGAAACAAGGAAGTTGAATCAATGTATCCAAGCACAGCTGAAGAATCGTACTTTTTCCCTTCTTCAACATTCCAGTTTAAAAGTGAACCCTGTGTTTGAGCGGAAATGATAATTTCTGTAGCTTCAAATTGACCATACGCATCGGGGCTGTTTTCGCTGCTATTGCATGAAACCAGTATCAACGCCCATGCAAAACTTATAAATTTAATTCTATTCATAATTATTTTATTTTATGCCGGTTACTATTTTATATGCTTGTATATAGTATTTTTTTTCGATTTTATGTTTTTCTAAGTCAATCAATGCCTGTGTTTTAGCATTTAAATCGCTTAAATAATCTGTGATTTTAGCGGTTCCGTTTAAAAGTTTTGCATTGGTGGCTTGAACGATCTTGTTTCGTAGTTCAATAATTTGCAAATCTTTTTCCATCCATTGTTCTATTTTATTAATGGATGATATTAATTCATTTTGTTGAAGCTGAACGTTTTGCTTAAATAATTCTTGTTCATTACGAATGGACTTTTGATTTAATAAAGCAATTTTCTTTTCTTTTGAGCTTCTTCCCCAGTCGTAAACATTGAGAACCATTTTTAATCCAACCAGATAATATGTGTCAAATTCGTTAGATAGCATGTTTAATCCGGGCTTCCCATATCCTGTTTGGCCGAATGCGACTACCTGAGGCAATCGTTTTTTTGATGCAAACTGAGCATTCAATAATGCTATGTTTTCTCTTTTTTCGTATAGACTTAACTCGCATCGTTGTATGGTATCTGATGTTGTAACGTCTTCATTTTCATATTTTATAGTTTTATCTTCTAATTTTTGCGATGTAAGCAATTCGATGTTTGAAATAATTCCGTTACACGTGTTGTTTAGTGCATCAATCTGTTGTTCAATTTTCAGCAGTTCAACTTGAAGCATGTCTAAATCGGTTATTGTAGCTAATCCACCTGAAATTAAATGCTCTACCTCGCTTTGTTTTTTTTGCAGTATATTTTTTTGTTCTTGAAGTTGTTCTTTAATTTTGTTGTTTGTAAGATAAAGATACGTCCATTTGTTTAGCATATCTTTTAAATTGGTAAGGTTTACCTTTGATTGGGCTGCTTCCAATTCTGCCGATAAAGCATCGCGTTTGTTGACGATTTTTGTTAAAGAACCATCGTAAATTATTTGATTGGCTTCTAAGGCAACTTTATATTGATCTTTATCTAGTGTTGGAATGGTAACATGAGGAATGGAAATGGGTAAACTGGTAACATCGCTCTGATACGTTGCTTGTGTTATTAAGTTTAGTTGTGGTAGGTAAGATGTATTGTTGATTCGGTTTTTTAATTGATATACCGAATCGGCATTAAAAGCGTTTTCTTTTAATTTGAAGTTTTGCTCAAGGCTTTGTAGAAGTGAGTTAAATGTAATGGTATCGTTTTGCGAAAAAACGTTATTAAACCAGAAAATGCATATGAAAATTAGCAATAAATATTTGGTGTTCATAGTTTTAAAGCTTTTATTATAAAGTCATAAACAAGTTGTTTGCGTTCGCTGATAAATTTTTGAAATTCTTCTTCGTTCTGATTAAAAATGAAGGAAGAAATAATTGGTTTGGCAGCAAAGGGGAAAATACACATGGCTAATGTGTTGATTATTAAGTGTTCAGGCGGGTAATATTCGCCACCTGCTTCTTTTATTTCTTTTTCGAAAATGGACAAAATGATTTGTGGGTTTACTCCCATTGATTTTATAATGGAAACGAGATTTTCGGGACGTCTGGATAATTCGTGCAGAATAAAAATGGGTATATGGGGGTGTTTGGTAAGCATTTCGATGTAATTTTCTATAAACACTTTTAATTTAACCAAAAAAGGTTCGTTAGAGGTCATAGAAATCATAATGTTGGGAATAAAATCAAAGAGAGCTTGTTTAAAGATTACTTGAAAAAGAAATTCTTTTTTTCGAAAATAATAATGTAGCAGAGCTTTATTAATTCCGGCTTCGTTGGCAATATCTTGCATGCTGGCTCCATCGAACCCTTTTTCGATGAATATCTTTTTTGCTGCATCCAAAATTTTGATTTCAGTTTCTGATAATGAGTGTGTTAATATATTATCCATATGGTTTAATCAAAAGGTTTAACTGAATGGACAAAATTATAACTAAAAATTGAATTAAAAAAATATTTTTACATTTTTTTTTAAACGATACGAGCTTGTGTCTTGGTCAATGTATGAAATTGATTAAATTTTCTATTTTTGCAAAAAATTTTGATTATGGATGAACTATTGAAATATGGCTTATTGGCTTTTACTTCGTTTTTTACACTTATTAATCCACTTGGAACGATGCCCATTTTTATGACAATGACTTCGAGCCTTGATGATAAGAAAAAAATAAAAACTGCTCAAAAAGCAAGTGTGGTTGCGTTGATTACAATCTTATTTTTTGCATTTACGGGTCAGCTATTATTCAAGTTTTTTGGTGTTTCGGTAAATAGTTTTAGAATGGTAGGTGGTATTATTTTCTTTTTAATGGGTATGGATATGCTCCAAGCTCGCTTAGTTAAAGTAAAAGTTAAAGAATCGGAAGTGAATTCGTATGTAAATGATATTTCAATAACTCCCTTAGCTATTCCAATGATTTGCGGTCCGGGCTCCATTACCAATGCCATCGTTTTAATGGAAGATGCAACTACGATGAGTCATAAAATAGTTTTAATTTCAACTATTGTTTTTGTTATGTTGTTGACTTACATAATTTTATATAGCTCTACAAAAATTTCTCGATTTTTAGGCGAAACGGGCAACAACGTACTTATGCGTTTAATGGGATTAATCGTAATGGTTATTGCAGTTGAGTTTTTCTTTTCAGGTTTAATACCTGTTTTAGAAAAGATAGTTCACTAAGGTGTTAATCTTCAATTAATTGTTTTAGTCGCTCAATTTGAGTTTGTTTATTTACTTCTCTCAATTTATTAGCGGTTTCGGTAAAGTATTGATGTGCCGATAAAAATTTAATTTGAAGTCGATTCCAATCGTCCATAGAACCGATAAGTTTTTGTTCGTGGAGTTCCTTATATAATGTGTTGGAAACGGGAATAAAATCGCTTCTTCCTAAATAATCAAGATCTGCATCGCAAATGATATTCTGAAGTAATGTTTGAGGTTTAGGTGGAAGTTCGGTAGCTTTAATAATATCGCAAATAATGTTTATTTGTTCAATTGAATAGCCATATTTAGGAAGTATTTCCTGTGCAATTTGTGCACTTATTTGTTCGTGACCTTTTGATTGTACTGTTTGCCCCGAATCGTGAAACAATGCAGCTGTTTTTAAAAGGAGCATTTCTTCTTCCGAAATGCCTTCGCCTCTACCAATGATTTCTGCTTGGATTACAACATCCATGGTATGTTTAAGGTTATGATAGTAGAGATATTTTGGCAGTTCTCGTTCTAACTTGTCGAGCATAAATTCTTCGAGATCGTCGTAACGAATGAGTTGAAGTTTGGTAATAAATGTCTGGTTGGGCAGTAATCCTTTGTTATCAGCCGAAAATTCGGGTAAATAACCATTAACATTGTATAAATTCATATCGCCGACATATTTTACAGGCAACTTGCCTAAGTAGCGGCATCGGAAATATGCTGAAACTAATTCGCGTGTTTGTTCAGAAATAATGATTTTTCCGTTTTCTGAAGCAGCTTCGATACGACTGGCAATATTTACTGTTTCACCTTTTACTTCGTACGATTCTTTCTTTTTTCCGGAAATCGAAACGGTTACGGGTCCCGAGTGAATGCCCATATTTATTTCCCATATACGTTTTCCGTGCCCGAAAATTTCTTCTTGAAATTTTTCAAACTCATGTTGAATTTCCATGGCAGCTAACACCATTTCAATTGGGTTTGTTCTGTTCTTCTTTGGGATACCTCCGACTAACATGATGGTATCGCCAACAGACGAAACTTTTTCGATATTATACTTTTTAATTATTCCATCCATAATGAAGTAAAATCGGTCGAGCTCGTCAATTAGTTTTTGAGGATCTGCTTCATCCGATAATTTTGTAAATCCTCTAATGTCGGCAAACAGAACTGTAGCCATTTTGAAACGAAGGCTTTTTTTATCGGCAGATTCATGTTGAACACGTATGCGAAGTCTTTCGATTTCGTCATTTAAAAGATTGTTTTGTTCAATGAGTTCTTTATTGCGTTGAAGCAATTCTCGGTTTTGTTTTTTTTGTTCTTCAAGCTGTTTTAGAAGTTCTTCGATTGTATATTCCATTTTGCTAATAGGTTTTTGTCATGGTTGTTGGAATGGCAATGATAAAATTGGCTTTCCCTACTAAGTCGTCTTTGGTTGGAGTATTTACATCATCAAGTTCAATAGAGCTGATGGTTATTATTTTCAAATCGCTGTGTTTTTGTTTTAAATACCAAACAATTCCTTCAAAGTTGTCGCTATGATAAGCACCATTAAAATGATAAAAGAGCCATTTGTTGGGTAAATATTTCAATATAAAATAAGCCATAGTTGCATCTTTTATAGCTTGGGCTTTGGGTAAGTTTGTGTTGGCGTGCATTTTGCCCATGCCCCCCATAGAGAGCATATTTTTATAACAAGCTATATTTTCGTCGTACTTAATGGGTAAGGGTGCTATAAATTTTTTTGCTTCGTCCGACAGGCTATCCAAGCTCTCAAAACCTCCTTTTGCAACTTTAGCAGCATAGCGGCGAGGTATGTTGGTCGCAATCAGTGATATTCCATTTTGGTAACACAATTCGACTATTGGTTTGTAGTCTGTGCTGTAATTAGGCCATAAGCGAACATTTTCTTCCCATTTTGACATGGGAATAAGGTGTTGAAAAAGTTCATTAATCACTAATTGATTGTCAGCTTCAAACATTTCTGCTCCGGCTACAACTTTTTTGTCGCGTGCCTTAATTAAATCGTTTAATACTTCATATTCCAGCCAATGGCAAATGGAATTGTTGTGCAATTCACCAAAAAAAACAACATCGGCTGTTTGACATTCTTTAATCATTTGCTCATAGGCAATTACTTTTCCGGTTGTATCATAGATTTGATAAGCAGGTTTTGTTTGCTGAAAAGCTTTTAAAAATGACAAAAACAATGCGGCGACAAATAAAAATTTATATACCATAATGGTTTAATTTTCGTTTAATACTTTGAATAAAAATCTTTGCTAATTTAGCATAAAATTATGAAGCAAAAGCTGACGATAATATTAATTATTTTTTTGTTTGCGAAATGCAATTTAATGCATTCACAATCAGCAATATCGTTAGAGGCTCATACTATCGGAGGTCATTTTTTCGGAAATCCAAATTTGCATTATTATGAGAACAATCTCGACTCGTTGGGATATTTTTGCACGGAACCCGGTTTGATGCTTTCGTATGAATTTTATATTAAAGACAATTGGTTATCGCTTCAATTATCGACTTCCATATTTGCTGATGCTGCCGGATTAACAGCCGGTTTTACCAAATTTTCATTGCGTTATATGTTTTTTCATAAATACAGAAATCAACTATATATTGATGTTGCTCCGGCTCTTACATATCGACGTTCGTGGGATGTGTTAGGTCCATTATATAAGCCCGAAGTTAAATACAATAGAAATGGAAAAGTAGAGTATAGACCTGCATTAATGTTAAAACTTGAATACGATATTTTTATTGGGAATAACAATGATATTAATATGAGCTTTTTGTATGGTAATTCGTATAAAACGTTTTCCTTTATGCTCGGATTTCGGCATTGGTTGAATACAAATGTACGATTTACAAAAGATTGTAATTGCAATCATTTTAAGAAAAAAGGTTTTTTCAAACGTCTTTTTAAAGGTTAATTTTTATTACGTTTTTTTTATATTCTCACTTTTTCACTATTTTTGGCGCTCTATTTTTAAGGTGATGAAGTTTGCCTTTAAACATCCGATGTTGCCACGTATTGATAACTTCTGCTTAGGGTTGGCAATAAAATAAATTTTATGTTATGTTAGATTCATTAGCAGAATTAATCCTCTCCGGATTATTAATTGCTTGGGTATTTCGTAAAATTCATCTTCCCGAGCTTATTGGTTTATTAATTTTAGGAGCATTGTTTGGTCCTTATGTTTTGAGGTGGTTAAATCCCTCACTGCTCGATGTTTCGGGTGAATTGAGAATGGCGGCTCTTATTGTAATTCTTCTGCGAGCAGGTTTTGAACTAAACCTAAAATCGATGAAGTCGGTAGGTCGTCCTTCGATTCTTTTAAGTTTTGTCCCTGCCACTATTGAGGCATTTGCTATTATGATTACATCCCACTGGCTTTTAAATTTGAGTTACTTAGAGGGTGCTATTTTAGGTTCTGTCTTGGGAGCTGTTTCGCCGGCAGTCGTTGTGCCGTATATGATTGAATTTTCACAAAAAAGATTGGGAACCAATAAAAATATTCCAGCTATGGTTATTGCTGCATCATCTATTGATGACGTTTTTGTTATTGTAGTATATTCTGTTTTATTGGGTATATATGTCGGTGCAAATGTTAATCTTACTTTTCAGATAGCCTCCATTCCTATTTCCATTGTGTTGGGAATATTAATCGGCATTTTAGCCGGAATTATTTTAATAAAGGTGTTTGACAAATATAAGCTCAGAGCCACAAAAATGGCGTTGGTAATATTGGCTGTTTCTGTTCTAATGGTTCGTTCGGAACATTTACTTCAAAATATTGTTCCGTTTGCCTCGTTATTGGGAGTAATGACACTTGGTTTTATGTTTTTCGAGAAACGTGAAAAGTATGCTCATGCTATGTCTGGGAAATTTGAAAAAATTTGGGTTGCCGCACAAATTGTTCTTTTTACCTTAGTAGGGTCACAAGTCAATATTCAAGTTGCATGGAAATCGGGTTTAGCCGGTATAGCTGTAATTACTATCGGGTTGATAGCCCGTTCGATGGGTACCTATCTTTCACTTTTAGGAACGAACTTAAATAATAAAGAAAGATTATTTGTTGTAATAGCTTATCTACCAAAGGCTACTGTTCAGGCAGCAATTGGTGCGGCTCCATTGCTAGCTATGCAACAAGCCGGTATGAATACTTTGCCGGGTGAAGTGATATTGGCTGTAGCTGTGCTCAGTATTTTATATACTGCACCTTTAGGTGCATTGGCCATCGCACTGTCGGGACCTAAATTATTAACCCAAGAACACAAGCACAAGGAAATCAAAAAGACAATAGATTAAATAAAAAGAGAGAAGCTGCCTTTTGAGACAGCCTCTCTCTTTGTTTTGGGTGGAAGACCGGGCTCGAACCGGCGACCTCTAGAGCCACAATCTAGCGCTCTAACCAAACTGAGCTACATCCACCATTTTGAGGCTGCAAATATATAAAAAAAATTAATATCAAAAATCAACAAGAACTTTTTAAACGTTTTAATTTTTCTTCTTTTTTTAACGTTTTTAATGTATGCTTTCGTTCTTCGGCTATCCAGCCTAATAATGTGATAGTGATGTGAATAAAGCTTGCAACACCCGATATCGCCAAAATATAAGCTAAGAATTTTCCTAAATCGTGATATAAATATATTGAAGTTATAAACAACGACATCCATACACCTGCACACCATGGGCATGTTAAAAAATAACGAGAACTTTGAATCCAACCGCTGTTTGAAGTGGAATTTACTATTTTGTCGCGAAAAAAATTTAATACTTTGTCATAAATCAGCAATCGGGTTAGACGATATGATGCTAACGACAAAATAACAAAATCGAAAACATTTAATGTGTTAATGTATAAATGGTTATTCCATAGATAAAAGCCCATAAAAGCCGTAAGAATTAAAAAAATAATAGTATAAATAAAGTTCCAAAAATATTCTGTTTTCATGATTTTTTTTTTTTACGAAAGTAGCTAAAAAAATGAAAAAAAATATGGCAGGCAACTTTTAATTATATATCTTTGACTTATTAAAAATTAAATGATTATGAGAACAATATTTTTTAGTTTTGTATTTGTTTGGTTTTCCCTCGTTGGGCTGAGCCAAAACGCTGCTTTAAAAGCAGAATTAATTAAAGAAAGAAATCAATATTACAAAATTTTACCAAATGGAAATGTAGAGTTTTCATTTTATTTACAGGGAATTCAATCGAAAACTCAAGCTGATAATTTAGAAAAATACATTCGTGGTTATAGGGGAGTTGAGGAATTTAATTTAACTTTTGATGCAACGAAAAACGAATATAAAGCAATAGGAACGTTTTATAGTTCGGCAAACTGGTCATATTTTAAATACATGTTCAAAATTATGAAAGTTGAGCAGGTATTAAAAGACAATCAATGGAATTCTTTAGATCAAATCAATAATCTATAATACTATGAAAACAAAATTTTTAATTTTTATAGTTTCCTTTTTACCGGTTTTAGTATGGGGGCAGTTGCAGGTCAACGGAGGTTTGACGGCGCAACAGTTAGTTCAAAATATTTTAGTTGGAGGTGGTGTGAGTGTCAGCAATATTACTTATACCGGTCCCAGCGGTGCCATTGGTTCTTTTACAAATGGTCAGACTACAAACTTAGGTTTACAAAGTGGAATTTTATTATCGACCGGAGGCATAACGAATGTTCCCAATGCGGGTTCATATTTTTTAAGTAATAACTTAGGCGGAGCTGGTGATTCGCAGCTATCTACGCTCTCGGGAGGATACACCTCTTACGATGCTGTTGTTTTGCAGTTCGATTTTGTGCCCCAGTCAACACCGGTACAATTTCGTTATGTGTTTGGCAGTGAAGAATATCCTGAATATGTTTGTTCTCAATTTAATGATGCATTTGGCTTTTTTGTATCAGGTCAAAATCCTCAAGGGGGAAATTATACCAATCAAAATATAGCACTTATTCCTAATACAACCATACCGGTTACCATTAATTCTGTTAATAGTGGTCAGGTAGGTAGTTATGGAAGTCCATCAAATTGTACTTCGTTGTCTTATTCGTCTTATTATGTTAATAATACTAACGGTACAACGATATGTTTTGATGGTTTTACAACCGTTTTAACCGCACGTTTAGATGTGGTGCCTTGTCAACCTTATCATATTAAAATCGCTGTATCAGATATTGGTGATGGTATTTATGATTCAGGTGTATTTTTGGAAGCAAACAGTTTTCAATCCGATGCAGTAAATGTAGCTGCCTATTATACAAATCCGGCATTAGGATTACATGCTATTGAAGGATGTTCGAATTCAATTATTTCGTTTACTTTAAATCATCCTGCTACTCAACCCATAACAGTCAATTATACTATTGGAGGGACTGCTACAAATGGAACGGATTATACCACTATTCCAAGTTCTGTTACTTTCCCGGTAGGATCCGATTCAGTGGGTATTATTATTCACCCTATTATGGATGGCATCAGTGAGGGCAACGAAACAGTTACACTGATTGTTCAAACTTCTGCTTGTGCAACCGACACGGTTGTTGTTACCATTGTTGATAATAGCCCTGTTCAGGCTACTGTCAGCAATGACATTACGATATGCGATGGGCAACAACCTGTTAATTTTAATGTTACAGGCTCCGGAGGTGTGTCTCCCTTATCATATAATTGGAGTGGGGGATTGGGGACCAGCCCCAATATAAGTATAAGCCCTCCGGTGGGCACCTATAACTACACGGCAACCGTTACGGATGCGTGTGGAGCAACGGCAACCGATGGTATTCAAGTAGTTGTCAATCCTAAACCTACGTCAGACTTTACTGCCGTCTCACCAATCTGTGCCAATACTCCCAGTGATGTGATTTATACTGGAACAGGCGGTAGTGTGTTTGTATGGAACTTTGGCAGTGCTACTATTTTAAGCGGAACACCTCCGAGTCCCGGCCCATATCAGGTTACTTGGAATACTGCTGGTACGTATACCATTGCTCTTCAAGTTCAGAACTCATATGGTTGTTGGAGTGATCCCGATACTCAATATGTAATGGTTTTGGCTGCAGGAACCCCTAATTGTTGTACATTCCCAACTCCTTTTGCAGGAAATGATAGGAATATCTGTGGACTTACAACTCAAATGATGGCTGATCCACCCGATAATCCTAGTTATATAGGCCAATGGACACAAATTAATGGTCCCGGTATTTCAACATTTAGTACTCCGGGGGCTTTTAATAGTGCTGTTACTGTTACTCAACCCGGTACTTATACATATGAATGGAAAGAAATTAATGGTCCTTGTGATTCTACCGATTATGTTCAAATTACGTTTATTGCAATGCCGGTTCCGAATGCCGGTCCAGATACTTCAGTATGTGGATTGCAATATGCCATGCAAGCAGTTATGAGTACTCCGGGTACAGGTATGTGGTCAGGAATAGGAGTAAGCAGTGCATCCAATCCAACTTCAAATGTAATCGTGCCAACATATGGTACCTATACTTATGTATGGACGGAAACAAATAATGGATGTTCAGCAAAAGATACTGTTATTATAACATTTTTGGTAGTACCAACACCCAATGCTGGAGTTGATACAACTGCTTGTGGTAATAGAGCTGTTTTAGTTGCCGATTCTACTTACTCCGGATATTGGACAGGTCCTAATGGTGTTATATATATATATGGTGATACATCTGCAACAACACCCATTTATATTCCTAATTATATAGGTTCTCAATATACGGCTACTTTTACCTGGCATGAGATGAATGGACCTTGTGCTGCATCTGACAATGTGATGATTACTTTTATAAGACCTCCCCATGCCGAGGCCGGTAATAATACAGTATCAATATGCGGACCTCAGGTTACTTTAAATGCGGATACGATTGGTAGTGGAGTAACATCCGGTTATTGGTATTCGGTGCCTTCAGGACCAATTATTACTCAATCCGGTCTGGTTCCTACTAATCCGATTGTAGATATTTCAAGTATGGGAAGTAATGCATACCATTATTCTGTTGGAGAATATTATCTTTATTGGGTTGTTAGCAATGGTCAATGTACCAATTATGATTCAATAAAAGTTTTATTTTACGATATCCCTGTAGCTTATGCCGGTCTTGATACTGCTATATGTGGTAATTCATATAATTTAGCAGCAAGCTGGAGTATTGATAACCCGGTTGGTCTTTGGTCTGTTTTATCAGGTCCAGGAACAGCAAATTTTGTAAATCCTACTCATAAAAATACATTAGTATCCGTAACCCAATTTGGTGTATATCAATTTATATGGAAAGAGATGAATGCCGGCAACACCTCCTGTTACAGTACCGATACCATAACGATCAACTTCAAAGTAACTCCGATGCCGGATGCCGGTGAAGACTTTGCCGTTTGTGGTAAATTTGCTCAACTAAATGCTCATCCGACTGTCCCCGGAGGTAGTTGGAGTGGTCCGACCGGTATAGCCTACTATGTAGTAAATCCACCAGATTCCATTCTTACTCCGAGTGAATATATGAACCCGAATGCATGGATACGCTGGCCTTCGGAAAATGATACCATCACTATGTACTGGACCGAATTCAACGGAACCTGCTATGGTTACGACTCCGTCAACGTATATTTTGGTGCCATCATAGATGCCGTAATCCAAACGAGTCCATCGGATAGTTTGGTCTGCGGTCCGAGCTACGGTCTGTTATCTGCCGTACCACCTTCGGTAGGTTATGGATATTGGGTGGACAATGTATTGAATACCACCTTTACTCCTTCCGCTCAAACCCCGAATAACCTAACAGCAACGATAAATACCGGTGGTACGAGCTATTATGGTCCTCACTACTTCCAATGGATAACAGTCAATGGCAACTGTCGCGACACGAGCGATGCGCATTATGTACGCTTTATACAAAATCCTGTGGCAAATGCCGGTGGTAACTACTGGCCCGGTTTATTTGGCAATAATCGCCACATCAAAACCGACACCGTCTGCGGTTTGAATTACGAAATGAATGCCACGCCGAGCATTGGAACAGGAACATGGTTCAGCTTAGATAACACCTATGTATATTTTACAAACGGAGTAGCTCCCGATAATTACACCACCCATGTAGCAACAGACAGTCTTTATATAACGAGTCCAACCGCCTACAGCGTATTTTCTTTATCTACTCCGTATCGTGAATTTATCTGGCAAGAAATAAACGACATCTGTACGGATGCCGACACCTTACGCCTGTATTTTGCTCCACGCCCGAGTGGTCAGTTTACAACGACCGTACCTCCTTGTCGTCATGACAGCTCAACTATTATAGCCCACACCTGGCCACAGATGAACAACATTGACTACGGCATAACAAGTTTTGAATGGACCTATCCGGGTGGTCAGCTAAGCAATGTCATTTCCAACCCCAATGCGAGCGATACCATCTATGTATCATGGCCAACGGGTGATATTCACACCGTAACCTTAATAGCCACGAACC
>Ga0116186_1000705_pt1 | contig 37696 bp, 25 predicted proteins | sample AD_JPNNA4_MetaG_FD_89806 | JGI IMG/M metagenome (GOLD analysis project Ga0116186, IMG submission 89806) | Active sludge microbial communities of municipal wastewater-treating anaerobic digesters from Japan - AD_JPNNA4_MetaG | ecosystem: Engineered > Bioreactor > Anaerobic > Digestate | place...
GAGACACGGTCTGGATAAACTTTGACGGAAACCCAAAAACAGAAGACCATCTTTACAAGACATCGGACAGTCTGCTGTTAAAAAATGCTTCCTCCTCATTTCAGCAGGATTTGAGGAAAATAGAGCTTAAAGGCTTTTTCAAAGCCAAGATAAATGATAAAATATTTTTTATTGTTGAAGATGATTTTGGAAACAACATTTTCTGTGACTCGCAGGAAACTGTTCAAAAGGCTGTCAAAACACCAACTTCAAAAGAACGTATCCTTCAGCAACTTAATAAATGTGGTAATACTCCTTATGTTTTCAAAAATATTTACCTGGACTGTGATAACGAGATATCGGTGCCTATATCTTCCATAAACGAAATTAGAAGAACTGCGCTTGAAAAGATTACAGAATTAAGAAAAAACTTCAACCGTAGAGATGCTTTGAAAACTTTGAACTCTGACATTTTGAATATAGATTTTATATACGATGACAGCCTGCCTTCGCTTACCGCTTCAGTATACAGCGAAGAACAGCTGAAAGCGTCAATTGATGAAGGCATAACCAGAATTTATTCATATGATCTTAATCTTTATAAAAAATATTTTTCCGAGGCTGTGAAAAAAGGAGTACAGCTGATACCGGCATTAGGAAGAATCACACAGGATGAAGAAATACAGAAGATAAAAGAAATATTGGATTCAAAGGAACTGCTAATTGGTAATATAGGACATATTGCTGCTTTTGGAGATAAAAAAATAAGCTGTGACTTTTCAATGAATGTTTTTAACACCGCAGGCATCTCCTTTCTCAGGGAAAACGGCGCAAGTATGATTACTCTCTCCCCGGAAATGGATATAAAACAGATAAACAAAACGGCAAAGCACTTCAACGGACTTGAAGTAATCGTTTACGGCAGAATGCCCCTCATGATATCCAAGCATTGTGTTATAAACAGAGTAAAAAATATGTCCACACGTAAATGCGGACTGTGTAAAAGCGCTGATTATTCTTTAAAAGACAGAATAAATACCGTATTTCCCATAATCACCGACTCCGCCTGCAGAATGACGGTGCTTAACTCAGTAGCGCTTTGTGCAATACAGTTCATCAGTGAGTTGAAACCAAAATATTTAAGGATTTTCCTGACCAATGAAAACTATTCGCAAAGTACTGAAATTATAAAGGCCTTCAAAAATGCTGTTTCCGGAAAGGATTTTTCAGATTTTTCACAAAAAATACAGAAAGAAGGATTTACCAAAGGTCATTTTTTCCGGGAAGTATAGTAAAAGGATCTCCTCTTAGCTGTATTTAATTTTTTTACGCAGCAATGCATTTTATGGAAGTTCAATCCTTAAAAATACTTAAACAGAGAATTGACTAATTAAGTCCTGCGTTTCGTTCAAAAATCGCGCTATATGAAAACCATCACAAACAGCATGATGCACCTGTACAGCCAGAGGTAATAAACATCGTCCATTTACATTCTCAAACTTCCCTATAGTGAAAATCGGCAGAAGATACCCGTAATCTTTTTTTAGATTAAGATTAAAACTATCAAAACTTACCCATGGAATCATAGACACCGGGAATGTATTTTCCGGTAAGTTTGGTTTGGCTATCATATGTTCAACAGCACCGTACTCTAAAGTATCTTTTTCATACTCTGCGCAAAAACTTTTATAATTTTTGTTGTACATTGTCCAGATGCTAGAAAAGGTTTCACTTCCTTTGTGGAAAAATGTGTAGCAGGGAGAAAGATAATCATATATGCCTACATCTCCATTGCTATCTAAAGCTGTACGGAACTCTTCATGACGATTTACAACAGAAGAAATTAAATAGAGCATGGTCGGATATAAGCTTAATTTTTTTTCTCTTAACTCTGTTATGTCAAGTCTTGCAGTCATACTATAGGTACAGGGTACATCGGACAAGTAATGTTTAAAATACTCCTCACGCTTCCATGTGGAACGGTCTATTTTTTGAAACATAACATTTTTCTCCTTTAAATTGTTGTTCAAATAGCAGGTTGATCTATCTGTACCTTTGTTTTTATTGTAACTTATTTTTTTATCATGTTTTTGCATTTATTATAAACTACTGATACCATTTCACCTGCGAATCCCACAGTTTTTTATAGTACCCGTTTTTCCGAATCAGTTCTTCATGTGTTCCATGTTCTTTTATCTTTCCGTCGTCCAACACGATTATTTTATCTGCTATACTTACAGCTCCAAGTCTGTGTGTCACCAAAAAAACCGTCTTATCATTGAAAAGCTGTACAAATTTTTTGTACAGTTCTGCTTCCTGCAAAGGATCAATTGCACTTGTCGGTTCATCCAGCACAACAAAACTGCCGTTTTTATATATTCCTCTGGCCATAGACAACCTCTGCCATTCTCCACCTGAAATATCTATTCCCCCAAACTCTTTTCCCAGTTTTTCGTCCATAGAATATCGGTTTAAGGGAAATCCGGATTCTTTTAATGCTTTCATCTGCTCTTGGAGATCTTTTTTTTGAGGGTTTCCAAGCTGTACATTCTCTGCAACTGTCATTTTATATTTGTTTACGTTTTGAAAAACAGCACTCTTTCCTGCAAAAAGATCTTTTTTTTCTATGGCTTTGGCCTCTTTGCCGTTGTAAAGAACTCTTCCCTTTATAGGGTCATAAAGTCCTAGTATCATGTTTACAAGCGTACTTTTGCCGGCTCCGTTTTTTCCTACTATCGCTGTTTTTTCTCCTTTTTTTACTTCCAGAGTTATATCTTCCAATGCATTTTTCTCTGAGCCCGGATACTTAAAAGAAACATTCTCCAGTCTGAGACTTGTGAACCCACAGTCACATCTTTCGTTTCTTTTATCTGGAAATATCTCCATGAACCTAAAAAATGGCTTTACATACGTTGTAAACTGATCCAGATAGCCATACAGCTCAAAAATTTCTTGTGTGTACTCTGAAAGACTGGTAAATGCAAACAGGCTTGCTGTGAACTCTCCAAGTCTTATTTTGCCTGTTATCAACAAGTATGCCGAATACGCATACGCACCGAAGCTTCCCACAAATTTCAAAAGTTCGGCAATGGCATTGACTGAAATAACTTTTTTATCTGCACCCCATTCTGCTGCTACTCTTTTTTCAAAAGGTCCCAGCCATTTGTTTTTGAGAAAAGCTTCAATAGAGAGTATTCTGACTTCTTTATTAAAATTCAGGGAGGTAAGACTTTCCTTATATGCCATTTCTTCAAGCTGTAAAGGCATTGTCTTTTCTCTGGTCTTACCGTACTGTCTTGCTGAGTAAATTTTTTCTAAAAGTACCGCGATGTTGCTTATAATAACAAAAATAATTAAGGCCGGATTAAAATCTTTCATATAAATAAGTACTCCGATGCTTCCGAACAAAATGCCCACAAGATAGATGTTTATCTCTATAATTCTGTATACATTAGTGCTTGCCGTTCTTGCCTGAATTATGTAATTATATAATTCAGGATTTTCGTAATTTACGGCGTTTATCTCATCACATTTGTTATGAAGCATCAACCGTGCAAGTCTTTCAAATTTCAGCAACGGCCCGTATTGTAGAAAGTATCTTGTGTAGTAAATAAGGTGGAACTTAGTAAACAGCAAGTATACCCCGTACCATATAACCAAAACAACAAATTTCGGGATCTTTTGGGTATTCCCGGGAAGTACCTGAACCATATTAAAAATTTTTACATTCAGCATTATACCTAAAAGAGGAAGAGAATAATATGCAATACTTACAGCAAGCATTAAAACAAACTCTTTTTTCATGATCTGAAAACCGATATTGAATGATTTTTTAATTATTTCATGATTATATTTTCTGTTTTTCATATAAACTCCTTTGACTGTCATATAGTTTATAATACTCTCTGTTTAATTTCATAAGACTCTCATGGGAACCTTTTTCAAAGATTTTGCCGTTTTTAACCAGGAGAATCTCATCCGAAGATTTGGTCGAGCCGAGTCTGTGCGTAATGAATATGACTGTTTTTCCTTTTAACTTTCTGTTATACATCTCATATATTTCTGATTCCGCTATAGGATCAAGACTAGCTGTGGGTTCATCAAATATTTTTAACGTTTTATCTGCGAAAAGCAGCCTTCCTATGGCAACTTTCTGCCACTCTCCACCCGAAAGATCAGACCCTCCAGAAAATTTTTTTGAAAGTGTTGTGTTGATGCCTCCCGAAAGCTTTGACGGTATATCCTCACCGTTTACTTCGTTTAAAAGCTGACTTATATGATTATCATCAGACTTTTTTGATAAGTTTCCTATAAGAATATTTTCTTTAACGGTCAGCGGAAATCTTCCAAAGTCCTGAAACAACACAGAAATGTTTTTCGATAGCTCTTTGCTTGAAATACTTTTAATAGGAACACCGTTTATAAGTATCTGGCCTTCGACCGGTTCATATAGACCCAACAGAAGCTTTATTATAGTGGACTTGCCTGCTCCGTTTTCACCTACTACAGCATAATGCCTGCCTTTTTCAATTTTAAAGCTGCAGCTGTCCAATATAAGCTCTTTACTCCCTGGATAATGGAAACTGACGTTTTTAAACTCAACCATCTCTACTTCACTTATCTCTTTACCTTCATTTTCTTCATATTCAGCAAGTTCCATAAACTCTATAAAGTCCCTGCGGAATTTTCTATATCCTGTTAATTCTGGAATTTTCTCGAATCCTGAATTAACAGAGGCAAAAACCGTTCCGAGAGCCTGCGTAACAGCAACATAATAGCCAAGTGAAATTGTATTCCCAATAAGCGGAAAAGCCAAAAGAATAAAACATCCCACCATATAAATTATTCCAGTTGTTTCAAATAAAGACTGTATTTTAAATCTTTTAAGCCCGGCTTTTTTATTCTCCTTCTGAGCCTTGTAAAACTCTTTGTTATACTCAACGTTTATATACTCTGTATAGCCAAAAATACTTTTATCCAGAACGTAAGACCTTTCTGTAAGTATTTCAGAAAGATAATTATATCTGCGTGCATTTTTTATATACTTCTGCCAAAATCCGTAAAGTGCTTTGCCCGACTTTATATTCAGAAAAACACCTAAAAATATGAAAACAACTATACTCAGCATAATAAACAGATTAACTTGCTTAAGCATGTAAATGACTCCAAAAAACTGAACAGCGCTGAAAACAAGAGATGTAATAATATTCATAGTGCTGATTATCTTTTCGTGGGAACCGTCCAGCCTTGAGATTAAGTCCTGTGTCTTTTGATCTTCAAGAACAGGATACTTTATTTTTATGGTCTTATCTAAAATACATTTATTCAACTCACAAGACAAAAGTTTTTTCATGATCTTATCCATCCAAAAGCTGATAAAATTAACCATACCGGGAATTAAATAAACCAGCGCTATTAGAAACAGATAAAAAAAGATTAATTCCATATTTCTTTCTGAGCCAGAGTTTATCACAGCATCAATAAATACTTTTTTATACGTTATACCGGCAACGACCAAAACACTTACTAATAGACTTAGTACCAGCTTCAACAGAAAAATAAGCTTTATATATAGATTATGAGATAAGAAATAACCTGTTTTTCTTCTATTCATGGTTACCTCCAAAAAATTTTTTTGAATTGAGATCATAAATATTTGTTTTTCATTTTTTATTAATCATATTTCTCATATTTATTATATCATTTTTTTAAAATTGTTTTAAATTCTAAATATTTATAAAAAAATATCTTTTTTGTCTACCGTCCTTTAGTGTTGGAGCGTTACTATAAAAGTAGAGTCGTCAAACACCCCAAAAATTGATAAAATAAAATCAAAAGAAGAGGTGTTTAAAAATGAGAAAGTACAGTAAGGAACCATAAAAAAGGAATTATTAAAGCCTATACTTACAAATGATGAGATACGATTACATATTGAAGACAAGTAAAAAGAATAATATTCAGATATATCTTCTGCTATTACAACACACAGAGAATTACAAGCTTGAATCTTGATGGGATGACACCTATAGCATATCGTAAGCTTACCTGTGAATCTGTAGCTTAACAAGCAGACTATGAGCAAAAGTATCTACACCCTTAGAAATCATTCCTAAGTTATTTTATATTTTGGGTATTTTTCGACTATACTTTTCTTGACATTTCCTGATCAGCTACAATACCGCCATATTTAGATTTCCAGCTTTTCTGATGGTTCAATCCTTGGGGAGAAGGTCAGGAGGGCTCCTGTTCCCCCTATTACCAGATAAAACAGACCATAAAAAATATAAACATATAAAAATCACAAAAAATGATGTATAATAAAATTATATGAGATAATAATGTAAATTTTTTAATTTATAAATTGTTTTTTGTAAAAAAACTTCTTATAGAAATGATATGTAGTTATTAACAGATGCGTACTACACTGCAATATGAAACAAAATATAAGGAGGGGATAGTAGATGAAAAAACTTCTTATATTATGTACTGTATGTATGTTTTTTTTATTAACCTCGTGTATAAAAGCTCCTGAAAATGCCTTTTTAGTAATATATATCATGGAAACAAACTGCAGTCAGAAAATAAGCGGAGCTGAAATTACCATATATATGCAAAATAAAAAATACTCATCAGAACTGTGTGAAACAGGTGTGTATGAAATAGATATTCCTGTCAGTAAAAAATATGAGCCTATAGATATTTTTGTATGTAAGGCTGGTTATTCCAACCATACGACATACGGTCTTGAGATAGAAAAAAATAAAGTGAACCTATTTCGGGTACTTCTTCACAGGAACGAGCCATTGATGATTAAATGATACTTATTCCCAGTGAACTATAAAATCAATACTGAAATTAAAGGCGGACAACTACTGTCCGCCTTTTCACTACTCTTTTATCCAATCATAAACCTCTTTTTTTGTTATGGTTGCAAGTGCTATGTAGTAGAGAGTTACCATAAAAGTAGAGTCGACAAATCAGGACGAAGTATAATATAATTATCTTGTCTTTCAAAAGCAATATTTTTTGTTCTTGGTCAAAATCTTAGTATAAGCCATCAAATCATAGAGATACTTATGTTTTTTTGCTTTAACGTCAGTTATTCAAAGTTAAGAGTACCTGATTGAAGTTGTTCAAGGTCACAAAAAAGTGATACAATTTTAATGTAATCGATTACAAGGGGTGAAAAATGAACATCAAGGAAATAGCAAAACTTGCCGGCGTATCTGTTGCTACGGTATCACGCGTTATAAATGATTCCAATGATGTCACGGAAGAAACCAAGGAAAAGGTCAGAAAAGTAATTTCCGAACATAACTATGAACCGGACTTTATTGCTAAATCACTCAGAGGAGGAAAAACAGACATATTTGGTGTAATCTTCCTTAAATCGGATTCTGATCTCAACGATTCGTATTCTACGGCTTTTTTGATGGGTGTTTTGAATTATATGCTTCATCACGGTAAAAGAACAATAGTTGAAGCAAGTTATAAGGAGGACAAGCTTAAGGCTTATAAAAAGCTTATTTCCAGCTCTCTTGTCGATGGCTTTATTCTCCTTGATCTTGAAGATGATGATGAAAGGGTAAAGTATCTTAAATCTATAAATATTCCTTTTGTTGTTGTCGGTCAAAACTCTAAAAACGATTTCATTTTTATAGATACTGATAATACAAACGGCGGTTACCTGGGAATTAAAAGTTTATACAGCATCGGATGCAGAAATATTTTATATATAAGCGGTACTAAAGGTCCATGTGTCTCGTCTCAAAGACTTGATGGAGTTAAAAAAGCTTGCGGTGAACTCGGTATTTCCGCAGATATTCAGTACGGAGATTTTGAAAAGGAATCTGGCTATAGGATCGCTAAGGCTACTCAGCTGATAGGATATGACGGTATATTCTGTGCATCTGATTTTATGGCCTACGGAGTAATGGAGTTTATGAAAGAGAAAAAGATTTCTTTACCCATAATTGGTTTTGATGATCTGAGCGAATCAAAGATCCTTGGACTTACATCAATACGCCAGGACATAAGAAATGTAGGCTATCTCTGTGCAAGCAAACTCAACGATATTATCTTGGGTAAGGAAGTTTCATCTCAGATACTACCGGTGGAATGTATAGAAAGAAGTTCTACAAAAAATTTCAGAAAATCGCAAAAGTGATTCATATTTATTAGGAGGGGTTATATATGAGAAGGGTAATTCTGGTACTAGGCATTATTTTTATCGTTTCTTTGGCTTTCAGTTCTCCTGTAAAACTTACACTGTCAGGATGGCCGGGAAATCCTGATGAAGAAGCGGCAATAACAGCCGGAGTTGAAGCTTTTAATGCAAAGCACAGCGATATTCAGCTTATATGGGAACCTATACCCGGAGATTATTTCAGTACTTTAAAAACAAGGTTATCCGGCGGAACAGGTCCTGATATATTTTACGTGGATGTATTCGTTTTTGAAGAACTGGCTACAAGCAACTCAATGCTCTCTCTTGATACATACATAAAAAAAAGATGGATTCAAACTTTCAGATTACTATAATTCATTGGTAGAGGCCTTTCAGTATAAGAATAGAACCTACGGAATAGCAAAAGATTTTTCAACACTTGCACTTTATTTCAATAAATCTATATTTGACAAATGTGGAGTTGCTTATCCTACCAATGATGAGACATGGGACAGTTTACTTATAAAACTTCAGGAATTAAAGAAAAAAGGTGTGGAGTATCCTATAATTGTAAATCCGGAACTTACACGTATGATACCTTTTATCAACTCTTTCGGCGGAAGTGTTGTTGACAGCAATATGAAAGTCTCACTCTCTCAGCCTAACTCAAAAAAAGGTTTTCAATTTTACATTGATCTTGTAACCAAATATAAAGTCGGATATGAAGCTTCAGCAGCAGGAGCAGGATGGGAAGGAGAAGCTTTTGGTAAAGAAAACGCAGCTGTTATGATGTCAGGTCCATGGTGTCTTGGATTTCTTAAGGGCTCATACCCAAATGTCTATAATAAAATGGGTATCGTAGAAATGCCAAAAAATGTAAAAAGATCCACTATGGTCTATACTGTATGCTGGGCAATAAACAGACAGTCATCAAATAAAGATGCGGCATGGGAGGCAATGAAATTTTTGGTTACAGAAGGGCAGCAGATATTTGTCGAAAAGGCCGGAGTCCTCGGCTCAAATAAAAATGTAGCAGCTAAGGATACAGACCCAATAAAGCAGGTTTTTTACAAGGGGGCAGATTACGCAACTCCTTGGAAGATACCGACTCCTACAGGTTTGTTCTCCAAAGCAAACGATCAGATAAATTCGAGAATAAAGGATTTATTCTATAATAAGATAACTTTGGATGAGGCTTTGAAACAGATAAACGAAAATTATGATTCCTGGATAAAGTAGACAAATTAACAAAATGGTGGAGTACTCCACCATTTTGTTTTAAAAATGTTTTTGAGGTGATCATCCAATGAAAAAAAGAGTTGTTCAGGAAGCTATGGTAGGCTATCTTTTTGCCGCTCCTATTATAATCTCCATATGTATATTTACACTTTATCCTATAATTTCGGCATTTATATACAGTTTTACCGATTTTAACCCGCTTGAAATTAAAAAATTTGATATAAAGTTCAATCCGCAGGATGCTATAGAAATAAACACGGGCTTTCTTCCTTCGGAACTTAGAGAAAAAGAAGTTGTCATTGACTTTGACCTTATGACTTTTATAGAGCTTGACGTCGGATTGAAGCTTGATGCTGAGAAATCTAACCTGGTACAAAAGTATTTTGACAGTTCTAAGCTTTTAAAAGATTTTTCTGAAGGAAAACTTGATAAAGAGATTGCTATAAAAGACTTCATGGGCACATATATGACCATGCATGGTGATCAGTTCCGTAAGTACAGACCAAAGTTTCTTTGGTTCGATAACTTTATGGAGCTTTTAAAAGATCAGTACTTTTGGATATCTCTTGGAAATGCCTTTTTCTTCTCCTTAATTGTAGTGCCTATACAAACATTGCTAGCTGTAATTCTTGCTGTGGCGGCAAACTCAAAAATAAAGGGAGTAAAGTTCTATAAAGCAGTATTTTTTATTCCATCAATAACTTCGTCTGCTGCAATATCAATGATATTCTGGATGATATATTCCAAACCGGGAGTTATCAACAGGCTGTTTGGCACCTCTATTGACTGGCTTAATGAACCTAATACAGCCCTGCCTGCCATAATGCTCATGAATATATGGACTACTGCCGGATATTTTATGGTTACATTCTTGGCAGGACTTCAGGATATTCCGGATTCAATCTATGAAGCCGCAGAAATAGATGGTGCATCAGGATTGACAACCTTTTGGAAAATAACCATGCCTCTTCTGCGTCCGCAGATACTTTTCGTAGCCATAACAGGCACCATTGGATGTATGCAGGTTTTTGACCAGATATACTTCCTTATAAAGAATATCAGGAATATAACTATTTCATTTTTTATCTACAAAAACGCCTTTGAATACGGAAAGATGGGTTATGCAAGCGCTGTTGCCCTCGTTCTTTTTCTGATAATACTTGCTATAACGGCGGTACAGAGAAAGTATATCAAAGATGAGTACTAGGAGCTGATAGTATGAAGGTCAAAAAATCAAGAATAATCGCATACACTGTTTTGATAGCATATGTCATAATTTCACTTTTTCCTTTTTTCTGGGCACTTATGGTATCAATAACTCCTCTTAACTACTACGATACTATCACTAATGAACAAAAAGGCATAGATATAATGCAATGGCCTCCAAAAATTAACTTTTTTAAAGGTGAAGTTTTTGGAGCACCTATGACTTTTGAAAATTATATAAAGATTTTTCAGGTTGCGCCACTCTTTGCAAGATGGATAATAAATACCTTCATATATGCCGGGTTGATAACTCTGGGACATGTGCTTATAGATACCTTGGGCGGATATGCCTTTGCCAGACTTAAATTTCCTTTTAAAGATCTTTGGTTCATGCTTTTCCTGGCAACTATGATGGTTCCGGGTCAGATAATAATGATACCTCAGTATACCATGATGGTAAACTACGGACTTATAAACACATATGCCGGACTATTTCTGCCCAAACTTACCGGGGTATTCGGTCTGTTTCTTCTGCGGCAGTTCTTTCTTAACTTTCCAAAGGAGCTTGAAGAAGCAGCCAGAATAGATGGAGCAGGAATCATAAAAACTTACTTTAAAGTCGTTCTTCCAAATGCTAAGCCTGCTGTTTCGGCGCTTGCTATCTATTCTTTTTTGGGTGCATGGAATGAACTGATGTGGCCGCTGCTTGTAACTTCAAAAAAAGAAATGTATACTCTGGCAATGGGTTTAAATTTCTTTAAAACCTCCTACTATACTTTCTGGCAGTACCTTATGGCAGCATCTATAATAATGACAGTACCCATGATAATAATCTTCCTTTCTTTCCAGAAAGAGTTTGTTGAAACAGGAAGATCGGCAGCTGTAAAAGGATAGCTATGTTATTTTCTGTTTATTTCGTTATTTACTTATTAATTCTAACTTCGCACTCAATACCGCTTTTTAATAGTATTACTTCCGAATAAACCTTTACCTGCATATCTCTTTCTGAAGTTATTACCACTTTTTTGTGATCATAAAAAACTTTTATTCTTGAATTTTTATAGACCACACTGAACTCTATGCTCTGAAGATCCGGTGCAAGCCACGGGGAAAAACAAGCCCTATCCTGAGAATCAATACTAAATCCACCAAATCCGTAGACTGCCGTCTGCCATGCTCCGGCGCTTGAAGCAGCATGAAGTCCAAGCAGACTGTTTCCCTGATTATCTTTTATATCTGTATTTATACATTTCATGAAGTATGAGAAGGCATTATGAGTATCTCCCACTTTCATACCCATTATGGAGTACATGCTTGGACTTAATGACGACTTATGCATAGTCCTTTTTTCATAGTACTCATAGTTGGCTTTAAGTTCCTGTTCGGAAAATTCCTGCGGCATCATGAGCATAAGCATTATTACATCAGGCTGCTTTATAAGTTTTGTAGAGTTAAGCTCTGAAAGATTCAACCCCTTAGGCCACTGTGGCATTCCATTTTCATCAACTGAGGTTATCTCATACTCCTTAAGGTCAAAATAACCTTCAAACTGCTCTATTATATCAGTTTCCTTCTGCTTATTTATAAGTATTTTATCAGATATATTCTTCCATATAGCATAATCTTTTTCTGTCAGACAGAGATAATTTTCGATTCGGTTAAGCTCCACAGGATATTCATTCTTCATCTTCTCTCTTAACTCAAGAGCCTTTGAAAAAGTCCATTTGACCAGATAGTTTGTATAAAAGTTATTGTCCACATGCTCGTGAAATTCATCAGGGCCGATCACAGAGTTTATCTCCCAGATATCCTTATTCTTATTATATACAGCTCTTCCTGTCCAGAACCGGCAGACTTCAAATATTATTTCAGAACCGTATTTAAACATAAAATCTTTATCTTCGGTAGCCCTGTAATACTCAAAAATACTGAAAACTATGTCACTGCTTATATGGACTTCAATCTCACCGGTCCATATCCGTACAGGCTTATTGTTATAATCGTATCCCCACTTGGGAGTTGTTTCTAATCCGTCATCAGCAGACTCCCAAGCATACTGAGCGCCTGAAAAACCATTCATAAAAGCATTCCGTCTGGCACCGTCCAGTGTATTATATCTGTACATCAAAAGAGCTTTAGCTACCTGCGGCTGTGTGTATATAAAAAACGGAAGCATAAATATTTCTGTATCCCAAAAAACATGTCCTTTGTATCCCTCTCCATGGAGTCCTTTTGCTCCTATGCTTACGGTCGGATCTTTATCATATGCGCACGAAGAAAGATGGAAGATATTAAATCTAAGTGCCTTCTGAGCCTCTTCATTTCCCTGTATTTTTATATCAGAGCTATTCCAAAAACCTTGCCATATCTCTGAATGTTTTTCAAGTTCGGCTTCATACCCGTCAGCTATAAAAGCTTCTATTTCCCTTTTACAATCCGTTGAGGCACTGCTGCTTTCTCTCGAAGAGTACACAGCTCCGAATTTATATATAACAATGGTTTCTCCTTTTGCCGCAATGACATCTCCTGCTTGCTGAACCCTGCACTGAAGATCGTTGAACTTTAGACGTGAGAATTTTTTTTCTTTCAGAATAATACAGGATGCTTGGGCTATCTCAATTTTTTTATCGTTTGTTATAGCCACCATCATTACTCCCGGTTTCAGATCCTGAACAGAATAGACCTTATAATGACCAGATAATTCTTTGGGATTATGACCTGAATTTACCGTTCCTCCATCTATAATGCTCTCAAAAACAAAAAACGCTTCTGAATCCAAAGCTGTTACACTGTACCTGCAAGCCCACCTGTGAAAGTTTTTTCTGCTGACAAACCGTTCGCTCTCAATTTGTACACGTAGACCTTTCTGAACTTCCACAATAAAAGCCGCTTTGAGAATACCATTTCTCATATCTAAACTTCTTTGATAATCGATTACATTATTTATATCGAGATCTATCTTCTGTCCATTGACATAAATGTTCATCAAAAGAGGATTTGGAAGGTTAACAAGTTCTGTCACCTGTGCAGTGCTTCTATCAAAAATACCGGCTATGTAATTGCCTGGATTATTGTAAAAAGAAAATTCATTATACCCTCTCATTCCCATGTAACCGTTTGCTAAGTTAAATAATGTACCGTTTTTATAGTTATCTTCCTTAATGTAATCCTTAACAGAAAACTCCCATAGATCCTTCATCAAAAATTCCTCCCTGTTATGCCGTATTTATTGTCGTATCTATATAACTATTATAAATATTGATTGTTATAATAACAACAATTTTTTGTTATGAAAAACTTACATAAATTTGATACTCTTATAATGAAATCGTTTACAGGAGGGACAACGTAATGTCTTTTATTAAGCATTGTATCTTTGATCTTGATGGAGTAATTGTAGATACAGCTAAGTTTCATTACTTGGCATGGAAACGCCTTGCAAAAGAACTCGGCTTTGAACTAACGCCTACACAGAACGAACGGCTTAAAGGTGTAAGCAGAGTACAATCCCTTGAAATCCTATTAAGTATTGGAAATATAAAAGCTTCTGATGCGGAAAAAAGTAGAATGGCAGATCAAAAAAATGAATGGTACGTTCAATATATTTCATCTATGACTACAAAAGATATTCTCCCCGGTGCAAAAGAATTTATACTCAAAGTACGTGAAAACGGAATTAAGACTTCTCTTGGGAGTGTAAGCAAAAATGCGGCGTTAATTCTAGAAAAAATAGCAATAACTCATCTTTTTGACTGTATTGTCGATGGAACCAGGATAACAAAAGCCAAGCCAGATCCGCAGGTTTTCCTTATATCTTGTGAAGAGCTTGCTGTGACTCCCTCTGAAAGTGTAGTATTTGAAGATTCCATTGCCGGCATACAAGCAGCACTTGCAGGAGGAATGCATAGCATTGGAATAGGAAATGCAAAAATACTTTCTATGGCTGAAAGAATAATACCCGATTTTACACATGCAGATATGAGCATACTTGTTTATTAAGTCTGAACATCCCCAAGGTTTATTTGATAAAATCTATCATTACTCTCAGAATTTAACGTATACAAATTTTCAGAAGGCTTTCAAAAATTTTTTATAGGTATGCATCACTGAGCACAAAAAGTCAAGAAACAAAAAAATAATTCTTCTATAATAGAGTACGAAAGGAAGGTGAAAAATGGATTGGATCAGTGGTATCCAAAGGGCAATTGATTATGTGGAATCACATATCATGCAGTCCATTGATTATGAAGAAGTGGCAAAACAGGCTTATTCTTCAAATTTTCATTTTCAAAGAATATTTAGTATTATGTGTGGTTTTACACTCGGAGAATATATTCGGATGAGGAGGCTTTCTATGGCAGGTAATGAACTCGCTTCTTCCAGCCTGCGGGTAATTGATGTAGCGTTAAAGTACGGATACGATACCCCCGAAAGCTTCAGCCGGGCTTTTGTACGATTCCACGGTGTTCTGCCTTCACAAGTAAAGCATGGTGCAGTTGCTCTTAAATCTTTTTCGCCACTGCGTGTAAAACTAGTTTTGGAAGGAGGAAAAATGCTTAATTATAGGATAGAGACACATAATGCGCTGCAGATAATATGCAAGAAATTGTATGTTTCCAGCAAAGATGAAATGACTCAGGAGTATATCTCTCCTTTTTGGAAAAAATGTATTGAAGATGGAACTATTCAAGCACTTTGTAAGTATATACCAAAGGAAAATATTTTCAAAGACTGTATAGTTGGAGCGAGTTTCGGTATGGATGCATCTGATCCGAAATTTCCTTACGCAATCGGTGCCTGTTATAATGGCGCTCAGATTACTGACGAAGGTCTGACAGTGGAGGAAATTCCTGCTCATACTTATGCTGTATTTCCATTTTCGGGAAAGATGCCTGAAGATTTTATTAAGCTTTATCAGCAGATTTGCAGTGAGTTTTTTGCAACAGGAGAGTATCAGCCTTGCGGAGGAACTGATTTCGAAGCCTATCCATCGGCCGATGTAAGTGATCCTAACTATAGTTGTGAAATATGGGTCGCGGTGGAAAAGAGATAACGCAACCGTACTATTTTCCATTTTCACAAATCATTTCAGGAGGAAGATATATGTATAACGATACCATTAAAGAGCTTGAAAGGATTATAAACATTAAGTACACTAATATTTCCGGAATTATTGTCCAAAAAAACAGTATAAACCTCTATGAAAAATACTTTAATGGATATACAGCAGACAATGTGGTTCATATCTATTCAGTAACCAAGAGTATCTTTTCTGCATTAATCGGCATCGCTGTTGATAAAGGCTTTATTAAAAGCGTAGATCAGAAGGTGCTGGATTTTTTTCCTGATTATTCTATTTTAGATGGAGAAAAAACAATACAGACCGTAACTATCAAGAACCTGCTTACTATGACAGCTCCTTATAAGTACGAGTCAGAGCCTTATGAAGAGTTTTTTGCAAGTGCTAACTGGATGAAAACTGCACTTGATCTGTTGGGTGGTGAAAAAAATGCTGGAACTTTCATGTACTCACCAATCATAGGAGCACATATTCTGTCCGGTGTTTTGGTAAATGCTACGGGGCAATCAGTACTTGATTTTGCTATGAAAAATCTGTTTCTGCCAATGCAAATAAATGTATCTCGCAACATAGAGCTACGTAGCAAAGAGGAACACATTGCCGTCATGAACAATAAAAATACTACTGGATGGGCTGTTGATCCTCAAGGGATAAATACGGCAAGCTGGGGGCTTTTTTTAACCCCACGGGATATGATGAAAGTAGGTCAGTTATACTTAAACAATGGCATATGGAATGGAAAACAGCTTATTTCATCACGCTGGATCGAGGAAAGCACAACTCAAAAGAGCCGGTGGAATGAGCTTTCTTATGGCTACCTGTGGTGGATCATTGACAGTACAGAAGGTACTTTTGCCGCTTTGGGACAAGGTGGAAATGTAATTTATGTCAATCGCAACAAAAAAATTGTGGTCTGTATTGCTTCACTTTTAACTCAAAACGAACCTGATATGATAGACTTTATTAAAACCCAAATCGAACCGCTTGTTTGAAGATATTGTATTGTTTAGAGCAGTGTAAGCCTTATTTTCTGTGCGTATGAAAAGCTAGATTCTTCAACTTTTCTCGTACGCTTAACAGTTTTATGGCTTAATCCTGCTCTTTTTTTGACAATCGTACTATCTGTATGAGCTTTTTTTCAAAGTCGGGGTCGTACTCCACCTCTATGACTTTATTGTTCTTAAGGCTTATTACATAACCTTTTTCTGCTTTGGCAAAGTCGTTCAGAAGATAAAGATAAAAGCGGATCTGAAATTTGTAATCTTCAATTTTACTTTTTTCTGCAAGTTCAGAGTATTTATAATCTATAATGTAAATTTTTTTTTCGCCATTTTTCTCCGTCATAACCGCTTTATCGACCACGCCGAAGAACATATACTCTCTGGGATTGTTGTCCGATAAATCTATAACTTGGTGTTTTACTATTCTCCACTCATTTTTTACCATAATAACGTCTTCTGAAAAGGCATGACGTATAATCGGTATTTTGTCAAATCCTTGTGCAAAAACTCCCTGTTTTACAAGACTTTCCAGTGTGCCTATGGAACGCACCGACTGAAGAAGCTTATGCAGCCTTGTTCCTTTCTCTAGGTTTTCATTCAGTCCAAAAACACTGTCATACTGATAGCTTCTTGTTTGTTTATCGCTTTCTTCGTCTGCATCAGCTTCACTTTTTTTTATTTCATTTATAAGATATGTTGGAGCTATATACTGTTTATAGCTCATGGCGCTGAGGTCTGAAAGGTTTAGGCTGTTTACCGGAGCAAATTCCTTTTGGTTTTCTTTGACCGCATAGGAAGCTTCTTGGTAATCAAAAGAACTTCCGTCAAAATTTATCATGTCAGCGTACCTACTGTCGATCGAACTGAAAAAGCCGCTGTATTTATTATCCATAACGTCTTTTTCATTTTTTACCACAATAGGTATAAGCATTTCTCTTGGTCTGGTCACTGCTACATACATTCTTCTTTTTACCTCGGTACTGTCAAGAAAATCATTTCTTATAAACTGTTTTATGTGGTCATCATTGCTGTTGTACCTTGCCTTTCCCTTGTCTGGTTTTATCTTTATGTTTTCATCATAAAAACGGCTTTTTAGAAGGAAATAGCGTTTTCCGTTGTCCAGCATAACTGAAAAATCAAGGTACTCTTGTTTGTTTGGGTTAATTTTTTCTGCATCTTCTCCCAACCCGGCGAGAATGGTTATGGGAAACTCAAGCCCTTTGGCTTTGTGTATGGTAATCACTTTGACACTTTCGGATTTTTCGTCCTCTACAGATGCCTGAGCTTCGTCTGTGTCGGTTATTTTTTTTAGAAGCTTAACAAGCTCTGCATAGGTCTGTGCCATTGATTCATATTTTTCCAGTTCTGAAAGCAATTTTTTTACATTTGAAATGGCATACCTCGGATCTTTCTGTGCTCCCGAAACCTTTGCCATATAGTCAAGTTCTGCTATCATACCTTTTAGCAGTGCAGCAGGACTTATAAAGTACTTAAGATCCTTGTATTTTTTGAGGACTTCAAAGGCTTTTTTCTGTTCATCACAGAAAGTATCCTTATTGTTTGAAAATGCCGTAAAAAGCGAATCGTTCCTGTTTTTATGTTTTAATAGCCTATAAAGTTCATCTATCTGCATTGCTGCACAAAAGGACATCATGTACTTTGCAAACTCAAAGTCATTGTGAGGATTTTGAACCGCTGAGATGGCAGAAAATACGGTTTGTATTTCCGGTCTGTCATAAAAAGATTTTCCGCTTACTATATAGAAAGGTATTTTTTTATTTGTAAACTCCTGTCTTATAAGTTCTTCATATCCTGAAAGCTGTGTCATGAGAAGGGTTATGTCACTGAGTCTTACAGGCCTTATCTTTGAAAGAATCTTTCCTGTGTTCTCGTCCCTTTCACGGAATGACAGCTCTTGTCCAAGAAGTTTGATAATTGTCCAGGCAACGGTTTGGATTTCTTTTTCTTTCAGAATATCTTTTTTACTTTTTTCTTCATCTCTTTCGGTGCGTATTATTACTTTTACTCTTTTTGTATCTTCGTTTAAAAGTTTAGGAACAACGTCTGTGTCTTCTTCTTTTTCCTCCCAACCGCAAAGATCTTGGTCTTTAAACAAAATATTATTGTAAAGATCGTTGTCTACGACTATCATCTGCCGTGAGTACTCATCGTCATTGTCAGAGCAGAAAAGGATCTTCTCTGCCATGTAGTTTGAAAAATTCACAATCTGTCCGTCAGATCTGTAGTTTTTACTAAGCGCTTGTTTTATATACTTTTCATCATGAGCCATCTTTGATTCAAACTCTTTTTCCATCGCAGAAAAAACCGAAAGATCGGCTCCCCTGAATCTGTATATGGATTGTTTTCTGTCTCCTACAAGAAAAATATGGTTGTCCTTGGTATGAATAAGATTAAATATACTGCTCTGCATATCGTCGGTATCCTGAAACTCATCCACTATTATGTATTTAAACTTTTCCCTGTAACGATCTAGTATCTCTTCATTCTCAAAAACCTGAAGGACTTTTTCCATTATTCCTTTGAAGTCAAACGTAAATTGGTCTGAGGTATAGTAAAGGTAAAACTCTCTGGCTATGAGTACTGTTTTTTTAAATAACCATGAAGCCTTAATATATTTTTCTGTATCCTGTGAGTCAAGATTAAGTTCATCTAAAGTATCTGAATGTGCAAGGGTAACTCTCCATTTAAGAACCGCCTGTTCAAGACTTTCTTTGAGTTTGGAAAAACCCATGTCATTGAAAATAAACTCAACTGCCTCTACAAACTTTTCTTTGTGCATTATCAGTTCATCTGTAAGTTTTTTTATACTTTCTGCCCTCTCGTCTGAAAGATTAAGCTCCTGAAAAAACTCTCTGTTTTCGTAAATCATAAAAAGTACCTTAAGAGTGTTATAACACGCTCTCTCTATCTCCCTGTCACGTTTTACCTCATTAATAACTGTAAAGTTCGGATCAACGCCTATGGCAATATTATTTTCTCTGAGTATTTTCGAATAGAAGCTGTCTATGGTTGTTATCCAGGCTCTTGCGATATTTATTTTTACGGCATGCCAAAAGAAAGGATTCTCTCTTTCTGAAAGTTTTTTTTCTATTTCATTCATTATTCTTTCGCGCATCTCAGCTGCTGCTTTATTGGTAAAGGTTACCGCCAGAATATTTTCGACAATCTGAGGATTGTTTTTATTTTTATTGAGTATGCTCATATAGTATTCTTTAAGGGTGAATGTTTTGCCGGTACCTGCAGAAGCGGAAATAAAAAAATTTCTGTCCGGATCCTGTTTTATCTGTGTAATTATATCCATTCTAATCACCTTGCCTTGAGTGAAAAATCTTCATGATACCCCAGAAGTGAGCAAAGCTTGAGATACTCACATCCTGAGTATTCATAACCTATGCAGGGATAACTGCTTTCGGAGGAGCTTGCGTTTTCATACTTTTCTCTCATCTGAATAAGAAATCTTTTCCTTTTGGGTTCAAATACCGCCAACGGAAAAAAATAAGAATTTTTGATGTCTGTGATCACTTCGCTTAACCATGTATCAAACTCTGAAAAGTTAAAGCTCACATACTCCGTTGACTTACCGCTTTTTTTCATGTATACCTCGTTGTTCTGTATCTTTATCACAAGACTTTTATTTGATTTATCTTCCTTTGTAACAAGAAAAATAAGATAAACATCCTCTCCTTCCGTATAGTTAAGAGAGTTAAGTATCTTATAGTAAAGAAAAAGCTGCTCGGACTGAAAATGCTCCGAATTTTTATAATCGATTATGCCTATTGCACCTTCTTTTTTTTCTAAAAAGGTCTCGGTTTTTGAAGGTTTATACTCATAGTTTTCATCAACCATGTCTATTCTGTCTATTCTGGTATTTATTCTTATGGTGTCATTATTGTGTACTATGCTTGTTTCAAATGGTTTTTCGAGTGCATCGACCTTTGCAAACCTTATTTTTTTATTTTTTTTATCAAGTCTTACATAGCCATCAGAAATGTATTCAACAACTGAAAAAAGATCCTGGGCTATTCTCTGTGACTCCTGCTTTCTTACTATCTCATACTGGTAAAGGCCTTCTTTGAACTGGTCAATCCAGCGGTTTTGAACAATTTGATATATCCACTGCAAAAAATTCTTATCGTTGGAAAGAGCATCCGAAAGATCATTCCTTGAAGGGTATGTATTAAAAATATCGTAAAGCACCTTGTGTTTCAAAAGTCCTTCATTGAAAAGGTCAAACTCTTTATCGCCTTTGAGCAGCATACTATACTTAAGAAAGTACTTGAAAGGACAGTCGATATATGCCGAAAGCTTGGTATGTGAAAAGTTGTCAACTTTTGTAGGTTCCTTAAGCGTCCATAACTTCAAGGCTGCTCTTTTTCTTATATACTCCGATTGGCGGATCATCTCTTTAAGCTTCTCATCCTCGCCGCTGTACTTTACATCGTTTGCTACACAGTAAATACAGGCATCTTCACGGCTGAATATCTCATCGGGACTATCCGGAACTATATTTTTGCGGTTTTCCGATTCGTACTTTATCTTTGACATTTCCATTATTTCTTTAAGATATATGCTTGGAAGTATAGGCTCTCCGGTAACTGAGGCTTTTGGATATGAGATGACGACATTTTGGGAAAAAACAAGTGATATGAGCAGGTTACGTCTCGCCTGTTTTTCCTGAACCATATAAAACGGGTATCCTCCACAGGAAAGATAGATAAGAAGTGGATTAATGCCGATTGACGGATAGCTGCTTTCAGAAAAATTGACAAAGTACTTTATCTTTTTATTTACAAAACGCGAATCCAAAAGATCCATTATCTCAACGGTATTTGAGTAGCGTTGAGAGCTTCTGAAAGTCTTTGTTTGTATAAGATTTGATAGGATATAGTAAAACTTTTCCATCTTTATAGTTTTATCTTTTTCCCTTTCCAAAAGTTTTTCGAGCGATTCTTCGGTTTTATCAAGAAGCTCCATAAAACAAAGTATGGCATTTGTTTCTGTTTCTACGGCCTGACTGTCAGGATATTTTTTCAAAACTTCAAAACCAAGCACATTATTTTCAATCCAGCTTTTTACTTTTTCACTGTACCATGATGATTTAACTTTTGGGGTATGCTCTATCTCGTCCAGAACTTCAAAAATCTTCTCCATGAGAAGCTTAAGCTTTGAAAGATCTTCAAGCTCTCTTACAGCTCTTTCATGTTCTTCTTCATTATCAAGAAGATTAAGTCTTTTGTATTCCTCATCAATCCATCCCAGCCATTCAAACTTTTTTTGCTTGATTGCGGTCTTTCTGTCATCATAAAGTATTCCTAGTCTCTTGAAGTACTTCTCTACATCTTCCATTGCAAGTTCTGTATCGCCGGCAAAACCTGCTTCGATCATAGCAATGAAATCCTGAACTTCACAACCTCTGATAACTGTCTTAAGAGGGAGAATAAGTATTGATACACTCTTACTTTTAGAAAGCGGAATATCGTTTTTAAATCTGTATGGGACAGACATTTTTTCAAGACTGTCAGCCATAAGTCCCGCACTGGCCATATCCGGAGTAACCACTCCAATATCCTGAGGCAGGACTCCTTCATACAGAATTTTTTTCTTTATTTGTACTGCAGTACTCTGAATATCAGTTATTGGATCATCTGATACCACCGCACGCATACTCACGCTTTGTGTTCCAGAAAAAAGATCTTCAAGCTTCATAAAAGTTTGAGAGGAAAGATTTTCTTCCACAAAGTTCTGACTTTTAAGGAATTTGTAGATTGACGGGAGAAACTCAAAGCTTCTGTCGTTTATCTTGTCCCATATATAGAAATCAACATCTTCAAAGATATCAAAAAGCTTTATCATAGCTTTAAACGTTATGGGATTTATATCAAAAAATCCGGATATGATCAGTTTGCTTTTTTTGTTGGTAGGATTGTATGATGAATAGAACCACTTGTAAACCGAAACCTGATCATAGCTTGCACAACCTTCTGTTCTTTTGGCAACTATTGACTCAAGAGTTTTTTCCAACTTTCGGTATAACCTTCCGACAGGACTTTCGTCCTGCCAGGCTTCTTCAAACTCTTTATATATTTCTGATTCGTTCACAAGATTTATATCTTCGGTTCTTGTTATCTCCCACTTCTTTTCAAATATTTCAAGAATATACTCTCCTGATTTTCCGGATTTTGAAAGTACCCTCGCATACCGGCAAAGCTCCGGATCGTCCTTTTCTTTTTCTATCAGTTCGTCTATCTCGTTGGCTATATATACTTTAAGAAACTCCCTGTCCAGAACCACAGCCCCAGGATTTTCACTCAGAAAAAGCTCCGTTATATACTGGTTGATAACCGCAAAGCCGTCCCTGTTAACAGTAACCTTGACTTTCCTTGCCACCTCATCGGCCAACTGTTTTACATAAAAGCCTGACGGCCCTATAAACTGAAAGCTAAAAGGGTCTGATTTATAATCATCTGTTATGTATTCACTCAGATCTTTAAAATGATTTCTGTTGATTGGAATTATCCTTAACCTTCTGATAATATCTCCTCCCGCCTACTAAAGATGCTTAAAGTCATATGTCACTTACCGCCTGTTTCCGCTGCTTTTATATACTGTTCAGCCAGTTTAATAAGCTCCTGCCTGCTGTTTATGGACGGATCTTTCAGCACCATCTCCAGAAGATACTCCAGAATCTCTCCGATCATAGGCCCCTTACGAACTCCAAGGGCAAGTATATCGTTGCCGTCAATTTCAAGCTCTGCAGCTGAAAAAACTTTTTCATTTCTTATCTGCTCAAATAATCCAATTATCTCTTCATACTTTTCATACTTCTGCAAGTTACATGAAGGGCTAGCTTTTTCATCTGCAAAACAAAGCTGCACAAAATCACGCATGTTCTCGCAGCCAACTTTAACAATTACTTTGCGCAGATAAGCTTTTTTATCGTTTTCGGATTTTGAAGTATCGTAATCTTTAAGGAGCATATGATTTTCTATCAGATTAGCCACATCACAGGTATCTTTTCCGGAAAATCTCATACTATTCATAAACTCTCTAGCCTTTTCTGCGGAAATTTTTTCATGTCCTATAAACCTTGTCCGCATACCGTCGGAACTTAACGTATCGTACTTTCCTATGTCATGCAAAAACGCCGCCAGACGGATGGTTTTCTTAGGATATGTATAGTCTATGACCCTCAGAGTATGAGTATAGACATCTTCACCACCATGATATCTGTCTATCTGCCTCAAACCTTTAAGCCTGATAAAAGCAGGACAGATATACGCCATCAGTCCTGTATCCGAAAGCAGCCTTACTCCATCAGCTCCATACTGACAGAGCAATATTTTTACAAACTCATCGTTTACTCTCTCCCTTGATATTTTTTCAATAAGATAGGCTCTCTTTGAAACAGCTTTTTCGAGTTCCGGTGAAAATTTTTTGGAAAACCTTACCGAAAACCTTACTGCCCTCATCATTCTTAAAGGATCCTCGCTTATTCTTCTTTCAGGATCACCGACTGTTCTGAGAAAATCATTGTGCATAAGATCGCTTAGTCCGTTAAAAGGATCTATAAGTCCATTTTTGGGATTATATGCCATAGCGTTTATAGTAAAATCACGTCTTGACAGATCCTGTTCTATATTTTTTACAAAGTCCACGCTGTCAGGATGCCTGTAATCACTGTACTCTCCGTCAGTCCTGAAAGTTGTTATCTCATAACCTTTACTTTTGATTAGTACAGTGACCGTTCCGTGTTTAACACCGGTAGGAATAACGCGGAACCCTTTTTCTGAAAAAACTCTTATAATCTCGTCCGTATGGGCATCAGTGGCAAAGTCCCAGTCATTTGGCGTTACTCCCATAACCGTATCACGGACACAGCCTCCCACAATATATCCCTGTCGTTTATTTTCGCTAAGAATATCAAGTATAGTCTGTACCTGCACAGGCAAGTTAAAGCTTATCCCGCTGTCCATATATATCACCGCTCATCCCGCATAAAAAATCAAAAGTATTATTTTTATTTGAACTACTTTATCACTTTAAATAATAACATAATTAATACCATGTTCTTTCAATTATTTGGTACTCGTTATGCCGGTTGTTTTTGTTTATTAAGATTTATTAAGAATCTGATTTACAATCAAATTTTAACCTTGATTTTGGTCATAAACGCTTCAGAGTAAATTTCATCAGGATTTTTTTTCTTCCGCAAATGATATATAATATAAAGAAGATGTATATATTATTTAAAGAGGGGGCAAACAAATGAAGAAGATCCTGTCTGTATTAGTTATCATGGTGCTTTCTTTCACCATGCTTATGGCTGCAAACAGCCTAAAAGCATACACCACGCTTGAAGAACCCTTGGCCAAAGCTCTTTTTGAACAGTTTGAAAAAGAGACCTCGATTCACGTTGAATGGGTAAGGCTCACTACAGGTGAAGCAGTTGCAAGACTCGAAGCCGAAAGAGATAAACCGCAGGCCTCAATATGGGTAGGAGGAGTAGGAACAGGACACATCGACGCAAAAAACAAGGGTCTAACGACTACATTCAACTCTTATGTAGCACAGACAGTTCCGGACAAGTACAAAGATCCGGAAAAATATTGGATAGGTCTTTATATAGGACCTATAGCATTTGCCACCAATACCAACAGAGCTAAGGAACTTGGAATTACCCCGCCAAAGAGCTGGGCAGATCTTTTAAAACCTGAGTACAAAGGAAGAATAAGAGTTGCCAATCCCGCAACATCCGGTACAGCCTACAATATGGTTACCAACATAATAAGAATCAACGGCGATGATGAAGCAAAAGCCTTTGATTATCTTAAAAAGCTTAATGTGAATATAGACCAGTACACCAAATCCGGTTCGGCTCCAGGAAAAAGCTGCGCTATAGGAGAAATACCGGTTGCAATAGGCTATGCCCACGATTTGATAAAATTAAAGGTAGAAGGTGCTCCTATTGAAATTACCTTCCCATCTGAAGGATCGGGTTTTGAAACCGCTTCCATGTCACTTATAAAGAATGGTCCAGATGCAGTTAATGCTAAGAAGCTTTATAACTGGATTCTTGGCTCCAAATCAATGGAAATAATTGCCAGCTGGTATGTAATTCCAGTTTCTTCAAACGCTCCGAAGGATAAGCTCCACTTTGACATCAACTCTATAACAACTGTCAATCAAAATGACAAATGGGATGCAGAAAATAAAGAAAGACTTATTGACCTTTGGAACAAAGAAATCGGAACAAAATAAATCCAGAAAAATCAGACGGTCCTAAAGTGGACCGTCTTTTATAGTACTGTGCTAGACATTTTAGGGAGCTGATAGTATGTTTACTAAAAAGAAGGTTCTGATTTTCATAATCTCACTCGTTCTTTTTACAGTTGTCGATTTCTGGGTATTCTCAAATATAAAAGATTCCTTTGACGACATAATGACACGGCAGATAATAAAAAATGTATCTGCGGCAGTTGAATCTGTCCCCCGCGAAGAAGAAGAAATACCTGAGTGGATACAAACCACCAAAAACATAAACCAAGAATTGGAAGTTTTCTATCTTAAAGGTTTTGAATCAAAAGAAATTCTTTTGGGGGAAGAAATGCAGAGTTTTTTTGATGTGCATAAGCTCTCGGAAGATTTTTCCAAAGGTCTTGAAAGTGCCTCTTATGAAGAAGTATATATTTCTCCAAAAAAATACGATTTTAAAGGTAAATCATGCAAACTTATCTTTGTACCTTCAATAGACCATGAAACAGCCGAGTTTCTTGGTGTCGGGGTTTTCCTATACAGCTCTGCTGAACAGGATAAATTTTATGGCCTGCTTTATATACTGGCTCTGTCATCTTTTGGAATTTTTTTCCTTGTCTACTATATTGGCCGTTTTACACGTGATCCGGTTCTTGGCTACACAATTCTCATCCTTTTTGCAGTTGTACTTATTTTTGTTGCCTATCCTCTTTTCGAGGCAGTCCGACTTTCATTTATAAAAGAAGGACGTTTATCATTCGAAATATGGAAAAATATTCTGACTTCAAAACAGTATCTTTCGGCACTGTGGGGAAGCATACTGCTAGGAATATGTACCGCAACAGCTTCCACAGCCATAGGCTTTCTTTTTGCATTTGTTCTTACCAGGACAAATATAAAGGGTAAAAAGTTTTTCAGTGCTATGGCGACAATGCCCGTAATATCGCCGCCATTCTCGCTAACACTTTCAATAATACTGTTGTTTGGAAACAACGGCCTTATCACCAAACAGCTTTTGGGATTGCAAAACTTCAACATATACGGTCTGGGCGGACTTACTCTTGTACAGACCATGGGAATGTTTCCTATAGCCTATCTTACAATGGCAGGAGTAATGCAGGCCATCGACTCCACACTTGAAGACGCTGCCATGGATCTTAAAGCAAACAGATGGACTACCTTTAAAACCATAACTTTCCCGCTTGCAACTCCTGGACTTTTGAGCTCATGGCTCCTCGTTTTCACAAATTCCTTGGCTGATTTTGCAAACCCCTTGATACTTTCCGGAAATTATAGAGTTCTTTCGGTCGAGGCATACATAGAAGTTACCGGCATGAACAGGCTTGGAAACGGAGCCGCGTTATCACTTCTGCTTCTTCTGCCCACGCTGACTGCGTTTTTTGTTCAGCGTTACTGGGTATCCAGAAAATCTTATGTTACAGTAACCGGAAAACCATCCGGAAGAATGCGTGAACTGACCACAAAACCTGTAAAAGTAACCTTAGTAAGTATAATGAGCTTTATTGCAGCTTTTCTTATAGGCTTGTACGGAACAATAGTGGCCGGATGCTTTGTAAAAAATTGGGGCATAGACTATACCTTTACCCTAAATAATTTTAAGGAAGCACTTGAACGTGGAAAGGATGCTTTAATAGATACTGTAACCCTTTCTGCAGTAGCTACTCCCATAGCCGGTATACTGGCCATGATTGTAGCTGTTATTGTTGTAAGAAAAACATTCATCGGAAAGAAGGCTCTTGAAGTTCTTATAATGACTCCATTCGCTCTCCCGGGAACACTTGTGGGAATAAGCTATATACTGGCTTTTAATAAACCTCCTATAATTCTTGTCGGAACAGCCGCTATTATTATAATCAACTACGTAATACGTGAGCTTCCTGTTGGAGTCGAAGGTGGAATAGCCACATTGAAACAGATAGACCCGTCAATTGAGGAAGCTGCACAAAATCTTGGTGCAGATACCCCGACCATATTCAGAACTATCGTGCTGCCACTTATAAGACCGGCTTTTATTTCAAGCCTCTCTTATACTTTTGTAAGGTCTATGACAGCTGTAAGTGCTATAATATTTCTTATTTCGGCCAGATGGTACCATCTTACCGTACTTATCTACAACTTCTCAGAAAATCTGCGTTTCGGGCTGGCAAGCGTTCTTGCAACAACACTTATAGTGATCGTATTTGTTGCTTTCGGATTAATGCGGCTCCTTGTAAGAAAAAATGATAACCTTGAAAAAAACATAAGCGCTTGAGTGAGGTGCAGCTATGAATAAAAAATCTATTCCTGTTAAGTTGGACAAAGTTTGGAAAGTTTTTAAAGATCCGCAGGCAAAAAAAGATGTTGTCGCAGTTGAAAATGCAGACTTTACAATACAACCCGGTGAACTTGTAACTCTTCTGGGGCCTTCCGGCTGTGGAAAAACTACTACCCTTAGAATGATTGCAGGCTTTGAACTGCCTACCCAGGGAAAAATCCTGATCGGAGATTCCGATGTAACATATCTTGCTCCCAACCAAAGGGATACAGCTATGGTTTTTCAGAGTTACGGACTGTTTCCACATATGAATGTCTTTGAAAATGTCGCCTACGGTCTAAAAATACGTAAAGTTCCAAAAGATGAGATTAAAAAGAAAGTAACCGAGTTCCTAGGCCTTGTCGGTCTGGAGAATCTTGCGCAACGCTCACCATCAAGACTTTCTGGAGGACAGCAGCAGAGAGTTGCACTTGCACGGTCGCTTATAGTTGAACCTTCGGTACTTTTACTGGACGAGCCTCTTTCAAATCTCGATGCTTTACTTCGTGAACAGATGAGAGTAGAGATACGGAGACTTCAAAAATCTCTGGGAATAACCGCAGTCTATGTCACACATGACAGAGTCGAAGCTATGAGTCTTTCTGACAAGATCATTGTTATGAACAGCGGAAAGATTGTTCAGATAGGACCTCCTCATGAAATTTATAGGAATCCTGTATCAAAGTTCGTTGCGGGATTTATAGGAAAAGTGGCGTTTTTTCAGGCTCAGGTAATGGAGGTTTCAGATAAATGCACTGTAAAGATAAATGACGGAGTTTACACAATTTCCAGTTTTGACAGCAGTTTAAAGCCGGGAGACAGGTCAGTTATAATGTGCCGTCCGGAAGCACTGACCCTTTCAGAGCCTAAAAAAGGACTCATCGACGGAACTGTTGTCACTAACGTATATCTTGGAAACAGTGTAGAATCTTTCGTTAACACCGATATAGGAGAAGTACTTGTCCAGATTGATAATCCGGCAGAGAAAAGGATTTTCAAAGAAGGAGAAAGAGTTTCGGTTACATTCCTGCCTAATCTTACAAAAGTACTTAAAGATTCATAACCCAAAAATTTAATCCTCCCGTACAAATACGGGAGGATTTTTTAATTTATAGCTACACTAAAATATTTACAAGACCCAATCCCCATCTTTTGGCATCTTTATTGTTTTTACAGGTATCGTATATTGAACAGCTCATACAGCTGGTCTCAGTAAATGCATTCATAAGCTGCCACTTTGATAGTCTGTCTTCTTCAATACCTTCCTTTAAGGTTCCTACTGATTCCTGAGGCTTTCCTATCTGTAAAGCGCACTTATAAATATTACCGGATGAATCGACAATATAATGACCGTCATACACAACGGCACAAGCAAGAGAAGGATTGTAAACAGAGTAAGCATACTTCATTCCCATGGTAACAACTTTTTTCAGAGCGTGTATGATATTGTCAAAATACTCTCTGGCTCTTGAAAGCTCAGCACCATTGCGTGAAGATAGATAAATCTGAACTTTATCACCATATCCTGACTTTATAAGATCTTCAAAAAGACTTTTTACCTCGGCCCTTTCTATATTTTCATAATCTACCCTAAGTATGGTTTCCATTTTTCCACATACATTTTTTATATTTGAATAAAACTTTTCATAGCCAAAACTACTGTACTCATCATTTCCCAAGAGCATACAGTCAACTACTATCTGAACTCTTTTTACACCTATCTCCTGCAACCGCAATACATTGGCTTGGTCAAGAAGCACTCCGTTGGTTATTACTGTTGAAGAATAAAATATATTTTGTTCTATCTCATTCTTTAATGCCGAGGTTATTTCCTCCATTTTATCTATAGCAAGGAGAGGCTCACCTCCGAACCAGACTATATTAATGCCGTTATACTTATGTACATTATCTTTAAGAAACTCAACCGTATCCGACACCAGATCCGCACTGTCCGAACAGGATGGGTTTGATTTCATGAAACAGTACCTGCAGTTCAGATTGCATTTGTTTGTAGGAACCAGATACAAATTCAAAATATCCTTATTGTTATGGTTTTTCTGCATTAGCTTCTGAAGCTCATCCTCATCCTTTGAAATCAATACTCCTTTTTCAATAAGGAACTTTCCTAAGCCTTCACCAATACTAACTTTAGACTTTAAATCAAACCGTAGCATTCTGCTGTCCTGATCGGAAAGCACAGTAACAACTTTATTGAATGTATTGAAAATAACTGAATAATCCTGAGATTCCTCAAAAATATTAAACCTGGAAAATACCATAAAGATCAGCCTCCGAAAGATGCAGGATGATGTAGTATAATTATTATAGCAGTAAAGTTATTTTGAACAAATTAACAATTTATTTTTTGTTTTATACCTAAAAATGCCTATTTTATAGTGTTTATATGATATGTCTTTTCATAAAATATTGTAAACTCTGAACATTTGAAAATAAAACCTTTTATTTAAAGGTTTTTTAAGAATACAAAATTATGTTAATAACTTTTTTTCAATTGTTTCTTTAATGTTGATTGTTTATTAAGTACACCCTTTAATCAGCATTTTTTGATTAATTAACGGAGGATAAGACTCATGCCGCACAAAAGAATTAACTATCTTTCTGAACTAAACGGCAGTTTATCGTATGGTCTTTTTTCAAAACCTTTTATTCTTTACCACATCAAAAATTCATCCTCTCCGGAATGGTCACTTTATATGAAAGCTATGCTCAACCTTTACAAAGCAAGGTATGACATAGCTATGGAATATATCAACAAACTGCTTGAGCTTACTGACGGTTCAAAGTACCTGTACTATCTGGCGCTTGAACTTAAATTCCAGATAGTAACATTGATGAGTGAGTTCAACAATAAAGAGGCTGCAAGGAGCATCTATGAGTTACTGCGGAAAAATCTCAATAAGCTCAATACCTCTTTGATGAGCTTTATCATTCCGTCTGTAATTACCTACAGCTTTTTATACAATGATCCCAGCGCAAAAAAATTCAGAAGCTGGAGCAAAAAGTATAAAATATCAGCCAACACACATGATTTTAATAAGCTGAGAATCGTATGCAAAAAGATTAAACATCTGGAAAAGTTTGATAACAGTTCATACTTTCAGCATAACTATGACCTCCTGCAGAATAATTTTCATCCTTCCTGTCTTTCAGCCCTTCTTGATACCTGGGCATCAACACTGTATGCAAACGATCCCTTATCGGCTCTTGAAAAGGCAAAAGAAGCTGTACATCTTTACGCAAAATATATAGATGACATTCAGTTCGGATTTTCAGAGCTCTATACGTTCTTTACCCTGCTTTGTAAAAATCTTCTTGTTTATGAAAGCTATCAGACCTCGCAGCAGCTTAAGACGTTTTATGAACTGCTTACAAATACTTCATACGGAGTAGATACTGCAAAAGAGTACGGTAATTTTCTGAGAGAAGCAGGTGTTTTTTCCCAGGATATTTTTTCATGTTCTTATAGTACTGATGAGTGCTTTAATACTATGCTCCAAAAATACTGCTCCCAAAAAATAATCTCTGTTTCAAGAACCACACTTTACAATATAATAAGGAAAAAGAAAAAAGTCAATGAAAGAACTGTGGGTCTTGTATATAAAACAGCGCAAATAAAAGATGCGGATAAAATAATAACTTCATCCGCACTGACAAAATATTATGTACGTAGTTACATCAAAAAAAGTTTCGACAGCATATATAACCCATCAGATCTTCAATCGAAAAAGCTTCTCCTGCCAAAACTTGTGCTCTACTTTCTTTCTTGTTCATACAAGAAAGAAAGTATTGTTTTCTCATCTCTACTTCGTAAAATAAACTCTGAAAAAAGTCAGCTTTTTTCTTTAAAAGAAAAAAAATTTATTGTCGATTCGGTTTTTGATCTTTCTCCATGGCATAAGGCACGCATTGAACTGATAATGAACTTTAAAGCATCTCTAAAAAAAGAAAAACAAGAAAAGTTTATCAATCTGCTTGTAAGCTTGCCTTTTATACTAAGAACTCTGGCGGTAAGATTTATACTGAACTATGAACGATACAGAAGTATTTGGAAGATACAAGCGCAGATCCCGCAAGCTCTTGAAAAAATAATCCTGAAAAACTCACTGGACAGATATGCCTGTACTGCTGCGTTCTACTGCTTTGATTCGCGGGAAAAAGAAGTTTTTGAAAAAAAAATCATGCCTTTGTTCTCAAAGGCATGACTTTAAAAACGATTATTCGATTATCTGCCGCACCGCGGATCATCTACGAAGATGATTACCATAATACAAGAACCTGCCGCCTTTTTTGTTTCTATCATACTTTTCACAGTCTGTGCCTGCTTTAGAACTTTCATGATTTCATCTCCTTATTATATACTTTGACTAAACCAAATCCTGGTATAGTCTGCTATATTGCTCTTGTAATCGCTGCAGCTTGAGGATCTTCCGCTCATTCTTGCCCATGGACATCCGCCTTTACAGATAGGTAAAACCTTACATTCATGACAGTTCACATCTTGAAAAGGATCGTATAAAATCCAATCTGAAAGTTTCGCATAGTCAAGACCTTTATCAATAGAGCCAACAGACATATCAGCTCTGCCTATCTGCATAGGACACTTGTATATACTTCCATGAGGATCTATAATATAGTATTTGTCGAAAACAGCCGCACAACTGTCAAGAGGATTAAAAATTTCATATGCGTACTGAAATCTTCTTTTAATAATTTTTTCCAAAAGTATAAGCTCATTCTTTCCATACTCTGATTCACTCATACAACAAGAGTTATCCGCAGCATATTCTGAAGGCTTAACAGATGAGGCATAGATACTTATTTTGTCCTTCAGATTGTTCTTCTGCAAAGTATCAAGAAGATCGTCCATCTCATAAAAATTTTCTTTATCTATATTTACCCTTATCGTTAACGGGATTATACCGCTGGCAAACGAAATATTTTCAAGTATACGGTCAAAGGTACCTTTTCCGTTTTTAAGACACCTTTTTCTATCGTGAGTTTCCCTCGTACCATCAAGAGTAATCTGTATATGTCCGACATTTAATTTTTTCAGCTCAAGTACGGTTTTTTCATCAAGGAGATACCCATTGGTTATCATACCTGCTGAAAAAGATGAAATTTCATCCTTCATACCAATAATTTTTTCGGAAACGTTTCTTATAAAATCCAAAGCTAAGAGCGGTTCTCCTCCATACCATTGAATTCTCAATCTTTTAGAATCGGGAAGATTACCCAGTATAAAATCCAAAAGTCTATCTTTATTCTCCTGTGTCATAGTACCTTTTTTAAGAGAACCTTCATAACAGTACCAACAGTTCAGATTACACTCCATAGTCGGAGCAACTACCAGACTAAGCACACGTCCAGCCATCCTTTGATACCTATCAACAAACTTCAGCATTTTTAGTTCGTCAATGTTATCCTGCACAAGCATGCCGTTTTCTTCCAAAACACACCTAAGTTCAGCATTATCAAGTATCTTGCTTATATTGCCTTTAAGCAGCTCTCCATTATCGCTATCAAGAAGAATTACCCCTCTTGAGAAGCTGTTATAAACAAGAGTTTGACCTTTTAGATCTATAATTACGTTAAACCGTGAGAGTTTCAATGTCTTCTACCTCCGGTATATTTATCGCCTGTTATTATACATAGCAAAGATATGATATATAATATCATTATAGCACTTTAAAATATATTATTTGCTTAACAAACAAATATATCTGAAAATATGGAGGGACACTTTTGAATAAAAAATTTTTTTTGTTTTTTATTGTACTTTTAATTTTACCTCTCACAACACTTTCGACCGTAAAAAACATTATACTCTTCATAGGAGACGGAATGGGAACAGCAGCTGTAGATCTTTCACGAATGGTTCTGCTTGGAAAGGAAAAGTTTTGGGATTTTGAAAATACCAGATATATTGGTCTGCAAAAAACATACTCAGAAAATCTTCTTACAACGGATTCAGCAGCTGCGGCAACTGCCCTTTCAAGCGGTCATAAAACCTCCAACGGCCTTTTGGGAACTCTTAGCGACGCAACAGCCACCAAAAGCATTCTAAAAGCTTTCAGAGAAGTCGGAAGATCTGCCGGACTAATAACTACTGTCACTGTAACACACGCTACTCCCGCTGGCTTTTGTGTCAGCATGCCTGATAGGGATGAACTTGCAATAGCTGACGAATATGCAGAAACCAAGCCTTTTGATCTTATTATGGGAGGGGGAAGACAGTACTTTGTGCCTAAAAGCAGTACAGCCAGCAAAAGAACCGATAACTTAAATCTTATAAAGAATTTTCAGAACTTTGGATATACCTATATATCAAATACTGCCCAACTGTTTGAACTCACAGGAAAAACACCGAAAATAATCGGCCTTTTTTCAGAATCCAGTATGCCCAACGCACTTGATAGAAATTATTTAAATACGCCTGTTCCTACTCTTGCACAGATGACAAGAACGGCTCTAAATGTATTAAGTTCAAACCCAAAAGGGTTTTTCCTGATGGTTGAATCCGGAAAGATAGATTTCAGAGCACATGCAAACGACACTGCGGGAACGGTGTGGGAAGTTAATGAACTTAACGAAGCTTTCAAAGAAGCATTGAGTTTCCTAAAAAAAGATCCGGATACTCTGATCCTGGTAACCGCAGACCATGAAACCGGCGGACTTACTCTACTGTATCCAAGACTCCAGCTGATAAAAAGTCAAAAAGCCACCAATGAGCTTATTGTAAGCCTCATTAAAAACAAAGATATCAACCAGTCTTTAAAGACCGTACATGAACTGACAGGAATAAAAGATATTAAGGAAGAAGAGATTAAAAAAATAAAAGAAAGCTCCACACCTGAAATTGAGCTTTCCAAGATTTTAAACGAAAGATATGAAGTACGGTGGTCCACTGTAGGTCATACATGTGCCAATGTAAATGTATATGCATTCGGAAAAAAAGCCGAACTTTTTACAGGCGTATACGAGAATACGGAACTCGCCATCAAAATGTTTTCTGCGGCAGGAGTATCGCCTAATTAGCACTTCCAATTGCTTTTTCGAGTGATTTCATAACATACTCTTCCTTTTCTCTCAACTGCTTGAGATATAAAGCAAGCTCTTTTTTACAATCAACCTTATGAACCTTTTTGGGGCCAAGGAAAGGGGTTCTCATACTGATCTCCCTGAATCCGTCAGATATATCCATACAATACTCTACCGTTTTGGACGGAATCTTTATCTCCTTTGACCTTATGGAAAGCTCTTTTATATATTCCGCCAAAAATTCTTTAGACTGTGCGTATACTGCCATGCAGTAACAGAATCCGAAATCATTGAACCTTTCAGAAGAAAGAGCGTCTATGGTGCTTTGATACGCCGCATTTCCGCATGTATATGATGAAGAAACATGAAATTTTTTGTTCCATTCCTTTATACCGTATACCAAAGAGCTTCTGAACATTTTTTCCTGCGCCACATCAATACAACTTTCCAGCACATGTACATAAAGATACGGAATCATGGAAATACCCAGATTATCATAAAGCAATGGATCAGGTTCATCCTCACACACATCTCTGACAAAAAACACTCGCTGTTCATCGTCATAACCACTTATAATACCAAACTCCATAACACTGCTTGGAGCCCAGATTATAACAGGAATATCATTATCTATGGCTTTTTTTATTTTTTCCATCGCACTGACCTGGGCTAATTTGAAAGTGTTCAATCCCTGTTCTCTGAAAAGAAGAGTTATATCCGAAAATATACCTATTCTGTCAAGCATAGTAAAATGTTCACTCGCCCAGTCATAAACAGTTGGCCCGCTGGCATCACAATTACTCTTCATAACAAATCTGAACGCCATTCCTGTCGAGCCCATAAGCATATAATCTTCGATATTTTTCATATTCGTATACTCAAGAACAGCTTTGACACTTCCCATAAAAGAATTCCACAGACCAACCCTTTTAACTCCTTCAAGAACCTTTGAACTCATAGCGGCTCACCTTCATTCATACTGAATATTTTTTTGATTTTCTGTTTCAGCTTTTCTTTCAGCCATACAGGCTCTATGATCTTGAACTTTGATGAAACAGTAAAAAGCCATCCCAAAAGATCATGTGAACTGAAAAACTCTATAACGTATCTTTTTCCGTTTCTGGAAGTTACTTTAAACTTTATGTTTTGCTCATCCATCTCTTCACAAAATTCTATGGTACATTTATACGGTCTTATATATTCAAAGTAAGTCATGTCATCTACATACTTTTCCGGATCATAGTAAGGACATTTATACCTTTTTTCTTCTCTTACTGCCATACTGCCTGCCCTGTCAAGCCTGAATACACGAAGATCCTGCTTAAGATGACAGTATCCTACAAAATAATATCTGTCACCGTTCTTAAATATTTTATAGGGAGAAACTGTTCTCTGCTGAAAAATCCCCTGATAATTCACGTACGACATATCTAATTTTTTATCCTGAGAAATAGCCGACTGAACAGTACTAAAGTTTTTTGCGTTCCCCACACTGAACTGATAGAACGGAATGCTTATCTGAGATACGTTCTCATCATCCTGACCAGAAAGACGCGAGAAAAGCCTGGCAAGATTTTGACTGCTTTCCTCTTTTATTTTTGAGTACTGAATACTCAAAAACTTAAGTGCGGCTTTTTCTTCCTCGCTTATAAAAAAAGAAGGAAGTGTGAATGTACTATCCGTATACAGATACCCTTTTTCTTTTGCAGAGTACTCTATAGGTGCACCCAGAGAGTATTTCATATATTCAATATCCCTGTAGGCCTGTCTGTCTGAAATTTCAAACTGCTCTGATATCGTTTTTATGCAAGGATATCTTTTTTCTTTTATCGCACCGTCTATCCACTGTATCCTGTGAAAATTGCCCATATCCCACTTCTTATTATATAAAGATATACCATAATTATAACACATATTCATGCTGACAGACTGTGTCAGTCCCTATACGCTATAATAAAATCAGTGAACAAAAATAACGGAGGTGATGGTATGTTCGTAAAATTCCAAAAAAGAGAGAGTTTCAAGGTCGCCGGCATCAATGTAAAAACAAGTATGAAAACCGCTTCTGTAGACTGCTCAAGTGCGTGGGACAAGTTTAATCCTTTCTGCCAGAGTATGGAAAGTCTTAAAAACAAAAACGAATACTTTGGCATATGCAACGCTTACAACCAGAAGGAAGGCACCTTCAGCTACATGGCATGCACCACGGTTAATGAAAATGATGATGTGAAAGGTCTGGATACACTGAAAATACCGGCAGCAAACTATGCTGTTTTTAAACACCAGGGCGCCCTTTGTGATATTTCCAAAACCTATGATGAAATATTTCAGAAATGGATGCCTTCCTCAGGATACATGTACGATCCCAACGGTAATGA
>Ga0116186_1000708_pt1 | contig 37646 bp, 16 predicted proteins | sample AD_JPNNA4_MetaG_FD_89806 | JGI IMG/M metagenome (GOLD analysis project Ga0116186, IMG submission 89806) | Active sludge microbial communities of municipal wastewater-treating anaerobic digesters from Japan - AD_JPNNA4_MetaG | ecosystem: Engineered > Bioreactor > Anaerobic > Digestate | place...
CCCCCGTCCCGGGGGCGCGAAAGAACGCCGGGCCGCCATCGCCCGTTCCCGAGACGGGAACGGGGAGCGCGCTCCCATCTACTTCCGCTCAGCGCCCCCGTCTAGTTCTCTGGTTACTTCCGCCCAGCGCCCCCGTCTAGTTCTCTGGTTACTTCCGCTCAGCGCCCCCGTCCCGGGGGCGCGAAAGAACGCCGGGCCGCCATCGCCCGTTCCCGAGACGGGAACGAGGAGCAGGTGGCAGGCGCGACATTGATTGCTTTGCATATCCGCCGTGCTATAATTGAAACACGGTGGCGCGTGCAAACGTTCCAACATTCCAACGCGCTAACGTTCAAACGTATCGAAAGGAGCCGCCAATGAGCCTGAATGTGGTGATTTTAGCCGCCGGAAAGAGCGCGCGGTTCGCGTCGCGCGTCCCCAAAGTCCTCCATCCGTTAGGCGAACGCCCGATGATGGCCTACGTCGTCGAACTGGCGACGCAACTCGCCGCGACCCCGCCGGTCATTGTGGTATCCCCAGAGACCGAGGAGGCCATCCGCGCGTGGGGCGGCGAGCGCGTGCGGTATGTCGTCCAGCCGGAACCGCTCGGCACGGGGCACGCGGTGCTGCAAGCGCGGTCGCTGCTGGAAGGGCAAGCCGAGCACGTGCTGGTGCTCTACGCCGATACGCCGCTCGTGCAGGAGGCTACGCTGCGCCGTCTGGTGGAACAGCATCGGGCGCGGCAGGCTGCCGTGACGATTCTCACCGTCGAGGGCGCGGTCTCGTGTGGCTTGGGGCGCATCGTGCGTGACGCTTTAGGGCACGTCCGCACCATTGTCGAAGAGGTGGAGGCGACGCCGGAGATCGCGGCGCTCCACGAGATGAACAGCGGCATCGGCGTTTTTGCCGACGCGGTGCTGTGGCAATGCCTGGAACAGCTCGAACCAAGCCCACGGAAAGGCGAGTATTACCTCACCGATGTGGTCGGGATGGCCGTCGCCGCAGACCGGACGGTGGAAACGCTCGTGGTGGAGGATCCCGATGAGGCCATCGGCGTGAATACGCGCGTTGATCTGGCGCTGGCCGAGGCCGCGCTGCGCCGGCGCATCAATGAACGCTGGATGCTCGCCGGCGTCACGCTCATCGATCCGGCCAGCATCTACATCGGCCCAGACGTAACGCTCGGACAGGATACCGTCATCCAGCCGAACACGCACCTGCGCGGCAAAACGATCATCGGTGCGGGATGCACCATCGGCCCCAACAGCATCCTTGAGGGCTGCACCATCGGCGACCGCTGCGTGGTGCTGGCTTCGATGCTGGAGTTCGCGGTGATGGAGGAGGACAGCAATATCGGCCCCTTCAGCCACCTGCGCAAGGGCGCGCGGGTGTGTCGCGGCGCGCACGTCGGCAATTTTGGCGAAATGAAGAACAGCACGCTCGGCCCCCACGCGAAGATGGGGCACTTCAGCTACCTGGGCGACGCGCAGGTGGGCGAAGATGTCAACATCGGCGCGGGGACGATTACGTGCAACTTCGACGGGGAGCACAAGCATCCCACGGTGATCGAGGACGGCGTCTTCATCGGCTCGGATTCGCTGTTGATCGCGCCACTGCGCATCGGCGCGGGGGCGAAGACGGGGGCAGGGTCGGTGGTGACGCACGACATCCCGCCGCGCACGGTGGCCTATGGCGTGCCCGCGCGCGTCCGCAAGCAGCTTGATGAAAGTCCGCCAGAGCACACCGAGGATAAAAATTCGTCAGCAGATTGAGCAGATTGAGCAGATTTTCAGCTCCCAATCCGTGTGTTCTGTGTATTCTGTGGTCCATCTTCAAAGGAACGTAGATAGTGACAACAAACAAAGCGCAGGCTAACGATACTCCGAGTATTCATGCGGCGCAGCTTGTGGCGCAGGCCATTGCGGCGCTGCGGCGCGCTTATGCCCCCTACTCCGGCTATCCGGTAGGCGCGGCGGTGTTGGCTGATGATGGGCGCGTGTATACCGGTTGCAACGTCGAAAACGCTGTCTATCCGCTGACGATGTGCGCGGAGCGCGTCGCCATCACCAAAGCGATCTCCGAGGGGGCGCAGCACATTCTGGCGGTTGCCGTCGCCACGGCGAACGGCGGAACGCCTTGCGGCGCGTGTCGCCAGGTAATGCGTGAATTCGGTGAACCGGAGATGCCGGTCTTCATCGCGCAGCTCGACGGCAGCTACCGGCGACGCACGCTCGCGGACCTGCTGCCCGAAAGTTTCTCTGCCATTGATTTGGCTACGACGCAGCGCAAAGGAAATCCCGCCGGAAAAGTCAACGGGGTTACGGAATAATACGAAACGCACCATCCAGCGCGTAGATGCTCAAGATCATGCCCATGCCAATCCGCACCGCATCCCTGGACCCTCAAGATCGCGCAGCGTATCAAACGACGGTTAACGCCCGGCTCGATGCCATGACGTTGGACGCTCTCCCGCGCGTGGCGCTGGTTTCCGGCATCTTACACCTGGCTGGCATTGCCTACCGCCTGCTGGCCCCAGAACGCCTAGCCCTCTCGGTCATGCTGCTCATCATCTCGGCGCTGCTGTCGTTCGCGCTGTATAGCGCGCTGCGCGCGTGGCCCCTGGCCCCACGCCACGCGCCCGCTGTGACAGCGGCGCTGGTCGCGCTGGCGCTGCTCAATGCCTTGTACCCGCTCTATGTGACCGGCGACACGCGCGCCACTGTGTTGTTGATGCTCCTCAACATCAGCGCAGGGCTGCTGTTGGTGCGGACGCTGTGGTTTGGGGTGGTCGTGGGCCTCGGTCTTGCCGGATGGTTCGCGGCGTGGCGCGTTTTTTCCGCGCAGGCGGGATGGGGAGACGCTGGCGGCGAGCTGCTCGCGGCGTCGCTGCTCGCGGCGGCCGTTCACATGGTTCGGCGCGCCAATTGTCGCCACATCGCGCACCTGCACCTGCACAACGAAGCACAAATGGCCGCCATCCAACGGCGCATCGCCCAGGTGGAGACTAACCGCGCCATCGTCGAACACTTCAGCGCGGTCACCGACCTGGACACGCTGGTGCAACACGCGACAGACATCATCGGCTCACACTACGGCTGCACCTACGTCGGCATCTTTTTGCTGGATGAGAAGACCGGAGAGTTGGTGGCCCGCGCCGGGACCGGCAGCGCAGGACGGGCGGCGATCCAGAGCGGCGCGCGCATCAAAGTCGGGCGGGGGATCATCGGCTGGGTGGCGGAAAACCGGCGCATAGCCTACGCGAGAGATACGGCGCGCGATCCACGCTTCGTGATCTGGGACCTGCTGCCCGACACGCGCTCGGAACTGACCCTCCCGCTGCACGTGGACGAACACCTGCTCGGCGTGTTGGACGTGCAGAGCAACCGGCCCAACGCCTTCCACGACGAAGACGTGACCGCGCTGCACCTGCTGGCCGACCACATTGCCCTGGCCGTACAGAACATGCTGCTGCGCCAGATCGACCGGGATCGGCACCGGCTGATCGAAACGCTGCATCACGTGGGACGGGCGCTCTCCCGTCCGATGGACACGCAGGCCGCGTTTGACATGATCCTGCAGCAGCTCGCCAACGTGATCCCCTACGACCGCGGCTCGATTATGCTGCAAAATGATACGCTGATGGAGCTGGTCGCAGCGCGGGGCTTCCCCGGCAGCAAACGCGCCTTCCGCTGGCGGGTGCCGATACGGGCCGGTGACGTTTTTGACGAGATTCGCCGCACCCAACGGCCGCTGGTGCTGGATGATGCGCTGCGCCGCGCAGATTGGTTCCATCTGCAAGACCTGCTGCCCGCGCGCAGTTGGATCGGCATCCCGCTGATCCACGAGGATAAAGTGATTGGGATGCTTTCGCTGGCGCGGGAAACGTACACGCCCTTCACCGAGGATGAGATCAATTTCGCGGCGGTATTCGCGTGGCAGGCCACGATCGCGCTGGAAAATGCGCGGCTGAGTGTGGAACTCGCGCAGATGGCGAGAAGGGACGACTGAAGTCGTTACTACGCAGGAACTCGCGCAGATGGCGAAGAGACGACTGAAGTCGTTACTACGCAGGATCGCGCGCAGATGGCGAAGAGACGACTGAAGTCGTTACTACGCAGGATCGCGCGAAGGGACGACTGAGGTTGTTACTACGCAGGACGTGCTGCGGCGTGCCGACGCCGGGAGATGATCACGAGCAGGGCAGCCAGCCCGCCCAGGAGAACCGGGAGTAGTGTGGCGCGCGCAGAGAGCGTGCGCAGCCGCACCGCCGATGGCGCGCTCGCCCCGGCAACGCCGGCCGGGCCGTGGAATGTGCTCACACCCTTCACGTCGAGGTCTTCCAGCTTGTAGAAATAGACCCCGTCTGGCTGCACATCCGTATCGAGCCACTCGTAGTAACCGCCCAACACGGAGCCGGGGTTCTGTGGCGGGATGAGCGTCGCGTTCAGTCGCGTGTACGGCCCTTCGGCCGCCGTGCTGCGGTAGAGGTTAAAGCCCACGTTATCCAGCTCCGAGGCGGTCTCCCAGGTGACGAGGACGCCATCGTTCTGCGGTGTCACGTCGAAGGCGGCAAGGGTGACGGCGGTGGGTATGTCCACGGTGATGTCATTGCTGGTTAGCCCCACGTTCAGCTTGCCCACCTGTCCGCGCGCCTGTTGGGTGTACGTTCCATTGATACCGGGTACGTTCACCTTGAAGACCAATTCCAATATCCCGGACCCGCCGGCTGTGGCTGCCGGGACACGGTACGATACGCCTGGCTTGCCCCGCCAGAGCAACGTCCCCGTCGCATTCGGCAGCGGATAAAGGCTGGAGTTATCTGGCAGCACGCCGCTCGTCGCGGCGACGAAGCTGTTGAAGGATAAACCGCTGGCGAGCGTCACGGTGATGGTGTTAAGTTCCACCGGCTGGGTAAAGGAGTTGGAGAAGCGCACGGTGTAGGTCACCGTACCGGCCTGGGTTAGCCGCGTAGGGGTGATCGCGCTGGTGATATTCAACGAGAGGCTGGCGGTGGGAAAGGTGGAAAAGAGAATGCCGTACTTGTTCGAATATTTAGCCGGCGCTTCAACTACTGCCCACGGCGTGGAGGTGGTTTGCGCATAGCACAGCGCCTGCCAGTAATAGGTCATTTCTACACCACCACTACTGAGGCTATTATCAAAGTAAAGTTGATGTGTAGTCCCGTTGACGATCCCCGTAACCGTGGAAAGTGTAACCTTCGACGCAAGCAGGCGGAAGCAGGTGTCAGCGAAATTGCCGTCGCCTGTGGGTTGGAAAATAGCCCTGGTATTGCTATTAGCTAATTGATACCGCACTGCCTGTGTAAAGATCTGTCCCACGGCGATTTTACTTCCGGCAGTCACATTAGACAGAACTTGGGCCTCATTCGCTGTGTCAATGGCGGTTGCGGTTGTCAGAGAACCCGAATATCGGGCATCTCCGACCAGGTTGGCGGCGGAAACGGTGACGGTATACGTATCCGCCCGACTTGCTTCACACGTATAGCGCACGTACCAATATCCATAGAAGGTCTCTGCAGGTTGCAATATCCCAATGTAACGAACAGGATCGGCGGTCAAGGTGTAATAGGGGCCGGTGAAACCGCTCAACGTCGCCACGGCATTGGTCAACGGCTCCGTGGCGTTGTTCGTCACCCCCACCACAATCCACATTGCGTGGGGGCCGACGTAATTCGGCGCGCACGACTTATTGCTATCCAGCCAGGCCGTCGCGCCGCTCCTGGACACAAACGCCACCTGATTGGGAGCCACGACTGACGGCGCTGGCATAGCCGCCCCCAGCACACGCGCAGCTTCGTACCGCTGCGCGGCAATCGGCAGCGCCCACAACAAGGCGATAAACACCACGCCTCCGATGATTCCCAACATTCTTTTCGTCATACACGCCTCAACAATAAGTCCACAAACGAATGTACTCCCTAACGTTACCGCATATCATCATAATCGAAGCCAGTCCAACGAACATTTGCGTTTCGTTTGCATTTGATTACAACCGCATAACAAACCCGCGCTGTGCCCCATGACAATGGAGCGCGAGAAAGCTCTCGCGCTCCATTATCGACTTGTTTGGCTACTTCTGATCACGGATTTACGCCGATCAGCGATCAGCGTAAATCCGCGTCCTACACCATGTCTGACTTAGCGCCTCCGGCGGGACACATACGCGGCAGCCAGACCAAGCAGCGTCGTCAGTCCGAGCGCCAGCGGCGTCGTCGCGCCGCGCGCGGCGACGTTCCGCAGCCCAACCGCCGTGGGCGCGGTGATGACCGCCGTGCTGATCGGGCCGTGGAACGTGCTCACGCCCTTCACGTCGAGGTCTTCCAGCTTGTAGAAGTAGGTCACATCGGGCAGCACAGCCATATCGAGCCACTCATAGTAGCCGCCCATGACCGAACCGGGGTTCTGCGGCGGGATGAGCGTGGCGTTCAGTTGCGTGTAAGGCCCTTCCGCCGACTCGCTGCGGTAGAGATTGAAGCCCACGTTGTCCAGCTCCGACGCGGTTTCCCAGGTGACGAGGATGCCGTTCTCTTGCGGCGTCGCCTCGAAGGCGGCGAGGGTGACGGCGGTGGGGTTTTCGTTATACTTCCAGTAGTCTTCCACCTCACCATTGGTGACCGCGCCAACCGGCGAAAGCACCGCTGGGGGTGACTGTGTGGCGTAGATGCGGAAGCGTATGTAGATACGGCCCACTGTGGCCCCGGTCGTAATGTTAAAAGTATGTGTACCGGCAGAGAGATTGCCAAACTGAATCAGCTCAGTCGCCTCGAACTGACCATTGCAGTTCCAATCGAACCAGCCAGCAACAAAAGGTGTATAGGTGGGGGACTGATCGGTCACGGTGATTTGGATCGTCGCTACTTTCCCTGCATACCAGGCGGTCGGGAATTCGATTCCATCTTCGTCGTCCGAACCTGTACCGTCGTCGCCGTTGTTTGCGCCACCGCCAATGCCAGCATCCGGATTCGGCGCGCCATCGGCCTCGCCATCCCAGGTTGCGCCCAGATAGATGCTCGGTGCTCCACCACCTACTGGCCCAATGTGTATGGGGCCTTCAAAGGAGAAGGGGGTGTAGTAGGCCGTAGCCTTTTCACCCGCGCCGAAGTCGTAGGACAGGGGCAGGTCGCCCAGGTCCATGTTGGCGTAGAAGCCGTAGTCCTGCGTGAGTCGGTCTGTGTCACTTGAATTGACCACAGCGTTGGTATTACAGCCAGGAGTTGAGGTATTGGAGTAGGTTCCTGCTGTGCAGTTCAGGTCGCCGTCGTCGTTAGTCACGTCGGTCATATTGGGCTGCGCGGCGGCATCGTTCTGCTCATCGGGTTCGTAGTACAGCGTCATCCCGGACATCTGCCCTACCGGACTCACCACTGTGCGGTAGTTACCGGCAGCCAATCCATAGAAGTAGTATGCACCGGCATGGGCATCGTCGGCATCGTTAGCACTGCCATCATTGTTGACGTCCAGGCGCCCATTAAAAACCTTGTAACCGTAGAACACCCCGTTATCATCCGCGGTACCGTTGCCATTCAGGTCAAGTTTACCGTCAATGACCGTGATCCCTTGCCACACACCGTCGTCAAGAGGCCCGTAAGTTCCATCACCATTCATATCCACGTAGCCATCAACGATACGGCGCAAGGTGATCGTCGAAGCCACCGGTAAGGCGCTGTCGCCGGCATCACCACACACATTCATGTTGGTATAGCTGCAATCCAGCCGCCACAGGTAAACAGGTACATTGCCGAGGCCCAGGTCGCCAGAGGTATACAAACCTCCATTAGCGCCCGCATCAAAGAACACGGTTCCGGCGATGACGGTACTGCCTGAGTAAGCGTACCCGAAGTCAGCAGTGAAATTGCTTCCGCCGCCAGACAAAGTAACCTGGGCAAGATTGGGCGTGCTTGTGCCATCCAAATCATAATTCGGTGTCACGCCGACGGGATAGTCTGGGTCGCTGGCATTGACCTGAACATAATAGGTACCATCGGCCAACCCGCCAAAGGTGTACTTGCCGTCCGAATCGGTCGTTGTCGTGATGACCCCGGTTGTGCTGGCATTACATGGCGTCGTGGTACACAGCCAGACTGTCACATACGGGATGCCCGGTTCGCCGGCGTCCTGGGTGGTGTTGCCATTGGTGTTGATCCACAAGGTATCGCCGATGACGCCGAGCGGTTTGTAGCCAAAGTCCTGACCGTAGTCCATCTGCCCCAGGCGCAACGGGACTTGGGAGACATTGTTACATTTGTCGTAGCCCACTCCCGTACCGCACGGCGGATAGGTGGGGCGCGGGGTGATTGTCTTATCCCACGTCGGGCCATCGGGATCGTAGGTGAGCGTGAACTTGGTGCTGTTCAGAGGCTGCCCGCTGTTAAACATCGTGGGGTCAATCACCACCAGATAGGGTTTGTTCGTCGCGCTGGCCGGCAGACCGATGAAGCGGTAGATACCGCCGCTATCGGTGGTTACACTGTCGCCCGTATTACCCGCTACACCATTGCCGTCGTAGTCGTAGATGGTATCGCCGACATTCAGGATGCCGTCGTTGTTCTGATCAATGTACAGCCAGACCTTAACGCCGGGGATGCCCGGTTCGCCCGTATCCCACGAGCCGTTGCCGTTGTTGTCCTGCCAGATGAGGTCGCCGATGGCGCCGTTGGTGTAGCCGAAGTCGGCGTCGGTGTAAGCCTGCCCGGTGGTCAGTGTGACCTTGTGCTGATTCTCGGTGCCGGGCGGCGTCTGGATGTTGGTCTGCTGCAAGGCGTAAAGGGCGTCGGTGTTCTGGTCAAAGTTGGATGGCGGGACCTGGACGATGTAGCTGCCGGCCGGTAGCTTCGTGAACTGGTACATCCCGATCAGGCCGCTGCCATCGTCGGCGGTGGTGACGCTGCCATCGCGGTTCATATCCAGTTTGCCATCAATGACCGTGTAGGTCAGGTACAGGCCGTCGTCGCTCTCATCTGGAATGGCATAGGTTTCATTGTCAGCCGAGGTGATGCCGCCGACGCCGTCAACATTCAACAAGCCGTTGATCACCGTGTACCCCAGATAAGTGCCGACATCGCCGGTATCGCCATTTGTGACGCCGTCATTGTCCATATCCACATAGCCTCTGATGATGCGCCTGCCATAGAAGTAGCCGGTATCGTCTGCTTCGCCGGTGACGCCGTCGCCATCCACATCCACGAAACCGGCAATCACCCGGTAGGCGACAATGCCATCGCCATCCATATCCAAACGCCCATCGAAGACTTTGACGCCCACCAGACCGATGGTGGTCACGACATCATCGCCTGCATCGGTGCAGGAGACGCCATCGCCATCTACGTCAATACAGCCATCCACGACCTGATAGTTGATCGTGGTTGAGGTGTCGATGATGATGGCATCCTCGGGGTCCAGCACGCCGTCGCCATCCTGATCCTGGTACAGGTACACCGCGACACCGCCGATGCCCACCTCATAGGGGTCCTGGATGCCGTCCGCATCGTTATCGCGCCAGACCCGGTCGCCGATGGAGGCCGTGCCGTAGGGTTTGTAGCCAAAGTCGGCGTCGGTATAGTTGGAGCTGCCAAGCGTCACCATGTCCATCGAATCGCACACCGTGCAGGCCACATTTTGCTCATCCGGATCGGCCGTTTGCCGGTAGCCACTCGGCACATCGGAGGTGTCAACCGCGACGATGTACTTGGTGTTCCCTGCCAGTTGGGTGAACAGATACTTGCCCAACAGGGTGCCATCCGTGTCGTCGGCTGTGCCGTTACCGTCCAGGTCGAGTTTGCCGTCAATGACCGTGTAGCCGAGCAGTTTGCTCGCGCCGGAGTCATCGTTCGTATTCACGACGCCGTCATTGTTCCAGTCCACGCCGCCGCCAATGATACGATAGCCCACAAAGCTGAGCCGGTTGTCGGCGGCGGTGATTTGTCCATCGCCGTTGATGTCCAACAGCCCGCCATAGACGTTGTACATCGTGGTGGTCGTGGCGTGGAGCTTGTCCACGGCAGCGTCAAAAGCGCCGTTGCCGTCGAAGTCGCGGTAGAGCCGCACCGTCACACCGCCGATGCCCTCTTCGCCGGCGTCCGGGCCGGGCCAACCATCGCCGTTCCAGTCCACGTAGACCGTGTCGCCGAGGGTCAGGCCACCTGTGTAGCCGAACAGGTCCGCGCTGCGCGCGCCGCCGTTCACCAGTGTGAAGGTGTTGGTGCGGCTATCGCAGTTAGTTGGGTTGCCGTAACACGCTCCGCCTTCGGGGTCGCCGCTTTGCGCCATCCCTGGCGGCGGCGTGACCACAACTCTGTAGGTTTGACTACCAGTTGTCGCTGGCACGTTGCTGAATTGATAGTATCCGTTAGCATCAGTGGTTGTTGAACTAACCGCGTTGCATGTGGGATCAGGATTGCACAGATACAGCGTCACCGTTGTGCCGGGGATAGGCGGCTCTTCCGGCTTGTCCCAGACGTTATCGCGGTCGTGGTCTTGCCAGACAAAGCCGGTGATGGTGCCCGCCGTCGCGTTGCGATAGCCGAAGTTGACCTGGGTTTTGTCGGCGTTTACATAGTTCAGTGTCTTGATGGCAGTCCCCTGGTCGTTCCATTCACCATTGCAGGCTGCATTGGGACAAGTCACACCGGTACCATTAGCTACACCCGACGCCTCTGCTGTTTGCGACGTCATCCCAGCAGGTAATGTTTGATTATTGGAACGCACCTGATAATAGCCTGGTCGTAGCCCGGTAAAGGTGTAGTCGCCGTTCTGATCCGTGTACTGGCTGGCGATCAGTTTCCATTCATAGCCCATGGCTGTACACGTCGAATTTTCATTCGTGTCCTGGGCAATAGGTAGGCCGGTGGCAGGGTTGGCGCATACATACAGATCCATCAACACATTCGGTAAAGCTCTATCTGTGCCGGGGATTGGGTCATAGCCACTGCCAGCAACCCACCCGATTGTGCCGCCAGTGTCAATCCAGGTTTTGCCGGAGATTTGGAAAGAGGCGAGGATAGGCACCTGCGCGCTGCTGTTCACCTGGTTCAATTTACGGCCATTGGAGAAGTAGGCGGCGTTCGCGTAAGCGGTGTTCGTCGTGCCCGGAGCAGCCACGGTCGCCAGCGCCTTGAACGTAACCGCCAGTCCCATTGTTTCGCCTGGCATGAGCGGCCCCACCTCGTTCCAGGTGATCAGCCCATTCGGCTGCGGCTTGGAGGTATCCACCCTGACGGAAGCCGCCGGATCGGCAGACACAAACTGGAGCTTGCTGGAGTCGAAGGTGTCCGTGATGGGCAGCGTGGCAATGACGCCATCCTCGCCGCCGCAGTCGGTCTTGTCCGTGGTCACCACGAACACGGCTGCGTCCACGCCGATTTTACCGCTTGGCGATGTACCTTTTTGGCCCGCCAGATACAATTCCACCAAATCGCTGCCGCTCGCAAAATCGGTTAACAACCATGTGCGATTAGCAGTCAAGTCCAGCTTGTACAGATATTCTGCCGGCGCTGCTTGAGTAAAATAGGTCTGGTTGAGCGTCTGTTGCGTAAAACCTGTTGTAACATTGTTATAGTAGGGGAAGACGTAAAAGCGGTCATTTGTATTAAACTCAACCAGTTCGGTCAGGTAAAGCCATAGCTCGACCCTGGTCACCGTCCCGCCGGTATTGGTGCCGATGTTAAATTGCCCGAGGCCCGTGCTATCCTCGTTGGTTCCTAGCGCCAATGCCGCGAGTAAGCTGTCAGGCATACCCACCGCGTAACCAGGATTCACCCAGGTTTCCTTAACAGGTCGCGGCGTATCCGTGCCGCCGGCGGGATGATAATGTCCAGCCGGAATCTTGTACTGGCAATACCCACCGAAGCTGCCCGGCGCAGTATTCGTCGCCTTGATGGAGAAAACCACGTTTTCACCCACATAAGCGGGTGAGGGTGAAGCCAACGATTTATTCAACGTCAATACGGGACCAAAGCCGAAGTCGGCGGTGCGATAGAAGGTGTTAGTGAGGCCACTCAAATCCACCGGGACGATTTTCGCCGTGGTCGGCGCGTAACCGTCCGGCAGATCGGTATCGGCAGTGTCCACCACCACCAGATACTTGAGGCTGGGCAGTTTGTTGTCGGCGGTCGTCGTACAGTTGCTGTCCGCACCGCAGCCAAAGCCGTAGTTGCCGTTCAATCCACCGTCTGTACCATAATTGGTGTTGGCCGCGGTTGTGGTCGTCGTGAACAGCTTGGTATCGCCCACATCCAACATGCCGTTGCCATTCTTATCCCAGTACAACCAGACGGTCACATTAGCGATGCCAGGGGTAGCGCCGTCGTCGGTCTGCACGCCATTTTTGTTTGCGTCGGCCCACACAAAGTTGCCGATACTGTTGGTGCCTTCAATGAGCGTCGTTGTGCTACCGCAGGCCAGGCTTATGCCAGCCGTCGCCAGTTTGGCGCACGCTTCATTGACCACAACGGGTGAGTACCCGCTGGTCAGATACGTCGTCGGCGCTTTGGCCTGGAACGTCGCTGTGCCGCCGCTCACCGTCGCGCCGTTCTTTTTGGGAAGGGGTGCTTTCAACTCCCAGCGGATGTAAACCGGGCTGGCCGTGGTGCTTTGCGGATTCGTGCCAGGGCAAGACGAGAAAACATCCGAGTTATTGCTACCGACCACGGATTCTTTCCAGGTGATGCCGTCGCGCGAGAACAGCAGCCGGTAGCCGCCGGTATAGTTGCTGAACGTCGCCGAGGCGGTGCCGCAGACATATTCCAGTCCATACGGCACCATATCCACAATGCCTAACGGCAAATTCACCCCATAGCCGCTACTCAAGGTGATACCGATGTCCGCATCTCCTGGGTTAGCAAATGGGATATTGTAAGTATACGTCGTATTAAGCGCCACCGAGGTCGGCCCGTTTTTGGAAATGGTCAGATCTGACTTTGGCGACGGCAACGGCGCCGGACCAGCGCCATAGTCCGCGTTGAACTTTTCGTTATCGCGCCCGGAGGCCACTTCTTGATATGGCGAAAGCCCTGTGTTGCACGGACCGCCCAACGCCAGGAAAGTGTAATACACGTATCCACGCACGCCGGTATTATCGCTCGGCAGGTTAGTGAAGTATAGTTTATTCGTGAACGGCAAGATCATGTTCGGGTTGCCGCCGCTACGGCTGATGTCCAGATAGCCGCTCGTGCGGATCAACCGGAAACAGGAGGGGTCGTAATCCGCGTTGCCGACCGGTTGCGCCCAGGCGTTGTAGTCAGGGACAAAGTCACCGTCGTTGTCGAATCCCTGGTTGATATTACCGAACTCATACAACACACCGTTCGTCGTAATCACCCCACCGGGGCGGATGGTGTTGGGGTCAGTGTTGAACCAGACGCCGTCGGGATTTGGCTCGATTTTGTTCGCCATCGCCGAGATTTCGTTGCGCATGGTCATTTTCCAACTGACGTTGTCGTCGTTGTCAGGTGCGACGCCGTCGGCTGTGACCCAGGCATCGAAGGTCAGCCACAGGTCATCGTTCGGCTTGACCGAATCGCCCCACGTCGCATCGCCATTGACCAGGTTCACCCGACAGGGTGCAGCGGTGTTCGCTTCACACAACGGGTACGTGAAGTGCCAATACTGCACACGGCACTCACCGGCGGCCAGTGTTCCGATGTAACGCGCGCCATCAGCCGTGCCCAAAGCGCCGCCGATGTGCTGGAATCGATAAGTGGCATTGGAACTGGCAAGCGCCAGATGCACTGTGTTGAAAGTGGGATCGTAGCCCGGCCCGCCCACATAGTTGCTACGCGGCGGGTAGACGCCAACCGTGCTGTCAGCAGGATTGCTGTCGTTGTTTGGGTCATAGTCGCCGATGTAGCCCATCACGTTGTTCAAAGTGCCGCCGCTTTCATTGCAAAAACGCACAATCACCGTCGCCGCAGAAGGAGAAGATGTGGACATACCGTTGATATTGGAGTCCACCACCAGGTTATAGGCGTTCAGCGGTTCGCCGGCAGCGTTGGTCACATAGACGCGCAACGATCCCGCGGCCCATACCGGTCGCGCCGGAGAGCCAAAGTTAGAAAGTAACCATCCCGTTATCAGAAGCGCGAGGCTAAAATTCAACAAAACGATCCAAAAACCTCTTCCATTTGTGTTCCACAGCCTTTTCATAATTCCTCCTCTTCCCCTCACCATTGAAAGATAGCATTGTTTACCCTTGCCAGGCAGTAAAAATCAAATTTCGCGAATAAACTCTAACGACTCAGTATATACTATACCCTACAATCCCACCCCCAACGTTTGCGTTTCATCGCAACTATATGGCAACTTTGTTGGTGGAGCAATATGTTCGAGGACTTGCGCCAGGTGCTCCATGCCACGCACCGGCGTCTCCCACGTGGTATGCACCGTCAGTACGCTGCGCCGGGTGTGGACTTCGATCACCGGCACGCCCACCAGACACGTGGACAAGGCCCACAGTAGCGCCATATCGAACGCGCCGCGCTCGATGATCAACACGTCCGGCTCCAATGCGGCGATCCGCTCTACCATGCCCGCGCGCTCGTGGACCTGCGTCATCACCACGCCGGGCGCGCCCTGCACCATCATCGCAATGGCATCCAGGTACAGGGAATGTCCACAAATGACAATATGCGTCTGTGTTTCCATCGTCTACCCATCCTTACACCATATTTTAACCAGGGTTTATCCCCCTGTCACTGGCGTTTGGCGACAAAAAACGACAGTCGGGGGAGGGAGAGAGAGGGGGAGAGGGGGAGTAGGGAGTAAGGAGTAAGGAGTAAGGAGTAAGGAGTAAGGAGTAAGAGGGGGTTACACCTTACGTTTTACGTTTTACGCTTTACGCTTTACGCTTCACGCTTCACGCTTTACGTTTTACGTTTTACGCTTTACGCTTCACGCTTCGCGTCAGCCATCTGCCCGAGGATGTCCATCGTTGCCACGCTGACGGTGACGACGCGGCGTAGCAGGGCGATGACCTGTTCTTTGTAGTCGGCGAAGCGGTAGGTGTTGAATTTCTCGCGGATGGTGGGATCACGGGGGGCGGTCTCTTTGTGGTATTCCAGCACCCATTCGACGGCGCTGCGGTTGCCGAGGCGGTAAGCCCACGCTTCCGGCGGGACGCCGGCGAGGGTCGTAACGGTGTCCAGCACGATCTCCCCGGCCTCCTTGTCGGCTTTCAGTTTTGGTTTGGGCGGGCGCTCAGGATCATAATCCATATCCACCCTGCGCAGGGGATACGGGTCTGCGGTTTCGTAGTTCAGGTGCAGGTCGAGCAACTGCTGCCCCCACGCGGCCCACTGCGCGAAGTCGTCGTAAAAGGGGATGCGCGGGAATTCGCGCTTGAGGTTGATCTCGTACTTCGCGCGGTAGGCGGGATCGTGCAGCACGGCGTAGACGTAGGCGAAGATGGCGTCTTTCAGACCTGACAGGTTTTGAAAACCTGTCAGGTCTGGATACCGCGCCTGGAACTGCGCCACGGCCCAATCGGTGACGTTGTCCTGCCGCGCGCCGTCGGCGGTGTAGGTGTAACGAGGAAGACATTGAGCAGGATCAAGGGAATACAACGCAAGACTAGGAATAGTATCTGTAGCTAGTACGGAAAAATCTAGCCGCTTTCCCACAGTAAAAGTTATAACTGTATTTGTCCAGTCGTTTTTAATTGAAAAAACGTACGGGAGTTGATACAACCTATGTACAATCACTCTATCAAAATACAGTTGCTTTGCTACAAAAGGCCTATACAGTGAAGATCGAATACGAGCAGGGTCCAGACTCAAGTTTGTTCCTCTCTGTAAGTGATCCTCCAGTTCAGATGTCCATTTAATTGTCCGATCCACAAAGTCATTGATAGCTAACTTTCGATCTGAAGTAGCCCATCGGCGTTTCTCATCTTCGTAAAACTTGCAGAAGAATTCAATTTTGTCTACAAGAGTCTCTCTACTGAAGTCATATACCCAATCGTCTCGGTTTGTAACCACACCAAGCGAAAATAATCTGAAAATCGCCTGTTCATCCGCTGCCCGTTTAGCCAACTTCGTTTCTTTTTTCCCCACCGGCAACAGATCTTCCCATCCGTGCTCAGCCTGGTTAAGCCATGTGTAGTGGGCGTCGGGTTGGATGTGCTCAAAGGCAAGCTGCGCAAAGGGGGTGGTGGCCAAAAAGCGCAATTTCTCGCGGGCGGTTTCCATCTCCGGGCGGCGCGTGTAATAGATGCGGCACGGCTGGCCCGCGCGCGCCGCACTTTTCACAAAGAACGAAATCGCCACGCCGGTCTGGATGCCAAAGACATTGTGGGTGGTTCCAGAAAGTCGGGGATTCTCGCGCACGTCGCCGCCCAAGTCCACCACGTAAATGTCGCTGAACTCGTCCGCCACCACCTTGCGGAAACCGTCAAACGAGCGGGCGTCCAGAAACGAGCGGTTGGTGATAAAGGCAATCACGCCATTCTCCGCCAGCCGGTCGCTGGCCCAACGCAGAAAGCGGGCGTACATATCGTAGAGCTTGGTCTTCTGCGCGGTGCTGGCGCGGATGTAGGTCTCCTTGATGCGCTTATCCACGCCGGGGTACTCGCGGTTCTTGTTGTTCTCGTTTTCGTTGAGTTGGTTGGCGTTGTACGGCGGGTTGCCGATGATGACGGAAATCTTGCGCGTGTTTTGGCGCTCGATGCGCTCCAGGTTCTCGGCGGAGAAATCAGGGAAGAAACCGTACTGCTTGCCCGCATAGGCAAAACCCAGGTTGTCGAGCGTGTCCACAAAGCAGATGTTGGTGAATTCCTTGTAGCGTCCCATTTTCTGCCCGTAGGTGTATTCGATGTTGAGGTTGGCGATGTAGTAAGGCAGGATGGCAACCTCGTTGCAGTGGATTTCGTGCGCGTATTTGTAGGGCAGGCTGTGGCGAGGCAGGAATTCGATCAGTTCGGTGATAAACGTCCCCGTGCCGGTCGCCGGGTCGAGGATGTCCACATCCTGGTCGGCCAGAAAGCGCCCGAAGTGCTGGTAGACCAGGTGGTCGGCGGCTTCGACCATAAAGCGCACAATCTCGTCGGGCGTGTAGACGATGCCCAGGCGGTCGGCCCCGGCGGGATTGTAGGCTTTGTAGAAGTTTTCGTAGACGGCTTTGAGGAAGCGCTGCTTTTCGTGGTGATCCACAATCTCGGCGGCGGCGGCCTTGATCGCCTTCACGTAGCCGTCGATGCGGCGCTCGATGTTGTGGCGCAGCTCGCCCCTGTAAAACGTGCCGGTCACACGGTAGAGTTCGCGGGCGATGTTGTTCTCGCGGTGGAACTGGGCGTCCTCGAAGATGGTGATAAAGATGTCCTCGGTGAGGATGTGCTGGATAATCATTTCGCGCGCGTCGGCCATCACCAGATGCGGGTTGATGGACTTCTGGCACAGTTCCAGGAAGGCGGCGCGGGCCTGGCGGAAGGCGAGGTTGGTCGCGGCCTGCGCCTCAATGGTCTCGCGCAGCATCTCCAGCAGGCCGGGCAGGTCTTCCTTGAATTTCTCGATGGCCTCGCGGAAGGTCTGCACGCGGGGTGGCTCGTAATGCACAAAGGCGGTGAGCAGGGCGTGCAGCGCGGGGGCGTTGGCGAAGAGGGCGCGGGCCGTCTCCGCGCCGTCCTGGACCAACACGGCGGTCTGCCCGTCCTCGAAGAGAATGTTGGTTTTGGGGTAGCCCTTGTCGAATTTGGCGGCGATCTCGGCGTCGAGGTCGTCGTACTGGTCCTTGCTCTCCCAATAGCCCCAATCCTGGCGCAGCGCGTCCTTGAGCGTGCCGTCAGGCCGGACGGTCGCGCCGGAGCGGGTCTTGTAGTCCAGTTCGGCGATCAGTTCCAGGTGCGTTTCGGCGCAGTAGCTTTCCAGGAGATTCTGGAACGCGAAGCGCACGCTGCTCTCGTTGCGCGAGCCGCCGTACCGGATGATCTTTTCCACTTTGGCGTGATAGCGTTGAATGGCTTCCAGGGACATAAGCGATTATCCTGTTTCAGGTGCAACGCACTTCGGCAAGTGCATTGCACCTGAAGTATACCCCGAATCGCCGGGCGACGCAATGGAACGAGACGTCTCGTCCGCCAGTGTAAACGCGCTATAGAAAGCGCGGCTACTGATTCACGCACCGAACAGGATGTGTTCGCGCGCACGCCATTGGATGAAAGCGTGCTCGCTGTGCGCGATGTGCTACCCCGACGGGAGAAATATAATTTTTCCATAGTTTCGGGCACACCGGGCACGCCAGACACACCCCCACTGTTAATTATTCCGTTTCCGGCGACGGGCAACCGCCACTCCCAGAGTGACGACCCATCCCAACGCCAGCGGCAGGAGCAGGCCGCGCGCGGAGAGGCTGCGCAGCCCCACCGCCGCGGGCGCGGCAATGACCGCCGTGCTGATCGGGCCGTGGAACGTGCTCACGCCCTTCACGTCAATATCTTCCAGCTTATAGAAGTAAGTCGCGCCGGGTTGCACGTCGGTATCCGGCCATTCGTAAACGCCGCCCAAGACCGATCCGGGGTTCTGCGGCGGGATGAGCGTGGCGTTGAGCTGCGTGTACGGCCCGTCCGCCTTCGCGCTGCGGTAGAGGTTGAAGCCGACGTTGTCCAGCTCGGCGGCCGTTTCCCAGGTGAGGAGGATGGCGTTGCCCTGCGGGGTAGCCTCGAAGCGCGCCAATGTTACAGCGGTAGGGTTGTCGCCTCCCGTAAAGTCCGAAAAACTGCTGACCGACATAGAAAAACGATGGTTGCCCGCGTCTACAGCGTTGCCAATCGTCCAACCACTACCACTATCGTACTTGAGAGCCTTGAGAGTGCTCTCCGTGCCAACGACGTCTTCACTGCCGACGATATAGTCGAAGGTGACATCGCAAGAGAAATTGGTGATGCCGCTGGAACTCACTGTCCAATAGCGCGAGAGATGGTCCGTTGCATTGTTCGCGGGGTGCTTGGCATCGGTCACACGCACTGCGGCGTAAGCATCGCTGAACGAGCCACTGGTGAAGTTGAGTGTCGCTGGGGAGTAATTGGCTGTGCCGGTGTTATCGCCCACCGGGAAGGTGAAAGAGCCGGTATCGGAGAATTGCTTGCGCAACGCCCCACTGCCATTCGTCACTACCATGGCCGAGTCACCAGGCGAGCCGCCTATTGAAGCCGCCGCGCCCAATGTGAGATTGTAATCGCCCAACATAAGCCGTCCGCTGGCGAGTGTCAATTGATTGGCAACGATTTGCGCCTGGCCCAACGAAGCACCAGCCGCATTGTTAAGCGCCATATTATAAAATCCGGTAGTTCCATTGATGCTTTGCAATGAACTTCCATCGAACATGACGGTTCCCGTACCCGGTGTGAATGTGCCACTGTTTGTCCAATCGCCGCGGATCTGGATACTGAGGCTATTGGCATCCAGGGTCGTCCCACTTCCAATCGTTACAGCGTTATTTAAGATCAGTGCAGTAACGACTCGGGCTGTAGGGCTATTGACTCCGGCTGTCGTCAAGTTCCAGACAGGTATCTCGCTGCTGACTTGAATGGTTTGATTAGCCGGCGTCGAAGCGTTGCCAATTTGAAATGTGCCCCCGGTGATAGTTTTGCTGCCCGTCCCCGATTCTATTCTAAGATCACCGCCTGCGGAATTGCCATTTGCACGCACCAAAATTACCGTTCCGCCACTCATAGACAACCGCCCGGTCGCTTGCATGTAAAAGCTCGCATAGGTTCCACTGCCTTGGCCTACGGTTGGGACGACGATCTGCCCGCCGGAGATATTCACCTGTCCAGTGGAACGGATGCGCCCGGTGACATTGAGAGTCCCGCCGCTTACGGTCAAATTGGCTGCGCTTCCTGTTACCGCCAACTCATTCCCGCTGGCACTTCCCACATTCATAGTTCCGGCCGCGACGGTCAACAAACCATTCAGCGTTAACGGGCCGCTGTTCCCCCAATTGGATACAGCGCCGCTATGGTTGAGATAAAAGCCGGCCGTCGCGCCAATCGCCTCAGAACCGGAAAACGGGGTTATAGTCGAGGCGCTGGAAAGTCTGAAGGTGCCATTATCTACCGTCAGTTCGCCCGTATTGACCGAAATAATGGATTGCGCCTCCAGCACATTGGCTGCGCTCGTGCCCAGATTCACCGTAAGAAAAGCAAAACTCGTAGAGCTTGAACCGCTAATAGTACGGTTGCCATTGCCGTTAAAAGTCACCCGGCGATTGTTAGCCGTAAAGGTCCCGTTGTTAACCCAATTGCCGGCGATATTCAAATCACCACCCAGTCCGGAAGACAGGGTAAATGCTCCGTCAATAGTGAGATCGCCTCGCATCGTCCGGGCAGAGGTATTACTGCCAAAAGTAAGCGTCGTTCCACTGGCGACAACAACGTGGTAGGGCACACCCGCTCCGGAGGTAGTATTGGGATACCACTCTTCGTAAGCAGTATAGGACCCACCGGTGGCATAACGCAAGGTTGAACCATCGGCATAAACAGGGGCCTTACCTGCCGCTACATAGCCACTCTCGATGGTGAATGTGCCGTTAATGGTAGCTGCCACCGTGGCAAAATCGGCATTGCTGCCTGTGAGTGTCACATTGTTAAAGGTGGTAGGATTATCCCAGAGCCTGAAGTTAGCGCCGGTTATCTTTACCGTACCAGTTCCAGCAATGAATGTCCCCTTGTTCGTGAAGTAATTCCCTCCCAGGGTGAGAGTTTTCGAGCCACCATTGAACGTTACGCCGCTGTTAATCGTGATGCCGGACACAGTCACATCAATGTCCAGCGTGACATCATGAGCGATGACAACATCATCACCGCTTCCGGGTGTACAACCAGACCACGAGATTGTGCTCCAGTTTCCAGCGCTTGCCGAAGTACACGTCGCCGCCCTCGCCACCGGCGTCGGCACCACGCCCCACAGGCCGGCGGCCAATGCCAGGGCTACCGATAACAAAGTCATCGCGCGTAAAATCTGTCTGGTCTTCATCATCACTCCTTTCATCGCCAACTGATAATAGTTCGCGCACCCTTATGCGTGAACATCCTGGTAAGAGCAGAAGCGCCACACTCACAAAATCTCAACGTCGCTTGGATACGCGCAGACCCCACCCCCACAAGGCAAGCACAGCCAGGCCCAGTCCACTTATACCCCACGCACTCCACCCGCGCAGGCCGCGCAGCACGAGCGTGTTTGGCGCTGCAACGAGGGTCACACCGATGGGCCCGTGGAACGTGGACACGCCTTTGACGTCCAGGTCTTCGAGCTTGTAATAGTAAACAACACCGGGCGTGATGGAAGCATCCGTCCATTCGTAGACCGCGCCCAACACCGAGCCGGGGTTCTGCGGCGGGATGAGCGTCGCGTTCAGCCGCGTGTACGGCCCGTCGGCGGTCGCGCCGCGGTAGAGGTTGAAGCCGACGTTGTCCAGCTCGGCGGCGGTTTCCCAGGTCACGAGGATGCCGTCATTATGTGAGGCGGCGGCGAAGGCTGCCAGTGTCACAGCCGTAGGCTCGCTCGGCGTACCGCCGCCCGCGCCAAATTCACCGCCGACGAGCGCCCCCAGGCCCGGCGACGATGTAGAGGTGAAGGTGAATTCCAGATAGCCGCCTGTACCGCCTGTGTTCAAAATCGCTCCGGTGACTTCGGTCCACCCGGCATTGTACCAATACAGTTTGTTGCTGTTCTCATTCGTATCGGCGTAATAATGGAAACGCACAGTGAGGGCATCTATGTTAGTTGTGCTGCTCAAGTGCACATCGTAATAGGTGTTGCCCGTATCGGTTTTCCCACTGCGCGGGTTTTTGTCATACCGCGCCAGCGTGAGCACCGGCTCACCGCGGCCCTCTTTGCGCGCCCAGAGGTTGACCTGCGCCTGCCCGGATTGATCCAGTGTGTACGGGCCAATCGTCGCCAGCGAGGTGGCACGGGCCACGACGGTCGCCTGATACCCCACAAAGACGGTGGTTTCGCCGCTGTAGACCACGCCGCTCGGTGCGGTGATGGTGGCGCGGATGACAACAGTGCTTGACCCTGATGATGGTGCGTTGTACGTGACCGAAGCGACGCCGCTGCCATCCGTGGTCGCCGTCGCGCTGCTCAACGCGCCACCGCCGCTGACGATCTCAAAGTTGACGGTGACGCCCGCCGGCAACGTTTGCCCTGCCACATCGCGGACCGTAGCGTTGATCGCCGTGCTGCCGCTGTTGGCGAGGTTGGCCGCGACGCTCTCCGCGCTCACCGAGACAGGCGGCAAACTGGTGATGGTATCCGTGGTGTGGGGATTATCGAAGGCGGGGACGAGAACGGCAGCGGTCAGCGCGGGCAGGTTGTTCACGGTGAGACTGCCGCCGCTGATGGTGTAATCCGCGCCGCCGTTGAGCACGTCTTCCACGGTGCCGCTGCAAGCCGTAGGCAACCCACTGAGCGTAACACTATTGGCAGATTCAGCACGGTTGAAGATGGCGATGGCGCAGGTCGGCGATTTGTCATCCGTGGCATCGGTGCGCGCGTAGGCGTAGACTTTGGTGGTATCGTTGGCCGCCAGCGTGGTCACGTCGCCGCTGCGGAGCACGTCGTAGTTGTTGCGGGTGAGGGCCAGGATGCGGTAAACGTCGCGCAGACCGGTGTTGGGCAGGCCGGAGGGTAGACTGCCGTTCGCATCGGCCCAGGGATACGGCGCGCGGTTGTAGGGGTCGTCTTGCGTGATCCCGCCCACCGTCTTGCCTGCGCCCCAGGTCCCGTAACCGCCGTAGTCCCGCGCGCCTAACCCCACTTCATTGCCGTAGTAGAGGGTGGGCGCGCCGGGATAGGTGAATTGCAGGGCCGCCATCAGCTTCATCTTGGCGATGGCCACAGTAAGATTATCGGATTTCTCCCGCAGTACGAACAGCGCGCGGTTGGTGTCGTGCGAGTCCATCAGGTTCATCATTGCGTACCAGGCTTCGGCGGGATAGTCCTCGCGGATAGAATTGAGCACGTAATCGAACGCCGAGGGCGACAGTGCCCACATCGTCTGGTCGCCGTTGTTGTCATTGTCGGTCCAGGTGGAGTCAATGAGAAAGCCCAAGACGGCCTTGCGGTAGCGGTAGTTCATCGTCGCGTCGAGTTGGTCGCCGAACAACCAGGGCGTCGCCTCGAACCAGACTTCGGAGTAGAGCGGACCGTTGAGGTTGTCGTCGTTCTTGACCCGCGCGCGGAAATCCTGCCAGAAGCTATGGCTGACCTCGTCCGCCACGTCGAAGCGCCAACCGTCGGCGCCCTGGCTATACCAGTATTGGATAACGTGATTGGCAGGCGTATTGTCGTTGCTATGATCGAAGACCAAATTCTTGACGGCAGCGTTTTCATTCAACAACGGCAGCGTATCGTAACCCCACCAGGAATCGTACTGCTGGTTGCCGTCGGTGCGTCCACTACAAGGGCCGGTGGTGCTGGCTTTGAAAGTATAGAGATCGTTGTAAGTAGATGCCTGCGCCTCGCACGCGCCGGAGGTGTTAGCAGACGTTGAAGCATTGCCATCGGTGTCCCAGCGATTGTAACGGTCGAAGTAGCGCGAGTCCGAGCCGGTGTGGTTGAAGACGCCATCCAGGATGATCTTGATGCCGCGACTTTCCGCCTCGGTCGCCAGGGTTTGGAAGAGCGCGTTTGTGCCGTAGCGCGGGTTGATTTTCAGATAGTCGCTCGTATCGTAACCGTGGTTGGAGGGCGAAGCGAAGATGGGATTGAGATACAGCGCCGTCACGCCCTGCGCCTTGAGGTAATCCAGTTCATCTATGATGCCCTGGAGGTCGCCGCCGAAGAAATCCGCGCTCCACTTTTGGTAGTACGCCCCGGCCACACGCGGGTCGTCTACAGCTTCATTCCAGGTACTGTGAATGTGCTGCGGTGTGCCATAGACGTCGGTGTAAGGCCAGTCATCTACGTTATCGGGATTGCCATCGCGGAAGCGGTCGGGCATAATTTGGTAGATGACGGCGTTCTTGGCCCAGTCGCTCAAGTGGGTAGTGTAGGCAGATTGGTTGTAAATTGTGATGTTGAATGCGTTGTTGGCGTACCCATCCGCCGAATCACTGCACGGATCGCCGGCCTTTCCGGTCACCATCATCCCGGTCCCGTTTTCGTAACGGTCTTCGTGGTCGTAGGCATTATGGGCATAGTTGTCCACGTACCAGTCGCAATCCGTGCCATCGGTGAGGCGGAACTTGTAATAAAGGATGCGGGCGGAAGATTGGGAGGGGATCGTGAACTTGTAATAGCTGTACGTCCCATCGCTGCTTTCTGGGGTATTTTCGACCAGCCATTGCGTTCCACTCACGGCATTGTAGACCACAAGGGTAGCCGCGGTCAAATCGTTTTGCGCCGCGCGCAGGCGAATCTGGATGCTCTGGCCCGTCGGCACGGCGCCAAATGGGGTGCGGTAGTAAGCCGCGCGGGTATCGTGATAGACCTCGTTCCACCACACGTCGTTGTTTTGCGAGGCGCCGGCCCCGCCCGCGCAACTCCCGCCGGTGCAATAGGTGCTGCTCGCGCTGGATTCGCGGTCGGCGGCGCGGCTGTTGTCATAGTCGTTGTTGGTCGCCTCAACGCGGTAATAGGTGGGGTTGGTGAAGTTCAGGCCGTTGACGCAATACGTATTCCCGCTGCTGTTGGACATTGCGGCAGTCGTACCCCCGGTACCGTTGGCGACATCGGCGCGAGTGGCGCTGTAACGCACCTGCACGCTCTGCACGCCGCTGTCGTTGTCGCCGCTGCGGGTGTTGGTATCGTAAACCGTCGCGCAGACCTGGGCATTGGAGCCGTTATCGGTGAAAGTTACGTTCTCGATGGTCGGCCCGGTGATGTCATCGTCAATCACGGTATAGGCGTAGTCGTTATTGGTGCATTGCCCATCGCGGACCCATTGCTTGGTCCAGCCGCGATTCTCCGGCCCGCTACCGAAGCCGCTGCGGCAGAGATAGCGGTCACCGCTCTCATCTCTGGCGATAAAGGTGTAGTACACATTGCCGGGGTTCTGCGCCGGCAATGTGGCCTTGAAAATATCGTATGTTATCTCGGTCGTGCCGTTCCAGGTGCCGGTCCAGGTATCCACTTTGGCGGCGTCCACGAATTGTTCGCTGCTGTAATAGTAGCGCAGCCGGGGATAGGTGCTATCGTCGGTCAGGTCGTTTTGGTGCGCCATGAAATAGGCATCCGCGCTCTCGTCATCGAAGACGTAGACATCCGTCACACCGCCGGGCGCAACGGTGCCATCGGTGCTGTAACGTCGTGCGCTCAGGAAGCGGACGCTCTGTCCGGCGGAGGGGACATATTGTTCGACAGGATGGTCTTTGGCTGGACAGTTGTAGGCCTTGAGCTGATCGCACGCGGAGTGGTAGAGCCGGTCCCAGGCCACAGCGGTTGGCGCCTCTGTTGAACCGCGCAACTGGATCCACCAGCCAAAGTAGACGTTGCCGTCGTTCAGGTCGCGGCCCCAGGCGTTGCCGGTTTGGCCGGGCGTGCTCATCACGTCAACGGCGTCATGGGAACCGGAGATGTCGTAGGTAGAATCGCCAGAATTATTCCAAGTGTTGTTGCCGACAAAAGAGACACCAGTCATTACGAAATCCAAGTTGGCGTTCAGGCCGAGATCGCTCAAAGGGACTCGCGCTTCGAGCACATCGTTGGCGGTGCTGATGTTGATTTGATAGCCAGAAGGGGGCGCATACCAACTACTGCCATCATCGGCATAAAGTTCAACCTGTCCCAAGCCGCCAATGCCATGGAAGTTAATGATACGTTCCCAACGCATAAATTGCCGACCGAGCGTTAACCCATCGGCATCATCACCAATCCAACTGCGTTCGTTATCTGTACTATTCTGATCCGTATCAATCGTCACCGCCACATTGACTTTGTTGACGTCGGTGACATCTTTGAGGCGGAAAAGAAAATAGAGAGAGGTGCCATCGGTGGTCAGGCGCACTTCAGTAATATCGGCATTGGATTCATCCGTGCCGGGGGGGTCGGTGCGACAGTCATCCGCTGCGCCTTTGTAGATCCATTCGCCATTGCTTTCGGCGTCGGTGTGGGCGACGGAGGGTGCTGTACCGGTCCAATCGGACGGATTGCCGTCCACGGTGCGACCGCCGGCGCGCGCGGGAGAAACACGGAAGAAAATAGGCAACATAGCCACCAACACAACCACAATCACAACTTTTCTGCGCCAGTGTTTGTCTTGCATGGGAACCTCCTTGGTCAATGAACCCCAGACCACACAGATGAGCAGACAAAAAATGTTCAATCTGCTTTGATTCAGTTCGCGCGCATTAGCATTAAACTCGATTATAGTGCTTTTGTGCAACAGACAAATCGCAGCCATTCAAACCGGGGAGGATTGCAAGCGTTTTGGCATATCGAGCTGGTTTTGCTATCCCGCAACCATCCCCGTCCCCAACCCCTTCTGCCGCGCATAAACGACCGCGGCGTGGCGGTTTTCCAGTTGCAGGCCTTCCAGGATTTGCCCCATGTGGTAGCGGACGGTGCGCTCGCTCAGGTACAACTGCTGCCCGATCTCTTTGTAGGTCAGGCCACGCGCGACGAGGTCGAGAATCTCCAACTGGCGCTCGGTCAACGCCGCGAACGCGGGTGCGGCGTTCGTTCCCTCAGGCGCGGCGGCGGTCTGCGGCATTTGCCGGGAAAACTCCGTCAGCACGCGGGAGGCCAGGCCCGGCGACAGCGTGACCTCGCCCTGCATCACTTGCGCGAGCAGCTCGAAGAACGGCTCACTCTGCAGGGCCTTGAGCAAATAACCGGAAGCGCCGGCTTTGAGCGCCCCGAACAATGCCTCATCATCGGCTTCAACGGTGAGCATGACGATTTTGACCGCCGGCATCTCCGCGTGGATGATGCGCGTGGCTTCCAGGCCATCGCACACGGGCATGTGGACGTCCATCAGGATCAGGTCGGGGCGCGTAGTGCGGGCCAGGCTCTGCGCTTCTGCCCCGTTGCGCGCCATTCCCACCACCTGCACCCCGCGGCTGTGCAGCAGATTACGCAGGCCCGCCAAAAACAGGGTATGGTCGTCGGCCAACAAGACCCGCCAGCTCTGCCACGGCTTCTCGTCCGAGACAACGGCGGGCGCGCCGCACGGCACACGCACAATCACCTGCGTGCCCGCGCCGGGCGCGGAGCGCACCTCAAGACTGCCGCCGACCGAAGCAGCACGCTCGCGCATAATATCGAGTCCAAATCCCGCCCGACTCTTGTTCATGTGGATGGGGTCTTGGAGCACCACGCCGGGTAAATAGGATGGGGCATCAAATCCCACGCCATCGTCCGCAATCACCACCTGCACCTCGTCCAGATGCAAGGTCACGATGACGCGCGCCACCTGCACGCCGGCGTGCTTGCGCACATTGACGAGCGCCTCCTGGACAATGCGCAGCAGTTGCGTCTCCACGTGCGGCAGCACAGTGATGTTCCCGTCAGGCAGGCTCAACTGCACATCCAGGCCATGGGACGCGCGCATCTCCTGACGAAAAGCCTGCAACGCGACGACAAAATCCGGCGTGGTCGGCACAGATGGAGAGCGGATGCCCAAGATGTAAGTGCGCAAGTCCGCAGAAGCTCTTTGCGCCGCCTGAAGCACGCGCGCCAGCATCGCCCGGAGCACGTCGGCCTCCGTATCTTCCAGGTGCTCCTGAATGGCCTGCGTCTGGACGGCGATATAGCCCATAATCTGCCCCAGATCGTCGTGCAAATCCTGCCCGATGCGCTCGCGCTCTTCCAACACGGCCAGGCGCTGCCGCTGCGCTTCGGATTCTTTCACTTTAGTGATATCGCTGGCGACTTCCAGACGCACAATCCGTCCATCGGGCCACACAATGGCCTGATCCTGGATATGATACCAGGCGCCGGTGCGAGTATTCTGAAACTCCCAGGTATAGGGGCCGGTGGGCCGCCCGTCCTCGTCCAGCAGGTAACGGTTCGTGCAGAAGGGACAAGGGCCGGACTGGCCGGCTTGAAGCGCCTGCCAGCACGTCTGGCCGACGACCTCCCCAAAGAGCGCGCGGGCGTGCTGGTTGATGAAGAGAACCTCGTATGTATCCAGCGTGGCGACATAAACGAAAGCATCCATGGTATTGAGAACGATGGCAAAACGTTCCTCACTCTCGCGCAGCGCCGCCTCTGTGCGATGACGTTTGTCAATGTTGCGCGAAACGCCGACGACCTCCAAACTGCCATCGTCACGCTGCACAAAGGTGGTCGCCACTTCGGTCCATACCGTCCCGCCGCCCTTGCAGTACTGCTCGATTTCGTTCATTTGTATCAGCGCATCGCGCTCACCAGCCAGGTAACGCTGGATACTACCCGGTAGGCCAGCCTGGATAACTGCCAGCGATGCCGGTGTGACGACCTCCTCAATCGGCTGCGCCAACACCTCTTCCGGCGTGAAGCCGCGCAATTTAACCACGGATGGACTAACGTAAGTGAACCGCAGCGTGTGAGGATCAAGGGTCCAGACGACATCCACCATATTATCGGCCAGCAGCCGGTACTGGCGCTCACTCTCGCGGAGGATGGCAGTACGCGCGGCGTAATCCTGTTCCAACCGGGCAACCTTCGCGCGCGCGCGCACCCACACAGACACGCTCATAGCCAAGAAGAGTAGCGCTGCCAACGCACTCAGAAGCGCGACATGCTGGTCAGAAAATATCACCGTGACCTCCCTATGGGTAGTGAAATGTTGCGAAGGTAAAATGCAAAGTCATTATAATCCAATCAAGATAGACTTCAAAAGCCTCCGCTTTGTGTCTTTCCACATTTGTGATACAACAAGATCAGGATATGAATGACGCATCACGAATTACGATTGAGGGAGGTTAACCATGCCAGTCACCGTGATTGTCGGAGCGCAATGGGGAGATGAAGGCAAAGGCCGGGTCGTGGATTATTTTGCGGCCCAGGCAGACATCGTCGCGCGGTTCAACGGCGGAGATAATGCCGGGCACACCGTCATCGCGGAGGGGCGCAAGCTGGCCTTGCACCTCATCCCCTCCGGCATTCTCTATCCTCGCGTTACCTGTCTGATCGGCGCAGGCACAGTCGTCAACCCTTTGGTTTTGTTGCGGGAGATGGAAACACTGCGCAGTTTGGGGCTGGATGTCGGCCCGGCGCACCTGAAGCTCGCCGCGGGCGCCCATCTCATCCTGCCCACACACCAGGCGCTTGACGGCGCCTCGGAATTGAAACGTGGATACGAAGCGATTGGCACGACGAAGCGTGGCATCGGCCCGGCCTACGCCGATAAGGCGCAGCGTGCGGGCCTGCGCGCCGGCCAAATGCGTGAACCGAACCTCTTCGCCGAGGCGGTAGGCGCGTTGGTGGACGCCCACAACGAGCGGCTGGTCAATCTGTACGGTTTGTCGGCGCAGCCCGCCGGCCAGATCGTGGCGCAGCTCCACCAGGCCGCCGAGCAACTCGCGCCGCATCTGGTGGATGGGACCGCGTTGATAGGCCGGGCCTTGGCCGAAGGCAAACACGTCATCGGCGAAGGCGCGCAGGGGACGCTGCTCGATCTCAACCTGGGCACCTACCCCTTCGTCACCAGCTCGTCGCCCATCAGCGGCGGGGCGATGACGGGATTGGGCATCGGTCCCAAAGAAGTGACGCGCGTGATCGGCATCGCCAAAGCCTACACTACCCGTGTAGGCGCTGGCCCCTTCCCCACCGAACTGAACGACGATCTCGGCGAACACATCCGCGAAATCGGCCACGAATATGGGACGACCACCGGACGCCCCCGGCGCTGCGGCTGGCTCGATGTCGTGCTCTTGCGTTACGCCGCCCAGGTAAACGGGTTGACCGACATCGCGGTGAGCAAGCTGGACATCCTCAGTGGCCTGCCGTCGCTGCGGATCGCGGTGGCCTACGAGTTGGACGGCGAGCGCATCGAGCACTGCCCCGCCGAATGGGGCGCGGAGGTGCTCAGCCGTTGTCGGCCAATCTACGAGGAACTGCCCGGTTGGCAAGAGGACATCAGCGGCGCGCGCCGCCGCGCCGACCTGCCGCCCGCCGCGCAGGCCTACATCGCCCGCATCGAAGAGCTGACCGGCGTGCCCGTCACCTTCATCAGCGTGGGGCCGGAACGCAAGGCAATGATTCTCCCGTAGTTTTCAGTCGTCAGCTTACTTCTGACTCACCTGCCCCGAGACGGGGGCAGTGAGCGAAAAGATAAAGCGATTGCCACACCGTCTGGAAACCTGGCGAAAATCTGTTATGATGGGATGATGCGTGACCTTTACGGTCACGCGCCATTCCAAAGAGAATTGAGGAGACGTGGATGATGATTCCTCCAGACGGGGTTGTGACGTGGGCGGAGATTGACCTGGATGCCATCGCCCACAATGTGCGGGCGATCAAAACCTTCGTCGGCCCAAACACAGAGATTATCGCCAGCGTGAAGGCGAACGCTTATGGTCACGGCCTGCTGCCCATCGCGCGCACGGCCCTCGAAGCGGGCGTCAGCCGCCTGGCCGCCCACCGCATCCAGGTCGCTGTCACGCTGCGGCAAGACGGCATCACCGCGCCGATTTTGCTGATGGGGCACACGCCGCCTTCGGGCGTAGATCTGGTGTTGCGCCACCGCATCACGCCTACGCTGGTGGATTGGGACACTGCGCGGCTTATCTCGGCCCACGCCGAAAGCCCGACGCCCGTTCACGTTAAAATTGACACAGGCATGAGTCGCTACGGCCTGGAACCGGAAAAAGTCGTGGACTTTGTGCGCTACATCGCCGCGCTGCCCAATTTGCAGATTGAGGGCCTGTTCTCGCACTTCGCCACCGCCGATATGGAAGACCTTACCCACGCTCGCCGCCAGTTGGAGCTTTTCCGAGAGGTGCTCGGCGAACTGGAACGCCTCGGCTATCCTATCCCGGTGCCGCACATCTGCAACAGCGCCGGTCTGGTGACGTTGCCGGAGGCGCACATGGCGGCAGTCCGGCCGGGGCTGCTCATCTACGGGATGGCGCCTTCGCCGGCCAGCATGCCGCCTTTCCCCTTGCAGCGCGCGCTCTCGCTGAAGACCACCGTCATCCACGTGCGCGACCTCAAACCGGGCGCTTCCATCAGCTACGGGCGCACGTTTATCGCGCAGAAGCCGATGCGGGTGGCGTTGATCTCGCTCGGCTACGGCGACGGCTACTCGCGGCTGGCGTCCAATCGCGGCGCGATGCTCATCCACGGGCAGCGCGCGCCGATTTGCGGGCGCATCTGCATGGATCAGATGATCGTTGACGTGACGCACATCCCGGATGTGCATGTGGGCGATGAAGTCGTCGCCATCGGGCGACAAGGCGATGACGAAATCACCGCCGAGGAAGTCGCCGGGTGGGCCGAGACGATCAATTACGAGATCGTGACCCACTTGCTGCCGCAGGTCGTGCGCGTCTACAAACTCAACGGCTACTATCCCGCGCCGCACGAAGGGCTGGAACAGTGGGCGGCGTATCTGCGGGCGTTATGAGTCAGGAGTTAGGAGTTAAGACTGAGGGAACTGGGGACTAAGGAATGGACTTTCTCGATGAAGATACGGTGTATTCGGTAGCGCAGGAGCCACAATCGCCAGTGCAGATCAGCCCGGTGTTTGGCGCGATGGTGGGCGGGACGGCCCTCGCGGGGTTGCTGATTTATCGCGGCGGCCTTCCCTCGGCCTTAAGGACGCTGGTGTTCATGCTTTTCGTCATCGGCGGGTGGATGATCAGCCTGTCGCTGCACGAATTTGGGCACGCGCTGGCAGCGTACTGGGGCGGCGACAAGAGCGTGGTCAATAAAGGCTACCTGACACTCAATCCCTTCAGATACACCCACGTCGCCTACAGCATCGTCCTGCCGTTGCTCTACCTGGCGATGGGCGGCATCGGCTTGCCGGGCGGTGCGGTGTACATCAACGCAGGGGCGATCAGGAGCAAGCTAAAGCGCGGCCTCACCTCCGCCGCCGGCCCCGCTGCGACCGCAGTGTGCGCCTTCGTCCTGCTGCTGCCGTTCATCACCGGGCTGGCGCGCGCCGGGATGCTCGCCCACCGCGACTTCTGGGCCGGCATCGCACTGCTCGCCTTCCTGCAACTCACCGGCTTGTTTTTCAATCTCATTCCCATCCCCGGCTTCGATGGTTGGGGCATCCTGGAAATCGTGCTGCCTGCCAGCGCAGCGCGGACAGCGCGCGCGATGAGCGGCCTCACCTTTATGCTCATTCTCATCTTCTTTATGAACAACACCGCCGTCAGCCGGGGCTTCTGGCAGTGGATCATCCTCATCGGCCTGCAATTCCGGCTGGATTTCACCCTCGTCCGCGAGGGCCTCAAGCTGTTCCGTTTCTGGATGGGATAATAAAAGAACCCGTCTTCTGCTTGATTTCACCGGGTTATGAATCTATAATTGAGAATATCACGACAAGCACAAAGGGTACAGCGATGACAGTTCAGGCCTCCCTTCAGGTCTTACAGCGTCTAACGCATTTTTACGAAGCCGGGTATCGTAACCCGCTGGTGGATAAGCTTTGCACAAGATCATTGACCACCAGATTGTGCGCGATGAGACCGATCTGGCGCGGCTCGAAAGCCGCCTCCGTACCTTCGAGCAGCACTATGGGATGACCTCAGAAACATTCTGGACGCGCTATCAGGCTGGACAGTTGACCGATAGTCCAGACTATATGGAATGGAACGCCTTTTGCAAAATGCGGCAGCGTCTCATACAACGGTTAGCCATACTGCGCGACGATATTCCTTATGGTTGATGATATATTGCAGTTTTTGGAAGGCGAGAGGGCGGGCTTGGCAAGCCCAAACATCAAATCAATAGACGTTTGACAATCTTACAATAGAACGTATAATCTCAGCCGAAGATGATTCATTATTCTTAACTCTTAATTCGCAATTCGCAGGGAGGAAACAGGAATGACAGAGATGCAGGGCGTTTTCCACAACGGGCAAGCCACATCCCTGTTTGGATTGCAGTCCTGACGTCTGTTCCATCATAAGCAGGTTATCACAAGGCCGTGGGCATTGCTCACGGCCTTTTCGTTTGTCGCGGGGGATCACCACGGATAGGGAAATGGACGATAAAATGAGTATCATTCACGACTTTTGCGAGGAGACAGGGCATGATACGCAAATAGCGATCAGTTGTCGGCTTTCAGCGGTCAGGAATTGAAGATTGGTACGAGTTAACATACCCAATCACACATCAGAAATTACGTTTTACGCTTCACGTTTTACGAGGTCTCTATGCTACAAGTATCAAATATCACCAAACACTACGGCGACGCCCTCATTCTGGACGGCGTCACATTTACGCTAAATCCCGGCGAGCGCGTGGGACTCATCGGGCCGAACGGCTGCGGGAAGACGACGCTGCTGCGCATCATCACCGGGCAGGAGATGGCGGACAGCGGTTCCATGCAGCGCGATCCGCCCGACTTGCGCGTGGGCTATCTGGAACAGGGGCTTGTCTATGACGAGAACGCCACGCTGGACCACATCCTGCGTGCCGAGGAGATCGCGCTGGAACAGCTTGAGCGCGACGTGGCTGACCTGGCGGACGCGCTCGCCGCCGCCGAGGGCGCGGAACAGACGCGGCTTATGGACGCCTACGGCGAGGCGCTGGCTGACCTGGAACACCTGGCGGCGCGACAAATCCCCACTCACGAGGTCAAGGCCATCCTCGCGGGGCTGGACCTGGACGACGTGCCGCTCGACACGCCCGTGCGCCACCTCAGCGGCGGGCAGAAGACGCGGATCGGCCTGGCGCGGCTGCTCATCCAAAACCCGCAGGCGCTCCTGCTGGATGAACCCACCAATCACCTGGACATCGGCGCGTTGGAATGGCTGGAAGGCTGGCTGCGAGCGTACCGGGGCGCGGCGCTCATCGTCTCGCACGACCGCGCGTTCCTGGATAACACCGTCACCCAAATCCTCGACCTCGACCCGCTCACGCACACCGTCACTGCGTACACCGGCAACTACTCCGCCTACATCGAAGCGTGGACGCGCCAGCGTGAGAAACAGTGGGCGCAATGGCGCGATGAGCAGGCCGAGATCCGCCGGATGCAGGCCGACATCCACCGCACGAAGATGCAGGCGATGAGCGTCGAACTGACCACCACGCCCGGCGATCCCACCACCCGTCGCTACGCAAAGAAAGTCGCCAAGAAGGCCACGTCGCGCGAAAAGCGGCTTGAACGCTACCAGGAGAGCGAGGATCGCGTGGAAAAGCCCGCCTCCACCTGGCGGATGAAGCTGGAATTCGTGGACACGCCGGAGAGCGGGCAAGACGTGCTACGCCTGCGGGATGTCGCCGTGGGGTACAATAGCGTCCCGTTGGTCAGCGACGTCAATCAAACGCTGCGGCAAGGCGAGCGCGTGGCGCTCATCGGGCCGAACGGCTGCGGCAAAACGACGCTGCTGCGCGCTATCACCGGGCAGATCGAACCGCTCGCTGGCGCGATCCGCCTGGGCGCGAACGTCAAACTCGGCTATTACGCCCAGGAGCAGGAGAACCTCGATCCCGCCAGCACGCCCTTCGACACGCTGCGCCAGGCGGCGACGATGTCCGACACCGACGTGCGCTCGTTCCTGCACTACTTCCTCTTCGCGGGGGACGACGTCTTCACACCGGTGCGCAACCTGAGCTACGGCGAACGCGCGCGGTTGGTGCTCGCGCGTCTGGTGGCGAGCGGCTGCAACTGCCTGCTGCTCGACGAGCCGATCAACCACCTGGACATCCCCAGCCGCGCCAGCTTTGAGCAGGCAATGACGGCCTTCGAAGGGACGGTGCTGGCCGTGGTGCACGACCGGTATTTCATCCGGCAGTTTGCGACGGGCGTGTGGGCAGTGGAAGAGGGAACGGTGAAGGGGTATGTGGACTTGGAGGATTACCAGCGGGTACGACGTGTCCACACCTGACAGGTCTCGGAAGACCTGTCAGGTGTGACTGCAAGACAACCTTTTTCCGGCGGTGGGTATCAGACCTGTCAGGTTTTCTGAAACCTGACAGGTCTGGACGCGACCAGCTCGCCACACCTGACAGGTCTCGGAAGACCTGTCAGGTGTGACTGCAAGACAACCTTTTTCCGGCGGTGGGTATCAGACCTGTCAGGTTTTCTGAAACCTGACAGGTCTGGATGCGGCCAGGTCTCGGAAGACCTGTCAGGTGTGAAAATCATCTTCCAACGTGAACAGAGCCGCCAAAGTCACAGACGACTGCTGCATATCCAAAAACTCCTGGGGGCCGCCAAACCAATCCAGAACTACATCACGTTGAAGGCGCGTAGGCTTTTCGGTGAGAACTACATCATACGAGGAATAAGGCCATTCCCGAAAGTCATCAACAAAGCCGTGATGTTGTGGGTTGCGGTGAATATAGGCAACAACATTCTTGAAATACGTTTTCCCAATAACTTCGACGCGCCGGAACGGGCGTTCGAACAACGCACCGGTACGCCCATAGGCTTTGTTGATCGATTTGGTGTAAGCGTTGAAGAAATTGGAAAAGTATTGGTGCGGCGGCTTCAAAGGGGTCATGTTCTGGCAAGTTTCATTCGTTCCACCTGACAGGTCTTGCTCAAATTCTGTCACCGTTTTCATCCGCACCAACAGATGGAAGTGATTCCGCAGCAAGCAGTAAGCATACGTATTCGCCACCGGATGGATGTGCTGTATATAAAGTTGTAAGAAATAGCGATAGTTGCGTTCTTCGACGAAAAGGTTTTCACCATTGATACCCCGGTTGTAGATGTGATAGAACTTGCCATATTGGATTGGAACAGGATTTGACATTGTGCCTCCTAAGACCTGGCAGGTTTAGAATAACCTGACAGGACTGTGAAGAAAGTTCCCGTCGCGCAAACCTGACAGGTTTTCTGAAACCTGTCAGGTTTGATCATCGCAAGACAAGTAATCCTCTCGCCATGCCATTGCCTCCGCACGTTCTTATTGCACGACAGTATAGTGAAAATTGCGAAAGTGACAAACAAAAGCGCCGGATTGCGATCCGGCGCAAGCGTTTAGGTGGATTGTGTTGTTATTCCCCGGTAAAAATCTCCGCCCGCCCCGTCAACCCCGGCAGCAGCGCGAGGTCCGTCGGCGCGAGGCGCACGTGGACGGTGAAGCGGGCGTCGGTGGTTTGCGCGGCCTTCGCCTGGGGGATGATGGCTTCGACGATGCCTTCGAGCGGCGTCTCCGGGTAGGCGCGTAGGGTGATCGTGGCCTTCTGGCCCGGACGCAGAGCAGCGACGTGCTGCTCGCTGAGGTTCTCGGAGACGAAGCGCAGGCCGTCGGCGATGTTGAGCAGCGTCATTACGGGCGTTCCTGCGCTGACGGTGGCTTTGGGGGCGACGTCCACCGAGAGAACGATGGCATCCCACGGTGCGAGGAGCACGGCGTTTCTCAGCGCGGCCTGCGCCTTCGCCAGCTCGCGCTCGGCGTCTTCGATGGCGCGCGCGTAGCTCGGCGCGATCCCGGTTTCGAGGGCGGCGCGTTTGCGCTCGGCCTGGGTCACGTCCTGCTCGCGGGCTTCCGTGTCCAGGGCGCGGACACCGCGGGCGTTGAGCGCATCTTTCAAGCGCATCTCGGCGAATTCGCGCTCGCGGATGGCGTTTTGCCACGCTTTGTAGTCGCGCTCGCGCTCATCGTCGGGCGTGTAATCGCCGAAGAGCGGGGTCTCGTAGGCTTTCTTGGCGTCGGCCTCGGCCTGGCGCATGTGTTCGAGGGCGGTGCGCGCTTCCTCGACGGAGGTGCTCGAGTATTGCAAGCGCGCCGACTCCAGCGCCCGCTGCGCGGAGGCCAACGATTGCTCCGCATCGGCGACATCCCGTTCCCACTGCGCCTGCGCCCGCTCCCGGTCGAGGGTGGCGCGGTCGAGGGTCAGTTGCGCGGCGTCCACGGCACGGCGCAGTTCGGCGTCGTCCAGGCGCGCCAGCACATCGCCAGCCTGGACCACATCCCCGGCCCGCACGGTGATCGTGATCACCTCGCCGCTCACGCCGCCGCTGAACCCCAACGCCAGACTCGGAAACGGCGACGCCAACCGTCCATCCGCCGCCACCAGCTTACCGACCGTCGCTGCGGGCAAAGGCGCCGGCTCCGCCGTCTCCACCGCCTCCACAGTGATCGCGCTCATCGGCGCCTCCACCACGCGGTTACATCCCGCCGCCAGCATCACCATCGCCAAAAGCCAGAGTAGTTTAACCCATTGTTTCATCTATGACCTCCTGAGACGGAGTATGGAGTATGGAGTACGGGAGTAAGAAATCATCCACTCGCCCAATCTCCAATCCCCCCATCTTCCCATCTCCAATCACCCCATCACCCCATCTCCCAATCCCCTAATCCCCCAATCTCACCACGCCTCTCGTAAAATCTGCGTCACTTTCCGGCGCACGGTGCTGCGGGCGGCTAACATCGCGCTGAGGACGCTCGCCAGGATGACCATGACGAGGATCGCGCTCGTCGTCAGCCAGTCGAAGGTGGGCTGCGTGGGCGCGTTGCGCATCGTGTTGTTCGTGACGTAGAACACGTAGCCCAACAGCGTCCCGGCGACCACGCCCGCCAGCGATGCGCTGACCGTCATGACCACCGCCTCCAACGCGAACGCGCCGACCAGCTTCCGCTTGGGCATCCCGATGGCCTTGAGCATC
>Ga0116186_1000711_pt1 | contig 37608 bp, 44 predicted proteins | sample AD_JPNNA4_MetaG_FD_89806 | JGI IMG/M metagenome (GOLD analysis project Ga0116186, IMG submission 89806) | Active sludge microbial communities of municipal wastewater-treating anaerobic digesters from Japan - AD_JPNNA4_MetaG | ecosystem: Engineered > Bioreactor > Anaerobic > Digestate | place...
CTATCGAAACAATATATACCTGCATGAACTGAAAAAATTGCATACTTCCTCCCAATTTCACAAACTTTCTGTGTCGAATCAGATAAATTATATCATACCTGTTATACTTTATCGGAAGAAAAATGCCTGCAGTTTAATTTTGCAGGCATTTTTAATTTATATCATAAATGTAGGATCATTTTGAATATCAAATCCCGCATCATTTTCATTTTTTGTCATTTCACCGTAAAGTGGTCCAGCGGTTATTCTTTTTATTTTTATATCGGCAAATTTGCCTATAAGGGAAGTGTCCTGAGAATTAAATATAACTATCTTGTTATTCATTGTTCTGCCATAAAGAGCTGTATCACTGGCTTTAGCTTCAGGTATTATCCTCAGGAGCTTATCCCTGTACTTTTCATTTTCTTCGCGGTTAATCTCTTTCTGAAGTTCCATAAGGTACATAAGTCTTCTGTTTTTCACTTCAGAAGGAATGTTATCTGGCTTATACTTATATGCTATCGTTCCTTGCCGCGGAGAGTATTCTGCAAGGTTAACACGTTCAAATCGGCATTCTTTTATTAGATCGACTGTCTGCTGAAAGTCTTCTTCTGTCTCTCCCGGAAATCCTACAATAATATCCGAACTGATTGTCACAGAAGGTATTTTATCTTTTACTTTTTTCACAAGATCTATAAACTGTTGTCTTGTATATCTTCGGTTCATACTTTTGAGTATGCGGTCGCTTCCTGCCTGTACGGGAAGGTGGACATTTCTTGCCGCATTGCGTGATGCAGCTATTTCGTCAATTAGCGAATCGGTAATATCTGTAGGATACGATGTAAGAAACCATACTCTTTTAATTTCTTCGATTTCCGAAACTTTTTTTATTAATAAATCAAGTTTGGGTTTTCCGTCAGAAAAATCTTTGCCGTAAGAATCAACGTTCTGTCCTAAAAAAGTTATTTCCCTGTATCCTTTTGCTGCATAGTCATATACTTCGTTTATTATATCCTCATAAGGACGGCTTTTTTCCAGACCTCTTGTATATGGAACGATACAGTAGGTGCAGTACTTATTACAGCCGTATATTATAGTTATCCATGCGTGATGTCGGCTGGTTGGATTTTTTGGAAGTTCATAGCTAACACAGTCGAGCTTGTCTGAAAGATCCACAAAGCGTTTGTGTTTCTGTGCCCGTTGGATTAAGTTTACAATATCGCTGATATTTCTGGTTCCAAAAACAAAGTCAACTCCGTCGAATCTTTCCAGAATCGCTTTACCTTCTTTTTCTGCGGAACAGCCACCTACACCTATTATGAGCTTTCTGCTTTTTTTTATCTTGAGAAACTGTCCGATGGTTCCGTACATTTTGTTCTCAGCCTTTTCTCTTACCGCACATGAGTTTATGAGAACTATATCGGCATCTTCAGGATTTTCTGTCCATAGATACCCTGCTTTGGTGAGAAGGCCTGACATGATTTCGGAGTCGTTGACGTTCATCTGACATCCGAAGGTCTTGATTAAAAATCGCATTCTTCCTCCTTATGAAAAAGACGCCATTACGGCGTCTTTATTTGGTTTGTTTTATTATTTTTCTTCCTCTTCTTCAACTAGGCTGCTGGCAATTTCACTGTATTTTTCTTCTGCATCAAGCTTGTTGGCTATCTCTTCAGGAATATCTTCTGCTGTATCTGCTGATGTAGATACCTGTACAGCATCGGTTCTTCCTTCTCGTCCTTCTATAAAAGCATCGGCCATCTTTGCTGTAATAAGCATTACGGCTCTTATAGCGTCATCGTTCGCAGGGATTATCCAGTCAATAACGTCCGGATCACAGTTGGTATCAACTATAGAAACAACAGGAATGCCAAGATCATTGGCTTCTTTTATTGCAATTTCTTCTTTTCTGGGGTCAATGACGTACATGACTTCCGGAAGTTTGGTCATTCCTCTCAAACCGCCAAGGTTCTTTTCAAGTTTTTCAAGAATTCTTTTGTAGTGTGACTGTTCCTTTTTTGGAAGCTTTGTAAACTCTTCGGATTCAACATAAGCGAGAAGTTCTTCAAGTCTGTTGATTCTTTTTCTTATGGTTGTGAAGTTTGTAAGCAAACCTCCGAGCCATCTGTTGTTAACATAGAACCCGCCGCATCTTTTGGCTTCATCGGCCACAATCTGCTGAGCCTGTTTTTTGGTTCCAACAAAAAGTATGCTTCCGCCGTTTGAAGATACATTTCTTATGAAATCATAAGCATCGTTTACTGACTGAAGTGTCTTCTGAAGGTCGATGATATGAATTCCTTTTCTTTCTGTGAATATGTACGGTTTCATTTTCGGATCCCATCTTCTGGTTCTGTGACCAAAGTGAGCTCCGGCTTCCAATAACTGTTTCATGCTTACTACTGACATCCTGCACCTCCGCTGAATTTTGATTTGGTTTTCATCCTCCGCTTTTCTTTTTACCGCACCAACCCTAAAGAGTATCCGGGCACCGTGGTGGGGAACGAAAAACGTGGGCTTTATCCCTTTAAGGGATTTTATTACACTTCTATTCTATCAAACTCTGACCATAGTCCTTCTAAGTCGTAAAATTCTCGTCCCTCTTTTGTAAAGAAATGAACCACTATAGATCCGGCATCGATGATCATCCAGTCGTAGTTTTTCCCTTTATCGTAGGTTATAAGATCAATTTTGTTATCTTTAAAGATTTTCAGAACGTAGTCTCTCAGTGCGCTCATGAGGGCATCGGAGTCGACTGTGCATATCACAAAGTAATCCACTATGAGCGAAGACTCCTTCATATCGATTATTTTTATATCTTTGGCGTCTTTATCGTCCAGTAACGAGATTACCTGTTTTAGAACTGTTTTTACCTTATCTAGTTCCAAAAAAAACTCACCTCCGTAATTTTTATTCAACAGTTACGCTTTTTGCAAGATTTCTGGGTTTATCGGGATCAAGCTCTCTCAGCAATGCCACGTTATAGGCAAAAAGCTGCATAACAGGAGCAACCGCAAGCGGAAAAACCGCTTGTTCGCATTTGGGAATAAGTATATAATCATCGGTCAGGGTTTTTATTTTTTCATCCCCTTCGATTCCTACAGCGACAACCCTTGCTTTTCTGGCTTTGACTTCCATTATATTTGATATCATCTTTTCTTTTATGTCATCATCACATACCACTGCAAAAACAGGAAACTCCTGATCTAAAAGTGCTATGGGTCCATGTTTAAGTTCTCCTGCCTGGTATCCTGTGGCGTTTATGTAGCTAATTTCTTTAAGCTTAAGTGCCCCTTCAAGAGCCGCTGTATATCCAAACCTTCTGCCAATATACATCATATTTCTGTATCCGCAGTAAGACTTTGAAAGTTCTTTTATCTTTTGGGAGTAACCCAGTACTGTATTGAAGTATTCAGGAAGACTCTCTATTTGACATAATACGTTTTTAATATCCTCTGAGTACATGTTCTTCCATAGTGCAATCTGAGCTCCGATAATATAGAGTATAGCTATCTGTGCCGTATATGTTTTGGTTGCCGCAACGCCTATCTCCGGCCCTGTGTTCATATATATTACAGAGTCAGACTCTCTTGGAATGGTTGAACCGACTACATTACATACGGTAAGCACATGAGAGCCGTTCTTCCTGGCAATCCTTACTCCTTCAAGAGTATCAAGAGTTTCTCCGGACTGCGAAATGGCAATTGTAAGAGTTTTCCCGTCAATCTTTGGATTCATGTATCTGAATTCGGAAGCCACTTCTATACTTGCATCAATATTTGAATAGTACTGCATGAAGTACTTCATTGCAAGACCAGCATGATAAGCTGTTCCACATGCCACAATATAAATCTTTTCAAGCTTGGTTTCTATAAAATCTTTTAACGGTTCAAGCTCTTTAATACAAGGAATTCCGTCTTTTAAACGTCCTATGGTTGCTGATTTTATGGCAATGGGCTGTTCGAAGATCTCCTTCTCCATAAAGTGATTGTAGCCGCTTCTTTCGGCACATGCCTCATCCCAGTTGATATGTATAGGTTTTCTTTCAATGGTCTTTCCATCAAGGTCATACAGTTCATAACCTTTATTGGTAAGCTTGGCAATCTCTCCGTCGTTTAAAAAATTGACATCTTTTGAATAACGCAGAATAGGCGTGACATCGGACGCAAGCATTGAAAGATTGTTCCCGGCAGATATTACAAGCGGACTCCCTTTCCTTGCAGCAATTATACAGTTTGGCTCGTCCGTGTGTATTACCCCGATTGCATAGGCTCCGTTCAGTTCGTGGAGAACTTTTATAACACATTCAAGAAGATTACCTGAATAGTTTTCTTCAACCATATGGGCAATAACTTCTGAATCGGTCTCGGATTTGAAAATATGCCCGTTTTTAATAAGCTTTTCCCGCAGGTACTGAAAGTTTTCAATTATCCCGTTATGAATTATAGCTACTTTTCCGGTGCAGTCGGTATGAGGGTGTGAATTTTGGTCGCTTACCCCGCCATGAGTTGCCCATCTGGTATGTCCCAATGCCGTGGAAATCTTTTTTTCCATGAGCTGTGGAATTTCAGACTCAAGATTGTAAATTCTTCCTTCTTTTTTGTAAATGCTGATGTTTTTTTCGTTTTCAATTGCTATACCAGCTGAATCATAACCTCTGTACTCAAGTTTTTTCAACCCATTAATCAAGTCTTGGACATTAAGTCCTTCACCAACAAACCCAAAAATTCCGCACAAAATATTACCCCCTGTTACAGCGAGATTTTAGAAATCAGTTCGTCCTTTACCGCCTTGTATGCGACTTTTATCGCGTTATAAACAGCCTGTGCATCTGAAGAGCCATGCGCTTTTACAATAACGCCGTTAACTCCCAACAAAAAAGTTCCTCCATACTGTTTGTAGTCAAGTTTGGATTTGAGGAGTTTAAGTCTTTTTTTAATCAAAAGCCCTCCCAGTTTATCCTTTATACTACCGGTTTTTATAAGCTGTTTCATTTCGTCAAGGATGTAATAAGCTGTTCCTTCCATTGTTTTTAATACTGCGTTACCTGTGAATCCATCTGTAACAAGTACATCAAAGGTACTGCCGAAGATCTCTCTTGCTTCTATGTAGCCAATGTAGTTTATGTTCTGAAGTCCTTTAAGGAGCTGATGGGCTTCTTTGGTTACGGAAGATCCTTTTTCTTCTTCTGTACCGTTGTTTAAAAGACCAACCCGTGGATTTTCTATTCCAAGAAATCTTGCAAATGCGTTTCCCTGCTTAGCAAAATCCAAAAGAAACTCAGGCTTAACATCGGCATTGGCTCCGATATCGCACAGAACCCTCACCTTGCCGTTCTTTCCGGGTAAGGCGGCAACAAGCGACGGCCTTTTTATCCCAGGAAGTCTTCCGGCAACAAAAATTCCTGCAGATAAAAGAGCACCTGTATTTCCGCAGCTCACAAATGCTCCCAGTTCTTTACTTTTTAATTTTTCGCATCCTATATATATAGACGAATCCTTAAGTTTGAGGACTTCTGTTGGTTTTGTGTCGTTTGTGACATTATCACTGGCCGGAGTAAAGCTGAAGTTTGTCAGACCTTTTTCAGTAAGCTCTGAAAAATCAGAGCTTTTTCCGCCCATGAAACATATTTCCAGATCAGGCATATCTTGGGCTTGTAAGGCAAAAATCGCGCCCTGAATCAATGAAACGGGCGCGTTATCTCCACCATATAAGTCCAATCCTATACGGATTTTAGACATAATTATTCTCCGATTTCAAGAATCTGCTTGTTCCCATAATAACCACAATTAAGACATACTCTGTGTGGCATTTTTGGTTCTCCGCATTTCGGGCATTTAACTACATCTACTTTTATCGCTGCATAAAACTTTGCTCTTCTTCTTCTTGTTCTTGCTTTAGATGGTTTTTGCTTTGGAACGGCCATGGAAAATACCTCCTCTATAAGTATAAATTTATTTTTCCAGAAGTTTATTAAGAACTTCAAAACGCGGATCAATTTCTTTTTCACAGCAGATATGCTGTGGATTTTCATTTAGATCCGTACCGCATACAGGACACAATCCTTTACACTCCTGAGAACATAAAGGTTTTTCCTGAACAGATAATATTATAGCTTCAATTACTCTGTCTGTCAAATCCAAAATTGATCCGTCATAAAAAAAAGTATCGTCAAGAGACTCCAAATGTTCGGTTTTTAATCCTTTTTCTTCAAAAAGACTGCTTACATAAACAGAATTAAATGTTTCATCGATGCTTTGTTCCATCTTTTTTAGGCAGCGGGAGCAATGCAAACCAAGCAGCGTTTTTACCCTGCCCTTGGCAATAATACCGTCTCCGGATTTCCTAACTTCAAGGCTTACGCTTATGGGATCAAGAAACTCTCCTTCTTCCGACAGAAGCTGAATGCTGTGCCAATTATTTATTTCAAAGTTTTTTTCCAGCAGTTCGTCAAAACTTTCAAGATTTATTATCAGATCCTTGGAATATAGATCTTCGTTAAGCATCAACATCACCTCAAGTAGTATATTTTACTTCTTATTCTTTTAATTGGTGGGAATAGCATGTAAATATTTTGAAAAACTTTCAATGTTACATAAAATTTACTTGATTTAGTTTAAATTATTGTTTATAATCTACTTATATTATACCGATCGTTGCATTGGGTAACTCGGTAACGTTTTTACGGAGGTAAGGTTTTATGAAAGGAACAGTTAAGTGGTTTGATGCAAAAAAAGGTTATGGTTTTGTTACTGGTGATGATGGAAAAGACGTATTTATCCATTTCTCAGCAATTAAGATGGATGGTTACAAGAAGTTAGAAGAGAACCAGAAAGTTGAATTCGATGTTGTTGATGGTCAGAAAGGTCCTCAGGCTGCTAACGTAAAAATTATCTAAAACCTAAAATCAATAGCCCCTACGAAAGTAGGGGCTTTTCATTTACAAAGATCAGTATTTTTCTTCGCTACTTTCTCCTTTGATTATCTTTATTCCGGCGCTTGCACCAAGTCTTTGTGCACCACATGCAATCATCTTTTTTGCTGTATTGTAGTCTTTTATTCCTCCGGATGCTTTAACTTTTACATCTTCCCCTACAACAAACTTCATCAGGGATACATCCTCCATTGTTGCTCCTCCAGTACCAAAACCCGTTGAAGTTTTTACAAAATGAGCGCCTGCCAGTTTAGAAAGTACACAAGCAGCGATTTTTTCCTCGCGAGTAAGATAGCATGTTTCTATAATAACCTTGACGGTTTTTTTATCAGCCTGCTCAACAATGTCCTTTATCTCCCTGTACACATATTCATAATCAAGGCTTTTAAGCATTCCGACATTTATAACCATGTCAAATTCGTCTGCTCCGTCATCAAGGGCGCTCTGTGTTTCATAAACCTTTACGCTGCTGTCACATACTCCCAAAGGAAAACCGATAACAGTTGCTACTTTTACTTTACATGAACGGAGTTCCTCCTTTGCAAGAGAAACATATGCCGAATTAACGCATACCGAAAAAAAGTTATTTTCTTTGGCCTGACGGCACAAAAGCTTAATATCCTGAACTGTCGCTGTAGGCTTGAGAAGTGTGTGATCTATATACTGAGCTACTTCAAGGGGTTTAATGTCTATATCCTTTTCTATAAAACTATACTCTTTTTGAACAGTTTGCAGCTCCTGACTTATTATTTTCTCTAATTGACTATTGTTCATACTCTCCCTCCTGGATTCATATGTTGATATAACATTATAATTTTATTGTATCTGCCTTACCCGTTGATTTTCTGACAGGTACGCCATCCGAAGATAATTCTCAACACCTCATAAAACGGTATATCTATTATAAAATCAAACTCCTTGTTATAGTTCTGTTTAAGACCGGCAAGCGTATTTCTCAATTCAGTGCAATAGTCTGGACCTTTGAGAAGTATGCTGTAACTATCCTTTGGCAAATAAAAAGTTCCGGTTTTAAGACCTTTTTGTGCGATGCTGTCTGCGGTAAGGAATATCCGCAGATTTCCAAATGTATCTACTATCTTTTGAAATGCAGAATTTGCATTTTGCTCAAACTTCATGTTGAAAAACTTTATGAAATCATAATCAAGCCTCTCATTTTCAGGTATAAATATGCCGTTCTCCTCTTGGTTCATAGCTAGAAGTCTCTTTTGATATCGGCAGTACATAGGTGTTTCTTCTGGTTTTTTGTTTACAAGGTAAGTAAGGCATTTGGCACAGCCGGTTTCTTCTTTTTCGTATTTTTTACCTATAGTGAGTTTTTTATCGTAGTCTTCTGTAAAAACAGATGTATGGAACTGCAGGAGACTGACGATTCCCTTGGCTCTGTTTTCAAGAAAGCTTTTTGAAAGATATGAAGAAGCCTCTGTTATCTTTTTATAGTAAAGAGATATTGCCATATCCAAAAAGGCATAGCCTAAATATTTATTTGCTGCCGAAAGTGATTTTATGGCAGCATCATATTTGCTTGAGAATGTAAAAAACATGGATACAAGAAGGTACGGATAACCGCTTTGAGGGTACTTATTCATGAGAGACTTTGAGTAGTCAAGAACATCTTGGTCTTTCCTGAAAATTTTGAGTACACCATAATTAAAAAGTGATTCGCATGATTGATTGATAAGGAAAAATTTTTCTGCTTTCATGAAATCATTTCTTAACAGGTGCATAAGACCGTACTGGTTCGAGAAAACGTTGGGTGTTTTTGAACTTAGTCTGTTTTCAAGGAAAACAGCAACTTTCTCATCGGTTTCGCTAATGTCGCTCATAATAATATCAAACCATGTTTTTAGGGATTCTATGTTGACATTTATTGTTTCCAGATCTGATGAAGGTTTGTATATGGTGTTCTGTTTCTGTTCTTTTTTCTGAACACTAATGCCTTTTTTCTCAAGATCCTTTTCTACAGTTTCTCTTAGTTTAAGAATATTTTTGAGCTTTTTGTTCTCTTCTTCGTTTGGAATATTAAACATTCATTTCCACCATCCTTGATAAAGAAAAACTATAATAACTGCTTTTTCCCATAATAAGATGATCATTCATCCTTATATTCAGTAATTCTCCGCCTTGTTTTATCTTTTCTGTAAGATCTCTGTCGTCTTTACTTGGCGTAGGATCTCCGGAAGGGTGGTTATGAACGAGGATTATAGATACGGCATTTGATCTGATGGCGTATCTGAATATATCACGCGGATGAGCGAGAGAATGGTTTACTGTTCCCATGCTGATATCCTCGTATCCTAAGACTTTCAGTTTTGAATCAAGACATATTACCCTTACCACTTCTTTGTCGTAATGGATCATCTCTTCCGAAAAAGTGTATACACTGTCGGGAGAGTCCATTTTGTAATGTGTGTCTGCTTTCTTTTTTTGAAGATGATATCTTTTTCCTATTTCCAGAGAGGCTTTAAGGTTTATGGCCCTTACCCTGCCTATCCCCTGTACAGATGCGATATCGCTTATGCCGGCATCTGCAAGAGTAATAAGATCTTTGTATCTTTCCATAAGATCTCTTGAAGCTTTGAAAACAGATGCGTTTTTGGTTCCGCTCCTAAGAATCACTGCAATGAGTTCTTCATCTGAGAGAGCTTGTGCACCTTGTGTTTCAAGTTTTTCTCTTGGAAGTTGGTGTTCGTCATTCATACTTTATTATCCCCCGCTCCAGCAGTTTTTTGTAGACTGATGTAACCGGAAAACCCATAACGTTATAATAATCGCCCTTTATACCTTGGATAAAAACAAGCCCAAAGTCCTGTATGCCATAAGCACCGGCTTTATCGTAAGGAGAAAAAGCATCTATATAATAGTATATTTCATTGTCGCTAAGCTCTCTGAAAAAAACCTCTGTACATTCGCAAAAAACATCAGTAAATAGATTAGTTCTCAGACAGACTCCTGTGTAGACCTTGTGAGCAGCTCCTGAAAGTTTTTTCAGCATTTGAAATGCGTGTTCACGATTTCGTGGTTTTCCCAGAAATTTATCTTCTATAAACACAATGGTATCTGCAGTGATAAGTAGTTCATCATTCTCTATCTTTAAAGCCTTACTCTTATTAAGAGCTACTTCTTGAACGTAAAGTTCAGGAAGGCTTTGGGAGCACTCTTCATCTATATCGCTTACAGTTATTCTGAAATCATTTGAAATAAACTTAAGAAGTTCCTTTCGCCTGGCTGATCCTGAACCCAGAACTAATCTATACTTTAGCGTCATGGTTCGTACTCCTTAAAAAAATATTAGAAACTACTGCAAGTAAGTATGCGGTTACAGTACCTATTAAAACAAGATACGGATAGTAGTAGAATACGGCTTTACTGTTTCCTAGAATAAGCCCGGCGATAAGTATCTGCACAGTATTGTTTAAAAGAGCGCCCAGTTCACTTATTCCTATGGTTCCAACTTTAGGAGCATGCTTTTTAAGCCATCCCATAAAAAGAGCACTTGCAATTGATCCGGACAATCCCATAAAGAATGTTGCCGAAGCTATTCTCCCAGACAAAAGACCTCCGATAAAGCTTTTTCCGAAGGCAATCATTGCACATGATAAAACCCCATAATCCAGTACGGCAGACAAAAGAACAGGAAGATTTGAAAATCCCCATCTTACTCCGGGAAGCGGCATGGGAAGTGGAATAAAACTTTCCACAACATACATGGCACAAGCAATACCTGTAAGAATACTTATATTTGAAAGTTTTTTCGATTTTACCATGTTATAATATCTACTCCATCTGTGTTTTTTCCGCCTATAGGTTCAACTACTATCTTATGCGGAAGGCAAACGATAGTTTGATTTGTATTGCTTATCCATCCTGTTTTGACACATATCTGGTTATCACAGGTGGATTCCTTTACCCTTGCCTTCCCCTGGTAAAACTCAACTGTAAGAAGGTGTTTCCCGTCTTTTTCTACAGGATAAAGTCCATCTTGAGTTATTGAAACAGCCAGTACGCCATCAACAGTAACTTTTACTCCAATTATTCCTTTCTGTGGTAGTAATAAATTTAAAAAAATCATAATTACGGCAAAAAGTAAAATAGCAGCTACTATAAATATATCGTACTTTTTTGTTCTTTTCGCCATAACTACTTCACTTTATTTCTAAAGTACTCAAAACCGCTGGTTTCAACAGTTTTTCCGGTATTATCGATAAGATATGCTTGTACACCAAACTTGGTAAAGTACTCCAATGCCGGATTATCTATGCCTAATACAAAAAGTCCTGTAGCATAGGCGTCTGCTGTCATAACCTTATCCGAAATAACCGTGCAGCTTCTGCAGTTATTTGCAGGATAGCCTGTTTTTGGGTCTATTATATGGTGATACAACGTACCGTTCTGTATGAAATATCTCTCGTAGTTTCCGGAAGTAGCAACTGCCCCACTATATATGTAAAGTGTATCAATAAGCTTTGTCGGGTCAGAGGAAAAAGGATCTCTTATGCCTATCTGCCATGGTCTGTTACCGAATTTTGGTCCTATTATTCCTATATCTCCTCCGGCATCTATAAAGCCTGTGGCTTTAGGATCAATCTCTTTTATGCGGTCTATAACCCTGTCGACAATAAAACCTTTGGAGATACCGCCAAGATCAACCGTAACACCTTCCTTGAGCAACTTTATTTTTCTGTTTTTGCTGTCTATATCTATAAACTTGTAGCTGACAAAAGGGAGAACCTGTTCTATCTCATAGGAGGATGGAACTCTTTTGCTGGAGTTTACATCATCAAAGCCCCATAACATCAGAACTGGTCTTAGAGTAGGATCAAAAGAATCACCCGTGATTTTGGATACATTTACCGCAGCCTGAAAAAGGAAAAGACTTTCTTCGTCGCATTCTATCTCCCTTTTTTCATTCAACTGGTATACTACACTTGAAGGTATATTTGAACTGTATTTGGCATAAAGTCTTTCGATTTCTTTTTCAGCAATTTTCAAAAGGTTTTTGGAAGATACTTTTCCTCCGGCTATATAGATTCTTACGTAGGTGCCCAAGGAAAATATTTCTGACTTTTCATAAGTGGGAAGTGGTTTTGAAAAAATTATGAATAATAAAAGGATTAAACTTATTCCCAGCATTGAAAAAATTAAAACAGTACTTTTGCTTATACTACTAAAATCTTTCGCCCGCACTTTTTGCATCCTCCATATTCATCTGCATTGTACACTTTTACATCGTAGCCTTTCCTTTTTACTATAAGTGTCTTACAGTCAGGACAGTATGTATCGCTGTACTCCCAGAAAGGTGTATTGCCTATATAGACATAATCCAGATACTCTTTAGCAGTTTGGTATACCTTTACCAAAAAATTGTAACTTTTTGGTTCAGCCTCATATTTATATCTCGGGAAGTACTGACTGATGTGCAGTGGGATATCCTTGGAAAGAGAAGATAGCCATCTGAATTCCTCGGAAAGTTCGGATATATCATCGTTAAGTCCCGGAACTATAAGAGTAGTTATCTCTGTATGAACATTCATTTTGACAGAAAGCTCAATAAAATCTAAGACTTCCTTAAGGCCGCCCTGCAAAATATTACGGTATTTCTGACTATTGAAAACCTTTAAATCTATATTTAAAGCGTCAAGATAATTTAAAAGCAGCTTTGCGGGTTCTTTATTTATATAACCGTTGGTCACCATGACGGTATAGAACCGTTCCTTTGCTTTTTTCAATTCACGGCAGCAGTCAAGAACATACTCATACCATACTATGGGTTCCGAATAAGTAAAGGCAACGGATCTTACACCGGTTTTCAAGATAAGCTCCCCAAGCATTTCTGGGTATATGTACTTGCCCTCGTTGCGGCAGTACTGGGATATTTCAAAGTTCTGACAGAAAGGACACTTTAAATTGCAGCCCCAGCTTCCCAGAGAAAGTATTTTACTTGTCGGGAAAAAATGATAAAGCGGTTTTTTTTCGATAGGATCTACTGCAACAGAAGATACGTTCGCATAACTTTGTGCGATAAGCTCTCCGGAAATATTTTTTCTTACGAGGCAAAAACCGGTCTGGTTTTCTGCAATTAAGCAGTTATGGGGACAAAGACTGCATTTAATACCCAAATCTTTTGTTTCAGTATAGTTAAGTGCAGAAACCTTCATCTCATAGATACCTCTGGACAGTAAAACGGTATAACTCTATTTTTTCATTTCCGATAATTCCGGCTTTGAGCTTTGCAATCCTCAGCTGCTGTTCAACGGTATCAACACCTTCAAGATCCGGCAGAAGCACTCCTTTTTTCCATCCGCTTTTAACTATAACACCATATATTTTTGGATTAAGTGAGGATGCGGAATCGATTTTTTCTAGGCAGGAAAGAATATCTACATTGACCTTTATACTGTCCAGCTCGTTTTTTGACAAAGGCGGAAACCTAGGATCCTTTGTGGCGGCTGATATAGCATTTTCGAGTATTTCTTCGCAAAGACTCTTGTATACCGGTTCTATGGTTCCTATACATCCTCTTAGTTCGCCGCTTATGGTATGCAGTGAAACAAAGCAAGCGGCAGTTCTTACGAACAGGTCTTCCGGAAGATCAGACGAAGGCTGTGCTTTCATTTCTGACAGCACATAAGTTTCAATAGCTTTTATTGCCCATTTTACATAAGAATGCTCTCCTATCATGTCAATCCCTCCACAGCGAAAAGGATATTTATATAATTATAGCATAAAGTCAGTCTTCCTTCCATGTAATGCAAAAGCCCATGTTGCAATATAATGATTGCTTATTGATAATTAAATTCATTTATTATATAATTTAAATTATGAGGAGGTGAGCTTATGCTTGATGTTAAGATAATCAACGCAACTATGGATGCTTTGAAAGTAGCCTTTGTAACAGCGGCAAAGACAGATTTCAAAGTTCAAAAACCGCTTATGGTAAAAGAAGTTGAAAGGATCTATGATGTTATTACGGTCATAGGTTTCAACGGAGCTATAGACGGAAATCTTGTTTATGCGGTAAAACGAGAGGGAGCCATTAGAATAGTAAACAATATGATGTCAGGAATGCTTGAGATCAATAGTCTTGATGAAATGGCGCTTTCAGCCATAAGCGAACTGGGTAATATGGTTTCCGGCTCAATAGCCATGAGTCTTGAAAAGATAGGCTACAGTATCAATATCACTCCTCCGTCTGTTATCACAGGAAAAGACCTTCAGGTTCTTTCGGAAGGAACTATTCTGAAGTTTCCCGGTATAATCCATGATGAAACAGAGATGGGTGTTTTCCTGGCAATGAAAACATGAAAAGCTTTGATCCAAAAATTTTTACACAGTCTAACAGCGTATTAAACTTTGCTTTGATAGTGCTTTCTAACATTTTTGTCAGTTTTTTTATTGGTCAATGGATATCTTCCTTGACCAAAAGTGTTGTATGGACTATAGTATTTCTTTTTTTAGGGATAATATCAGGTCTTTACTGCGGAATAAAAGAACTTATAAGAGAGGCTGAAAAGTATGAGGGATCTGGAAAGAAAAATGCTGGAGATGATAAAAAAGATAGCTCTTCTTTCCATGGCTGAGTTTCTTCTTCTTGTGTTCTTCTTTAAGCTCTATTCATTTTGGGTTTTCTGGGGGAGCTTTGGAGCCATACTCGGTATAATGCTCATGGTTGAAGATATCAAGAAGATGCCTTATGTCAAATGGAAAAAAATCCCTCTGGGTTATTTAATCAGATACTTTCTTTATGGTATAATCTTAACTGTCGGGGCTTTGGTTGATGTTCGTGCCTTGATGATTTCTTTTGTCGGCATCATGAACATGAAGATAGTTCCTTTTCTTTCATACAAACAGTAGGGGTGATTTCTTTGATTAACGAAAAAGTTACAAAGTACCTCATCATAGTATTTTTAAGCCTCTATATCGTTCTGGGGATAGTAAATCTTTTCGTTTTTAACTCGGAACTTTCCGGGGTAGGTCAAAGGTGGATTGTTTCCATAAACGGAAAAACAGGCTTTATGAATGAAGTCAACCCGATGACTCTTATTATGTCTTTTGCTATTATGATCGGGTTGATAATTTTTGCCAGTACAGTAAAGTTCAGACTTGTACCGGAGAAAAAGCGTCAGACAGTCTTCGAACTGCTTTTTGAATTCTATTGGGGTATAGTTGAAGATGCTGTTCCAAATCCCAAGTACAGAAAGCCTGTTTTTGTAATAGGGGTTTCTTTTTTTCTTTATGTATTGGTTTCAAATCTTTTAGGGGGAATGCCCGGAATAAGTGTTTCGCCTCTTTCCAACGGAAAGGTATCAGTAGAGATGTTTACTGATACATGGTATACTCCCACTTCCGATCTGAACGTGAATGCTGCGTATGCCATTTCTGTGCTTATCATCAGTCATGTATTTTCGGCCCATTCCAAGGGCGTATGGAAATGGTTCAAAGGTTTTTTCGAGCCTATAATTTTTCTTCTTCCGCTAAATATCATCGGAGAAATTGCAAAGCCCATATCACATTCGGTAAGGCTTTTCGGTAATATAATGGGCGGAGGAATACTGGTACTTATAGTCAGTTATATGCTTAAGTACTTTCTTATCCCTGTTTTTCTCTGGGGATTCTTCGGATGGTTTGTCGGTCTCATACAGGCATTCGTTTTTTCTTTGTTGGCAATAGCATATATAGGTTCAGCAGTAGAATAAAAAAGACTAAGGGAGGTCAGATAAGTTATGGAAAATTACAGCATTGTAGAAGCCTTGAAGATGGTTTTGACAAGTGGCAACATGCTCGCATGGGGATTATATTATATGGGTAAGTTTATAGGAACAGGAATATGTATGGGTATAGGAGCCATCGGTCCTGGAGTCGGTGAAGGAGAGACAGGAGCTCATGCTATGGATGCTATGGCAAGACAACCTGAAATGGTCGGTTCTATAAGAATAAACATGCTTTTGGCTATGGCCGTTGCAGAATCAACAGGTCTTTATTCATTGGTTATTGCTCTTATAATGCTTTTTGTTCTTCCTTAAAAAAGGAAGGAAATCTTCCTGAAAGGAGGAGATCACTTTGATAAACTTTAATTTGACATCCATTGTAAATCTGGTTGGATTTATATTTTTTGTACTTATTCTGTACAAGCTTCTTTACAAACCTTTTCTGGATGTTGTGGCCAAAAGAAAGGAAATAATTTCCAAAAGCCTTAGCGATGCTGAAAAAGCCAAGCTCGACTCCGAAAAGATAAAAGAAGATATGGAAAAAGAAATAAAAGAGCTTAAGAGTACTAAGGACGAAAAGATCCTTCAGGCTGAAGCACAAGCAAAAGCTATCATTGATGAAGCAAAGAAGCAGGCTTTGGTTGAAAAGGAAAGGATTATACTTAAAGCCGAACAGGAAGCTTCGGAGCTTAAAGAAAAGGCTGCTCTTGAAATTCAGTCTAATGTTGTAAGGCTTGCAGTTTCCATAAGTGCAATGATTCTCAAAGAAAAAGTTGACATAAAAGCCAACGAAGAACTTGCCAGAAGAGCTATGCAGGCTCTGAACAATAAAGGGGAATCGTTATGAAGGCTTCCTATTCTTTAGCTTTCAGATATTCAAAAGCCTTTGTTGAATTTCTTTCGCAAAACAATAAGATAAATGCACTTGACAGTTATATAGAGATATTAAAAACGCTGGATAAAAAAATACAGCAGGATGAGGAGTTTTCGAATCTTTTCAAAAATCCCGTAATATCTCAAAAACACGTTCTGAACAAGACCCTTGAATATCTTGATAAGAGCGGTGATGAGATCCTGAGCAAATTTTTATCTCTTATTATAGAAAATAAAAGGCAGGAGCTTCTTGCCAATATAATAAGACATCTAAGAGTACACAGTCTTAATATGAAAAGACTTGTCCGTGTAAAGCTTACAACAGCCAAAGAACTTTCAAAAGAAACCAAAGAGTTGATTTATGAAACAATAACCAAAAAAACGGGAAGAAAGATAAGCATATCTTATACACTTGATGAATCTCTGATCGGAGGTATTCAGATGGAGTTTGACGATAAGCTTTTCGATTATTCCGTTAAAGGTTATCTTGACAGCATAATCAGAGATGTTTCCTCCCGGGGGTGAAATACTTTGCAAATAAATCCTGAAGAACTTACAAAAGTCTTAAGCGAAAAGATAAAAGACTATGAAAGTGCTGAAATAAAGGAAGTAGGATGGATAATGCAGGTAGGAGACGGAATTGTCCGTGCCTACGGCATGAAAGATGTAATGTACAATGAACTGGTAGAAATAGAAACCAACGATAAATCTGTTGTATCAGGGCTTGCAATGAACCTTGAAGAAGACAACGTCGGTATTATAACTCTTGGAGATTATAAAAAAATTGAAGAGGGTAATAAAGTAACAAGAACGGGAAGAATAATAGAAATTCCTGTTGGAAATAGTCTTTTGGGAAGAGTTGTAAATCCTCTTGGCATACCTCTTGACGGAAAAGGTCCTATAAAATCAGAGACATTTTATCCTATAGAGAGAAAAGCAACCGGAGTAGTTTCCAGAAAACCAGTCGATACACCTTTACAGACCGGTCTGAAAATAATTGACACACTCATTCCGATAGGACGCGGCCAAAGAGAGCTTATAATAGGTGACAGACAAACAGGAAAAACTGCGATAGCTATAGATACTATAATTAATCAGAAAGGTAAAGGTGTCTACTGTATTTATGTTGCGATAGGTCAGAAATCTTCGGTAGTCGCAAGAATCGTAGATAAGCTTGAACAGTATGGAGCCATGGACTACACCACTGTTGTGGTCGCAGGGGCCGGCGATCCGCCGTCATTGCTTTATCTTGCTCCTTATGCAGGAGCTGCCCTTGGTGAATACTTTATGTTCAACGGAAAAGACGCTCTTGTGGTCTACGATGACCTTTCAAAACACGCTACGGCATACAGAGAAGTCTCACTTCTTCTGAGAAGGCCGCCAGGAAGAGAAGCTTATCCTGGTGATGTTTTCTATCTACATTCAAGACTTCTTGAAAGAGCTGCCAGACTTAACGAAGCAAGCGGTGGAGGGTCGTTGACTGCTCTTCCTATAATAGAAACACAGGCAAACGATATTTCAGCCTACATACCTACTAACGTTATATCAATAACAGACGGTCAGATCTATCTTGAACCTTCATTATTTTATGCCGGGTTCAGACCTGCCGTAAATATAGGTCTTTCGGTTTCAAGAGTCGGCGGTGCGGCACAGACCAAAGCAATAAAGAAAGTTGCCGGAAGTCTTAAGCTTGATCTAGCGCAGTACAGAGATCTTGAATCTTTCACTCAGTTTGCTACAGATCTTGACGAAAGTACAAGAAAACAGCTGGTAAGAGGAGAAAAGCTTCAGGAACTGCTGAAACAGCTCCAATATTCTCCTATGGAGGTTCAGGAACAGGTTATAGTTCTCTACTGCGGTGTAAATGGATATGTTGATGATATTGAAACAACTAAAATAAGCCGATTTGAAAAAGAGTTCATTCATTTCATGAAGCATAACAAAACTGCTCTGATGAATGAGATTGCCTTTAAGAAAGAACTTTCGGACAAGATGCTTGAAGAACTTAAAAAAGCTGTTGAAGAGTTCAAAAAGAGTTTTGTCTCTTAATGGGCGGTGATATTTAATGGGAAGAGGTAAACTCAGAACCATAAAGAACCGTATTGATTCTACCAAGTCAACCATGAAGATCACCAAAGCAATGGAAATGGTTGCATCTGCAAGAATAAACAGGGTTAACAGAACAATAGAACCTGTAAGAACCTATGCCAGATATGCCAAATCAGTACTGAGCAAGGTTAAACCGGAAACAGACAATAAGTTTTTTAAACAGTCTGAGGGTACGCTTATCTTTGTAATAACAACAGATATGGGACTTTGTGGATCGTTTAACTCTGATATCGTATCTTTTGCACGTAATAAGGCATTGGAGCATTCCGATTTCAAAGGGTTTTACGTTGTTGGATCAAAGGGAACCGCTGATTTTAAAAGTGACAGCAAGATGCTTCTTTCAAGAACCAAGCTTTATGATATCCCTGGTCCGGACTCTGCAAAGCTTGTTTTGGAAGATCTTCTTTCACTGCGGGAGAAATACTCCTGCGGTAAAATCGAAGTTGTATACGGCGAGTTCAGAAATGCCCTTATTCAGAGACCAAAATGCGTTCAGCTTCTTCCCATACAGTATGAAGGAAAAGAGACCGCATCATATGAATACGAGCCGACAGATGAAAAACTCATTGATGAGATTGCTTATCTTTATATGCTTTCACAGGTGTACACTCTAATATTTGAAACTAAGGTAAGTGAGTATTACGCAAGAAGAAATGCCATGAAAAATGCGACGGACAATGCCCAGAACCTCATAGGGGATCTTACGCTTGCTTACAACAAAATGCGTCAGGATTCAATAACCCAAGAGTTAATAGAAATAGTTAATGGAGCCCAGGCTCTTAAACAAGAGTGACGGGCCACGGGGGTGACTTTGTGGAAAAGAATATCGGAAAAGTGGTCAGTGTAATTGGACCTGTTGTTGATGTCCAGTTTGGGGAGGGAAAACTTCCCGAAATCTATAACGCTATAGAAATAGTTAATCCATATACAAATAAAAAAGTCGTCCTTGAGGTTGAACAGCTTATAGGCGACAATATAGCAAGATGCGTTGCGCTTGATTCATCGGATGGTCTGAAGAGAGGACTTGAAGCATTAGATACTTCTGAACCAATAAAGATTCCAGTTGGGAAAAATGTATTAGGAAGAATGTTCAATCTTCTTGGAGAACCTATCGATGAAAAGGGTTCGGTAAAAGATGTTGAGTTCTCCCCAATTCACAGGGAGCCTCCATCCATAACCGATCAGAATAAAGATATAGAAATACTTGAAACAGGACTTAAATGTATCGATCTTCTTGCACCATTCCCAAAGGGCGGAAAAATAGGGTTCTTCGGAGGTGCAGGAGTAGGTAAAACAGTTTTGGTTATGGAGCTTATAAGAAACATAGCAATTGAGCATCAGGGAATATCGGTTTTTGCGGGTGTAGGCGAAAGAACAAGGGAAGGAAATGATCTCTGGCTTGATATGCATGACAGCGGAGTTATAAACAATACCGCCCTTGTCTTCGGACAGATGAATGAACCGCCAGGAGCAAGATTTAGAGTAGCGCTCACTGCTCTGACAATGGCCGAATATTTCAGAGATAAAGAAAAGAAAGATGTTTTGTTATTCATAGATAATATATTCAGATTCGTACAAGCAGGTTCTGAGGTTTCAGCTCTTCTGGGAAGAATGCCTTCCGCAGTCGGATACCAGCCTACGCTAGCTACTGATGTCGGACAGCTTGAAGAAAGAATAACCTCTACCAAAGACGGTTCAATTACATCGGTACAGGCAGTATATGTTCCTGCCGATGATATAACCGATCCAGCGCCTGCTACAACATTTTCACATCTTGAAGCTACTATAGTTTTATCGAGGAAACTTTCAGAAATGGCTCTTTATCCTGCTGTTGATCCTCTTGATTCCAACTCCAAGATTCTTGAACCCAAGGTTGTAGGTGACGAACATTACAATGTTGCCAGAAGGGTTCAGAAAGTATTGCAAAGATATAAGGACCTACAGGATATCATAGCTATTCTCGGAATAGAAGAACTTTCGGAAGATGACAAACTCACGGTGCAAAGAGCTAGAAAAATTCAGAGATTCCTTACTCAGCCCACCTTTGTTGCCGAAAAATTTTCCAATATTCCCGGAGTTTATGTTAAGCTGAGCGATACTATAAAGGGCTTTAAAGAAATTCTCGATGGAAAGTATGATAATCTGCCCGAAAGCGCTTTCTACATGGTTGGAACAATAGAACAGGCCGTACAGAAGGCTAAGTCTATGGGCGCATCGGTCTAGAGGTGATTTATGTTTGATGTAAAGGTGGTGACTCCCGGCGGTATAAAATCGCAGTGCCAGGCAGAGTATGTTCAGTATGAAACTGTTGAAGGCGGTATGGGAGTGCTTACAAACAGGCTTCCCATAATTGCAAAGCTGAAGGTATGCCCGGTAACCATCAGAAAGACAGATAAAACAGAAGAAAAACTTATAGTGCATGGCGGTATAGTTGACATGTCCGGAAAAGAACTTATAATACTTACCACCAAAGCCGAACGTTTTGAAGAGATAGATACTTTGAAAACCAAGGAAATGATTGACAAGCTTGAAAAAGAAGTGACAACAGCTACACAAGACAGGGAAAAGATAAAGAACGAACTTGAAACCAACAGGATCAGGTACAAGTACGCGCAGACAGTAAAAAAATAATTAAATAAAAAATCAGCAGCCTTTTCTATAAAGCTGCTGATTTTTTATCAACTATTCTGAATATCAAGACATAGATTAATATACTCTGCATGTGCCCATAAAAGTGGAGAAGCTATATTTCCCCATCTTTTTACCCATGGTTCATACATATCCGGTGCTAAAAGATTCTCTGCAATCTGTTCGGCAAGAAAACCGTTTGAATCAAAATTTGTATCCAGCCATCTTTTAATTTCAAGAGCCTTTTCTTTTTCTCCATTTCTGGCATAGTAACTTCCGAGATTCGCTGAAAGTAAAGTCCAGCTTCCGGCTCCAAAGTAAGTATCGTTTAAATAACGTTTCAGTCCGCATCCTTTTTTAAGTGTTCTTTCTATTTCGCTTACCGTATTGATAACCAGTTCATTTCCGTTGCTGTAAAGTGCATAAGGATATGAGCACCATAAAAGGCTTGAATCAACACAGTCGTTACCAGTCGATTTAACAAAACGTCCGTTTTTTGTATGCTGCGTCAGAACTTTTTGTAGTATAAGTTCATAGCAGTTCTTTTGTCCGGTTGCTATGCTTTGGGCTTTTAGTCCTGCCGCAAGAGAAAAAAGTGTGGAAGTGTGAAGATATTCAGGACCTTCTTCCCATGCATCATAACATGGAACTTCCCAGATTTTTTCAATATAATTTACAACCATTTTGGAAACATCGGCAGGTACTTCATAACAGCATTCATGGGCTGCCCATAAAAATGTTCCATATCCGTCGCTTTGCCCATTAGGCCAATCATCATTGTTTGCTGAACCATCGACTCTGTACCTCGTCGGCAAAAGGTCTTTATGTGTTAATTCAGACTTATCCTTCAGCAGTACTTTTTCAATGTCCGGACGGTTGTTCCGTATGACTTTTACTGCCCAGTCAAAAAACTTTCTTGCGCAAATGCTTTCGCCTGCTCTGTACATTGCCCGTGCGATAAATGAGCTATCCCTGAACCAGCAGAATCCATACTGTGAAAAGTTTGGACTTGCCACGTATGCTCCGGAACTGTCCTGATACTTTTTAATTATATCCAAAGAGTTCAAAAAATTATTCATTATCTACCTCATCAATCCTCATCCATTTTATTTTTGCCATAAAACCGTCTTCCTGTGATTCTTCAAACAGGCCTATAAAAGAAACATTTTCTATTTGTCCGGCATTAAAATTTTTTAGAAGAGGTTTTTCTTTTTCATAAAAACCGCCTATAAGAAGAGCATTTTTTTCAAAACCTTTTCCAGGATCAGATATTTTCCCGCTAGGAGGAAGGTTTATAGGAAGTACAGTACCTTTTCTGATAAAAACACCACTGTAATGATTTTTACATTTGTATTTGTAGCTGAGACCACCCGAATACTCTTTGCCTTCCCAAAGATCTATCCACTGACCTGGAGGAAGAATAAACTCTAAAATATTATTTCCGTCAAGATCAGGAGCAACAAAAATGTTTTCACCAAAAAAATAATCAGTTGTAAAATTATACGGCTGTGTTAACGGTTGCTTTTGATTTACCGACTTTTCTGCTTGTTCAGCTATATAAGGAATCAGAGACATTCTAAGCGAAACAATTTTTCTATAGTAATCGATTATAGAGCTGTCATTGAAAATGTCAGCCATGTTCCATGGTGTTCTTTCTGCACTTTTGTATGGTCCCATATTACACTCTGAATGAATTTGGAAAATGGGTGTGAAAACAGCTATTTCAAGACTTCTGCGATAAAGCTCTATGCTAGGAAGTTCTCCGCTGAAACCTGCTATATCCCATCCCCAAAAAGGATTTCCACAGAGAGATACATTTAATCCTGCCACAATGTTCGCTTTTAAGGCCTGAATATCAGAATCCTCATCTCCTACCCAGAAAAGCGTGCTTGAAGGAGAACGTGTATATCCGGCACGGCTGAAAAGTACTTTATCTTGTCCAACCACTTCCTTTTCTGTTTCAAAGTACTTTTCGGTAAAGAGATTTCTTGCCTGGGCAGCACTGATTCCTCCATATACAACGGTATCCCTTCCCCAGAGATGCTCTCCGCCGTCTGTCTTGAAACCGTCTACCCTCAGTTCATCAATAAGATACTTCCTTTTTTCTTTAAACCATTCTCTTGCCTGAGGATTAAAAAGGTCAATCACATAACTTCCCTCAAACCATCTTCCAGGAGGTATTGTGTATAGAGTGCCGTCTTTTTTCATTACAAAGTATTTTTTTTCAAGAGCATACTCCAAATCTTTTTTATGCTGTTCATCAGCATCATCAAGTATTTTGAACACTGGAATCTGCCATAAAATAACTTTTATATCGTTATCATGAAGTTTTTTAATCATACCCTGAGGATCAGGCCAAGGAGAGCTGAAAGAATACTCTTTAAGATTTATTCCACGAACAGCAGGCGTATTTTGTGCTCCGTTGAACTTATAAAAGCCTTGTTCATCAGACCAAGCCTCTATTACCATAACCGTACACGGAAGATCATACCGTATAATCTCGTTAAGAGCATTTTCCACCATATTCTGATTGTTCCATTCATTTGCGGATATCCATGGTCCGAATACCCATACCGGAGGAACCTTTGGATCGGAAATATTATATATCTGGGAAACAACCTCCTGAGGAGAAGCTTTTTCCCATACGGTCAAATCGTTGCCTTTATACTGCTGACCAAGAGTATCTATAAGTACCTCAATCGTTTCTTCGTTAAAGAAAAAGGATGTTCTGTATCCGGTGTCCGCAAACAACCCAAATCCTTTTTCCGAAAAGATAAACGGAACAGGGGCATATCCTCTTTCGCCCTGTACTTTATACTGGTCAAAAACATGAGCAGTATATGATCTGCCACCAAGCTCAATAGAATCATAGTGTTCACCCATTCCAAAAAATCTTTCTTTGGGTAGTCTTTTAAAAATATATCTGCGGCTGAAGTCATTTTTCCCGTCAGTTAATGTAAAGCAGGATAAAAATCTTTTTGAATGATTCAGAAGAGCAATTTCAGATGTGCTACAGTTCTCCCATGCTTTTACATCAAACTCAAACTCATCTGAAGATACTGCTGTGGTTTCACCCAGTCCTGAAAATATCCGATATCTCACTTTGTCACCTTTTCTGAATCTGCCTAAGCAGCATCTCCAAAGTGCCCAGCCGTTTTGGGCATAATCAAATCTAGCCCTTGTCTTTACGTGCGGCATACCGTTTACCGAAGATATAATCCATGCTCTCTGACCTGCCTGCATCGGAAAGGTTTGAAAATTTATTAACACTTCCTCATCTGTAAGGGGATCTTTTGGAATTCTTTGAATACTTAAATTATTAAGGTACGGATCATCCATTCCATAAGGAAGGTGACAGATCTGGCTCATTTCTTCACATCCTTTTATTTTCCGAGTTTTTTATTTATTTCTATATCAATAGCCTTAAGAGCATCCTGTGCAGTTTTATTTCCGAGTGCAACATCTGAAAGTTCTTTATTAACTATATCTGATAATGCGCTCCAGCCTTTTATTACAGGGGGAAGCGAAGAATAACTGAGAGATTCAAAGATTGCTTTTTTATTTGCCGGCTTAGAGTTTTCGGTAAGGAAAGGTTCAAGATATTTTTCGTTAGAGATTGCCGGTAATTCCCATCCTTTTTCATATCTCAGCTTAGCGTTATACTCGCTTGTAGTGAGAAATTTTATCCATTTCCATGCTTCTTCCTTATGCTTTGTGTTTTTACTTGCTACGACACCATCCACAAAATAGTGTGTTCCCTTTGACTCCATACCTGGCTCCACTACTATATCCCAGTCAAAGTTTGCTTCATCCCTGAACATTTTAAACATCCAGATTCCTGTGTGAACCATAGCGACTTTTCCTGCTACAAAAAGATCCTCTGACTTAAGTCCGCCGGCCTGGGCGTCTGTTGGCATAACACCAAGTTTCTGTTTGTCAACAAGCCAATTTACGGCATCAATTCCTGCTTTTGAGTTTAAAGATGCTTTGTTTGCTGTAATAAAGCTTCCTCCCGCCTGTGTAAGTACCTTATAAAATTCCCAGAACTGAACAGGTTGATAAACGCCCCATATCCCTTTTTTTGAATCAGTAAGCTTTTTTGCAGCTTCCATCTCTTCTTTCCATGTCCAGTTGTTGGTAGGATAAGCTAATTTTTTCTCATCGAAAAGTTTTTTATTATAGAAAAGGACTACTGTTGAAAACTTTTCAGGAAATCCATACTGAACGGCATTATGTGAAAAAGCTTTATATGCCTTTTCAGCAAAGATCTCGTTGGCATTGAAGTTAAACTGCTTATTCAATGAATCCAGCGGAAGGAGAAGTCCATCCGAAGCATACTCAACAAAGTTTTCATAATTTATTTCAAAGGTATCGGGAGCATCGTTACCGGCAAAACTGGTAGAAAGTTTTAAAAAATAATCGTCCCAAGGAACATTTACAAGCTTTATCTTAATACCTGGATTCTGTTTTTCAAACTCTTTTACTATAAGCTTCAATGTTTCTTCATGACTTGGAAGAGCCGAATAGTTCATATAAGTAATTTCCACTGCTCCAAATGCAACTACAAAAAGACATACCGATAATACCGCCAACAAGAGTTTCTTCATAATACACCTCCCCAAGTGTACTTTTTATTTTCAGCCTTTTAAGCCGCTTGATGCTACGCCCTGAACAAACCACTTCTGTGCAAAAAGGAAAACAAGCAGTATCGGGATGATGCTTATCATAGCTCCTGCACTTACAAGATTCCACTGAGTTATCCATCTTCCGTGAAGATTGGCCAGACCTACCGGAAGAGTCATCATATTCTGCTCGGTAGAAACTATAAGTGGCCATAGGTAACTATTCCATGCATCCATAAAAGAAAAAATCCCAAAAGTTGCCAAAGCAGTTTTATTCATAGGCAGTACTATTTTAAAAAATACAGTAAAGTAACCTGCTCCGTCTATAAAAGCAGACTCATCGAACTCCCGCGGAGTAGACATAAAAGCCTGTCTCAGAAGAAATACTCCAAAGGCACTGAAAAGTCTTGGTACAATAAGTCCCTGATATGTATTTATCCAGTTAAAATTTCTTACGATGAGATACAAAGGAATTGCTGTTACCTGAAACGGAATCATAAGAGTTGCAAGATAAAGACCGAATAAAACATTTTTAAATCTAAAATCGAACCGTGCAAATGCAAATGCTGCAAGACCAGCTATTAGAACTTGAAGGAAAACTGTTGCTGAAGTTACCAAAAAACTATTGAACAAATATCTCCCAAAAGGATAAGAATTAAACAGCGTTATATAGTTGTTTAAAGTAGGCTCTTTTGGGACTATATCCGGAGGAAAAGCTAAAGTTGCCTGTTTGGATTTCAAAGAGGTAGAAAATGTCCAAAGCATAGGCACGATAGTTGTCAAAGCAAGCATAACAAGCAAAAGATATACAACAACTTTTCGTATATTTATATTCATGAGTAAAACACCAGCTTTTTCTCGGCTCTGTTCTTGATAAAACTAAAAACAAGAATTATAAGAAGAAGAATCCACGACATAGCACAAGCGTATCCCATACGTGAATAACTGAAAGCATTTCTGTATATCTGTTCTACAAGAACCGTTGTTGCTCCTGCCGGTCCTCCGTTAGTCATAACCATAACCTGGTCAAAGACCTGAAAAGAATTTATCATGGAAATCATAACTACAAAAAATATCTGTGGACTCATGAGTGGAAGAGTGATTTTAAAGAATTTTTTCAGCCTACCTGCACCATCTATCTGAGCGGCTTCCAATATTTCCTCACTTATATTTTTAAGCCCCCCAAGTAACAGAACCATTGTAAAACCTATATCTTTCCATACGCTTGCCATAACGACCCCGACCATAGCCCAGTTTTTATCGTATAACCACTGCGGGCCTTCTATGCCAAATAAGGAGAGAAAATAGTTAAGATAACCGTATGCCGGATTAAGTATTCCTTTCCATATCAACGACACAGCCACCCATGATGATACTACGGGAATAAAATAGAAAGATCTGAAAAATCCTATACCCTTGATCTTTAGGTTGACCAGCATGGCCATCATCATTCCACCGATTAAAACCAGAGGGATATACATTATGATAAATTGAAAGGTATGAATAACCGCTTCATAAAAATTTTTATCAGAAAACATTTCAATGTAATTACCCAAACCAACCCATTTTGGTAATGTTCTTACATTCCAGTCAGTAAAGCTTATTATAAAGGACCATATCATCGGAATAAACTGAAATATCAAAAAAACAGCCAAGCTCGGAGCAAGAAACCAAAAAATATATTTTCTGTCTTTTTTTTTTCATACTCTCCCCCTATATACGGTTTTCAAAGAGGTTTACCTCAATTATTTTATATATCCCTCCCAAAGTCCATGCATTTCTGCCTAAAGTATCGGTTTCTATGCAAACTTTAGTACCCAGCGTACCAAAGGCGTTTTTTTTGGCGAACTCAATTGCATCCTTCATAAATAAATCTCTGAACTCAAGTGTTTCTCCGCCTAACAGAAAGTAGTCAGGTGCAAGTATATTGATGAGGTTTTTCATTGCTATACCAATTTCTACCGAAAACTCTTTAAATACCTTTTTGCATGCTTTATTATCAAGATCAATTGCTTTTCTTATAAACTCAAGTTCGGATATTTCTGTATTACTTACAGATGAAAAAATCTTTTTAAGCTCAGCGACAGTGGTTGCTTTGTTTATTCTTGCCGCTATAGCTGCTATCGAAGACTCGGCTTCAAGACATCCTCTGCTTCCGCAAGTACATTTATTTCCGTTAGGAACAACAGACATATGTCCGATCTCCCCGACACCACCATCTGCGGTGTGAATTTTTTTATCAATAATAAGAGAGCCTCCTATTCCTACTCCTAAAGTCATTACAACAGAGTTTTTATAAAATCTTGCATTTCCATTGTAAAGCTGGGAAAGGGAAAATGAGTCTACATCATTTACAACAAAAATGTAAGTATCAACTTCCTTTTTTATCATCTGTGCAAGTTCGACATCTTTCCATCCTAATAGGAAAGAGGTTACAACGGTTCCTGTATTAGGATTTACTATTCCGGATACTGCAACAGAGATTCCTAAAAGTTGCTTATCATGAAACTTAGAATGAAATTCTGTTATCATAGAAACTACCTTTTGTGGACTTATTGAACCTTCGTATTTTACTGTCTGAGAGAAAATAACATCTCCTGTTAAATCTGTAAGAATAAAATCAATATAGCCTACGCCTATTTTTATACCGATTATTCTTGCATAATCTTTATTCAAGACAAGAAGTATGGGTTTTCTTCCTCCGGTTGAATCAGCTTCACCAATTTCTTTTACAAGCTGTTTTTCTATCAGACATGAAATAATTTTTGTTATTGTTCCGCCACTAAGCCCTGTGTTTTTAATTAGAGATGTCCGGTCAATTTTTTTATTAAGATAGATTTCTTTAAGTATAAGTTTTTCATTTATTTCACGTATAAGTTCCTTGCTTCCTATTGTTTGCATGCTTTCACCTCTACTTACTTTCTTCAGTGAAGAAAGTATCTTGGTCTAAGTATATCATTAATGCTTTTTGAATTTCAACAGTATTATCGGTAATTAAGAATAAAGAATAACGATAAATGAGAAATATTCCCTAAAAAAGTAAAAATTCATTCTCTAAGTACATTTTTTACAATTATTAATTTCTAAAGTATATTTTTACTTTTTTACTTAAAATGTGATACAATATCATATGAATCACTTCTTACTCAAAGGAGGAAAGCATATGAGGACAGAGTTAAAAAGTATGCATTTATCTAACGGAGAAACTTTAGGATACAGGGAAAGAGAAGGCGGGAAGGAAGTGCTTTTACTCATACACGGCAATATGACATCCTCTAAGCATTGGGATTTGTTGATGGATGCCATGGATCCAAAATATAAAATTTTTGCTGTTGATATGCGTGGATTCGGTATTTCCTCATATAATAAAAGATTTGACTCTCTCAGGGAGCTTTGTGATGATATTAAGCTTCTGGTTGATGGTCTTAAGCTTAAGCACTTTTCCATAATGGGCTGGTCTACGGGAGGTGGTGTAGCGATGCACTTTGCTGCAAACTATCCTGACTATATAAAAAAAATGATTCTGCTTGAGTCTGTTGGAACAAGAGGTTATCCAATTTTTAGAAAAGAATCTTCAGGCAAACCCATAATAGGAGAGTATATTAAAACTAAGCAAGAGCTTGAAAACGATCCTGTACAGGTAAAGCCTATTCTAACAGCTTACCAGACCAAAAACAAAGAAATTCTTAAAGCTATTTGGAACGGGGTTATTTACAATCACAATCAGCCAACTTCTTCAAAATACGAAGAGTATCTTGAGGATATGCTTACACAGAGAAACCTTGTGGATATTGATTACTCACTCCAGTACTTTAACATAAGCAATGATTTCAACGGTGTAATAAACGGTACGGGAGAAGCAGCTAAGATCAAATGTCCTGTCCTTATTCTCTGGGGGAAAAATGATCTTGTTGTTCCTGAGTATATGGCACTGGATATTAAGAAAGATATTGGAGAAAATGCAGAGCTGGTTTATCTTGAAGGATGTGGACATTCGCCGCTTATAGACAATCTCGGTTTACTTGTCAGAACCGTTCAGGACTTCCTCGCATAGAAAAACAGGCATGAATATCATGCCTGTTTTTTGATTTTTAAAGAGCTTTACGTTTTCGTACGCCTATTACTATAATAAAAGCGATTATCATTCCTCCGACAAACTGCAGTATGTTCATAGGAAGGGCAAATATTGGAATAAGCCAATTGCCGAACATAATTCTTTCCGCAAAGTAATAACCGGCAACCATCCACATGCCTGCCACAGTCATTCCCAGAAGATGTGAAAATGTAACCATAGTGCTGTCTTTTCTACGCAGGAAAAGCCAGAGCAAAAGCACACATACCGGTATTAAACTAATTCCGATGATTATACCAGTACTTACTCCACCGGCGGTTGTCTGTAACTCTTGGATGGTAGACAGTTCAAGCTGGCCTGCGAGCTTCTGAGCACTTGTGCTGTCAGCCAGAACTGAGTTTAGTACAGCATTGAGAGTAATTCCAAAAATAACCCACGCTCCCATGCTTAACAAAGATATTATTCCTTTGGCTGTTTTTTTCTTCTTGTACTCTGCAGCAACAAGAGCAACAATAATTCCCATCACCGATTTTATAATAAGTGTCGGAACTGCCCATCCGGCATAGCCTCCAACAATATCGGCGAGCATTGAACCCACTCCCCCTGCAAGAGCTCCTACTTTCCAGCCGAAAAGTATAGAAGCAACAAATATCATAGAGTCTCCCATGTGAATATAGCCCTGTGTAAAAGGAACAGGCACTTTAATGGAAAAAGTGGTCACAAAAACCAGAGCTACCATAAGTCCACTGTAAACTAGTGTTTTTATCCTTGAGATAGCGATCCCCCCCTTAATGGTTTATTCGGGATTAATTATAATCATCAAACAGAAAAATCAGTAAGTCACACCGGTAAATTAAAAGTAAAACATAAAAAAGCTTTTTCCCAGTCCAATTTTATAAAGATTTAATCATTTACAGGCAGCATTAATATGAGTTTTTCAGCTGCAGCCTCTTCTTTAACTGTTTTAAGGTAGGAGGACATATCGGAAAAGTACTGTGTTAGATCCTCTTTATCGGCTGTTCGCAGATACACATTATCAATGTTGAAGACCATAATCAAAAGTGCAAGATCTGGATAACCGCTTTCTGCAAGATCATTAAGCTTATAGTAATCGGCGAACTTATACTGTCTGTTTTCGGAAAAGTACTCTCTGTAAGAGTCTAGCTTATATCGTATCTCTGGATTCATATAATTTTCAGCTCTGTTTATCCTGAATGAAAACATAGTGTTTTTGAACCAGAGTTCGTTGTCTATCTTTCCACAAAAAATTTTCAAAGGTACTATTATATAGTTATTGGTATTTTCAGAAACTAGCCTGAAGATGAGACTTTCAAAGTCAGATTTTAGAATCTTTTTAGTTGTATTATAACTGAAAAGATTAAAGATATCAAGTTTACTGAAAAAAGAGTTTTCATTTGCAACATCAAAAGAGCAAGAAATCAGCAGTGTCTTTAACCTGTTTTTATCAAGACCGTCTATCGTATACAAAGAGTTGTTTATCTGAACAAGTGTTGACTTAGGAGCAAAATACTGCAGCTCAGCTATTGATGATTCAATAGTTTTAGGATCTATCTTTATATCAAGACTATAGGTTTCCAGCAGATATCTTTCGCTAAAGTTCTCATCCAGACTGAGAAATGTATCTATCCAAGACCAGTTTCCAATATAAAGTAACTGATTAAGCCTGTATCTAAAGTATCTTTCCCTATTGATAGTCTCGGAAAGGTCATATCCTGAGATCTTATATTTGTCTATCAATAAGGTTTTAAGTTCATTTCTATACAGAAGCAGATCACTCCTCAAGGCTGAAAGCGTCAGTATTGATAGTATTAAAACCAAAGATACCAAAACCTTTTTTCTCATTCAACTCTCTCCTTTACGCTTCTTCTATTTTTCCAAACATATTAAGAAGTCTTAAGTTGTTGAAAGTCTGAAAACCTTTCCATATTTCTTTTGCCTTTTGCCAGTTTTCATTTTCGTTTCCCCATGACCATTCTGGCTCCCAGCATCCATCAGGTTTCTGTCTGGAAATGATATAATCGAGATTTTTATCTATTGAATCCTTAAGAATGTAAACAAGTTCAGATTCTTTATCGTTAATGAACATCAATGGCTGTGTTGCGTACTTATCCCATTTTTCAGGACTTATGATAATCTCCTTTCCCACAAAGTAAAAGTACTTATCTGAAATACGATCCTTTATTTTTTTCGGAGATAGATCATAAAACTTTGAATATTCGATAAGATCATATCTGTTGAGTTCGTAGATACTGTTTATAAAACCGATTGCTCTTTCGTTTATCATCTTAAGAAAATCGTATGGCACAAGCTCTTTGTACAGATTCATATATCCTGAAATAGAAGGATTTGGGATACCCCAGTCACTTAAAGTACCTGCTTCAGAGTTCTTTTTTGTAAAATTATACTCCCACCATGGAGCATGTGGGAAATCATTGACCCTGCTCCCGGTTGCCCTCCACTTCCCTTCTTCATAATTAAAACTATCAATAAGATAGTATATGGCATCGACAACTAATCCCTGCGATATATCGGCATCTGCAATGTAAAGGTATTCAAGAGCTTTTGCAGTGGCAGCAGGAGAAGAGTCTGTAAGCCAAAAATCAGGCTCTATCCCTTTTCCAAATCCGCCATCTGGATTTTGAAATTTTTCCAATTCACAAAAAACATCGAGTTTTGAGCCTTTTTCAAAAATATATTTAAAAACTGCTTTGTCAAGTTCACGAGCGTTTTTATATATAAAATCCCTTGCATCGCAAAAATGCTTCTGCGAAAGCTGCACACATACTCCCCCTTTTAATGTTCATGTTTATAAAATTATACATCATAAAGGATGTAAATAAAGAAGAGACATATCAAAAGAATAAGTATACATCTCCCTTGCTTGACAATAGTGCGCTTTCGTACTATAATTATGGTACTAAAACGAACTATGGAGGGAAAAATGGATTATAGAAAAATAATGTCCAGGTTAAACGCTGCCTTAAATCAGGTAAATGCTTCGTATGCAGTAATCGCAAAAAAATATGGTCTGTCCTACAATGCACTTATGGTTATGTATATTATTGCTGAATATGAAACTGTTACTCAGAAAAACATTTGCGATATTCTGTTTCTCTCAAAATCAACGGTACACGGTATCTTACTCGAGTTAATAAAAAACAAGTATGTTGTGCTTATAAGCGGTAAGAACAAGAAAGAAAAACGTATTATCTTTACAAATAATGGAGAGGAGTTTTTCTCAGCAATACTTAAAGATACGGAGATTTTTGAAAAAAAAGTACTGGATTTTATTGGTGAAAAGGAAGCTCTTTTTTTTCTAGAGCAATCAGAGCGTGCTGCAAACTATATGCTCAGTAAGGTAAATGAAACAATCAACAGAGATGATTGATATGAATATAGAAATCAAAGAACTTCAAAAAAAAGATTTTAAAAAAGTAATTGAATTTGCGGTTAAAGGCATGCATTTCGATAGATATACAGAAAACAAATGGGAACTTGATATTTATGGAAGGTATTTTTTATATTTAGAGCTGCAGCGTGCCTCACAGGTTCTTGCTGCTTATATAGAAGACAGACTAGTAGGTGTTTTGATGGCTGATATGAAAGGAGAGAAGAAAAAATATCTGTCTATATGGAGAAAAGTATATCTTTTTTTAATAGAAAAAGCTTTAAGTGTAGGATATAAAAGCGGGACTGATAAGTATGATGAAGCGAACCAAGAAATGTATAGCAGGTATATAAAGCATAACCTTCCTGATGGAGAAATTTGTTTTCTTGCTGTGGATAGTACGGTCCAAGGAAAGGGAATCGGAAGTTGTTTATTAAAAAGGCTTGAAGAATTAGAACGAGGAAAAAGAATATTTCTATATACTGATAGTAACTGTACTTATCAATTTTATGAGCGCAAAGGGTTTAAAAGAGTAGAAGAAAAAGAGATAAAATTAGAAATTCATGGTAAAGAAGTTCCTTTAGTATGCTATTTATACGATAAGAAGCTATAAATTGATATGAAATAAGGTTTAAAGAGGAACATATCATGAGCATCCTAAAGATGCATGAAAACGGAACGAACATTTTTCGTATTCTTTTTATAGTATAATATCATCAAAAGATGATATTACACTAGTGAGGTGAAAAATATGAGATTAACCGTTGCAATTTATAAAGAAGAAATATGGTATGTTGCTAAATGTATACAAAACAGTATTGCTTCACAGGGTAAAACAATAGAAGAAGCGATAAGTAATCTTAAGGAAGCGTTAGAATTATATTATGAAGATATACCAAAAGATCAGATATTTGCAGAACCAGAACCATTAATTACTTCAATAGAAGTAGGCGTATAAAGTTGGTGGAAAATATCCGACATTAAAACCAGAAATAATAATTAAGATATTAAGTAATTTTGGTTTTGAAAAAATATCGCAAAAAGGAAATCATGCAAAATATCATAGCAAAGATATGAATAGAACTTATATTATACCTATGCACGATGAAATAGCAACCGGAACTTTTAAAAGTATTCTTGAACAAGCCGGAATCACGTTAGCAGAATTCTTAAAATTTCTTAGAAAAAATTAAATAATAAACAAAAGTCATATAAAAAGAGAGCTTAATCCTATTTTTTTATATATAGAAGGTCAAATATGATTGATTTTTCAATAGAGGATATGCAAGCAAAAAAGCAATTATCCAGAAAGATCATTGTGTAGGTATCAAACTTCAAGAAAAATATAATTACATAAAAGCCTTTAATCATATTTCTAAACGAAAATAAAAAATGTCGGTACGTTGAACGCACCGACATTTTACCTTGTTAGAGACTGACAACTCTGGAGGCAACGAAGGGATTTGAACCCTTGAGTAGCGATTTTGCAGACCGCCGCCTTAACCACTTGGCTACGTTGCCTCGAATACCTCAATTATTATATCATAAATACTTTAGAAAATCAACACCATGTTTATTCGTGATTATGTTCATGTTCATGTTCATGATCATGATCGTGTTCGTGGTCATGGTTTTTATCGATTTCGATTAATTTTACTTCTGAAGATATCTCATGCGCTACTTTGCCTCTTAGGACTTCCCAAACTATCTCATTCATAAGCTTTTGGTTTGAGTAAACCATTTCTTTGGCTCTTTCTGGCTGCATATACCATACATTCTGGGCAAGAGAAGTGATTGCATTGTCGATATCGTCTTTTTCTGCTTTAATGTCCTTCTGTTTTACTATGCTGTCAACAACAGCAAGTTCTTTTATCCATTTTACTGAGGATTTTTTAACTTCCTCAAGCATTTTAGCTTCATCATTTTCATGTTTTCCAAGCTCTTGTTCATACTTGTTCTCTTTCTTAAGACTGTCAATATATCGCTGGGCATAAAAATCTATTGTTTCATCAGAAAGTTCTACTTCAACATAATTAGCAAGTTCGCCAATTATATAATTTTTTATGTAGTCGTTCTTCCAGTTTTCATACGCCTGAGACCCTTCATCGGTAAGCTTTTCTTTTAGTTCGACAAGAGATTTTACATCTGCACCTATTCCCTGGACAAAATCGTCTGAGATCTCAGGAATAGTTCTCTTGAATACTTCAAGTATATTTATAGTATAGGTGTAACTCTTTTCTTCAAATTTTCTTTCAAAGGTAACTGTTTCACCTGCTTTTTTGCCAACTATCTCTTTTACCTGAGGTCTTTCATCTTCTTTATAAAGAACGTATTCACTTTCTTTTTTATCGGTTATGACTTTTCCTTCGGCGTTTATTACAGAGTAAGTTGTTCTGACAAAATCTTCAAGCTCAGCAGGACCATCTTTTGGATCAAGAATTGCATTCTGTTCTAAAAGCTGATTGAGCCTGTCCTCAACATATTTTTCCACAACCTGTACTTTTTTGACAACTTCTACTTGCATATCCGAAAATTTAGTTGAAAGTATCTTTGGATAAGCATGTATTTTGACCTCTATCTCTATTACGCCTTCGTTTTTTGAAGAGGCTTCTATTATAGGATCAAAAAGATTTTTTTCTTCTTTTTCAATATCAGTCATAGCCAGATCAACAAGATAGTCTTTTATCCAAGTGTCAAATGATTCACTCATTCTTGCTTTTATAAGTGCCTTAGGTGCCTTTCCCTTTCTGAATCCCTCAAAAGAGTAGTGCTGGTTAACCTCGGCGACGATTTCATTTTCTGCTTTTAAGACTTCCTCCTGCGGGAATCTTATTAAGTATCTCTTTATGTTCATATCCTGCGCTAAAAGCTGCTTTTCCATCTTTTTACCTCCATTTTCTATACTTCTTAATATTTATGCTTATAGATTATACATTGTTTATACATTAATTATGTTAAAAAAAAGTCAAAAATACGTTCTAATTCTGAATAAACTTATGTAAAACATATTTATTCGAATCAGGTTCCAAAAGCACACAACTGGCAACACCTCTGACCCATCCGCATGCTTCTCCCGGATTTATTATAAGGGTTTTCCCATGCTGTCTAAAAACAACCTCATGTGTATGGCCAAAAAAAACATAATCGTATAGCCCTGAACTTTCAGCAGGCATAAGAGAGTATGGCTCATGCATCATAAAGATTTTCTTTCCCTGGTGTTCTATAGCGGTTGGTCCATAAGTTATCCTTCCATCAGATTTTTTTGAAAGTAGTACCTTTTCCCCGTCATTATTGCCAAAAACGCCAAAAAAGTCTACGCCTGGAATCATGAAGCTTTTAAGAACAAAGGGAGCTACAAAATCACCGCAATGAAAGATACTATCAACTTTGTATTTTTCTACAACATAAGGTACTTCCTCAACAACTTTCATATTATCGTGAGTATCGGATATTATCATCCACATATTCTTTCTCCTCAGACCTTTTTTCCAATCCATCTTATATAACATATAATACCTTCATTTAAAGAAATTTCAACCTTTTCCTTTGCTGCTTCATTACTTACACCAAGAGTATCCCAAGCGTTAAGATACTTATTGGTAAGCTCATACTTAAAGCCCCGTAGATTCAATCCATTAACTTCTCCACCTATAGGCAGAACTGTCCATGTTTCACCCTTTAAGGCAGTAAAAAGCCTTCTGCTTTTTACGGTTCCTATATTAATATATTCTTCTTTTATTTCACTGTCAAGATCATTGTATGCCGCAAGAAGATATATTCCCGCCATTGTCTGGTCTATACGTGAACCTAAAACCCCAGAAAGTACAGCTTTATTCTCTTGCAAACCCCTTGCCATTATAAGAGCAAGCTCGGTATCCAGTTCGTTTTTTTCAGAAGGAAACTTTAATATCTTTACTCCGATACTTTTTGCCCATTCAACATCGTTTTCTTCTGCTGAGTCCATATCCCCTATAAGATACGAAGGGGCTATATTGAACTTGCGGAAAAGTTTTATTCCGCTATCACAGGCTATTGTAACCGAAGAACTTTTGATCATGTTTATATAAAACTCATCACTGCTCAGGAGGCTTCCACCAGATACAATATATACGATATTAATCACCGGCCTTTCAGTGATATTATACAGCATCATCTTAAAACTGGCAAGATATATATTTTTGTAAAAGCTTTTGTTTTTTTTGTTATAAATTTGTTATAATTTTACTAACTTATCTATCGGGAGGTGTTAGAATGAA
>Ga0116186_1000712_pt1 | contig 37535 bp, 36 predicted proteins | sample AD_JPNNA4_MetaG_FD_89806 | JGI IMG/M metagenome (GOLD analysis project Ga0116186, IMG submission 89806) | Active sludge microbial communities of municipal wastewater-treating anaerobic digesters from Japan - AD_JPNNA4_MetaG | ecosystem: Engineered > Bioreactor > Anaerobic > Digestate | place...
CGCCTGCTCCGGCATGAACGCTTATAAATGCATTTTTTGTATCATCCTTATCGGAAAGAAGCTCTCGTGTTTCAAGCTCCTCATAAGTTTTTAGAGAAAGCGGGTAATTTGAACTAATATCCGAAAGAAGATTTTCATCTCCCTCTTCAGCTGCCATATCTATCAGATCCTGAACATCGTTTAGTTCATTGAGAAGTTTTTCCCAAGGCTCGATTTTCTTCTTAAGCTGACTGATTACCTGATTGCACTCAGCAGCCTTTTCCTGGTCATTCCAGAATTCAGGCCTGAAAGTAGCGGCTTCAAGTTCCGCAAGACGTTTCTTGTCGTCTTCAACCTTAAGCGAGCGGAAAAGCTCAAGAGCATTTTTCCTTAATGTTTCATAACTGCGTTTAAGTTCTTTAACATCTATATCCAAGGCATACCTCATTGATTTTTCGTGATTATAGTCCGGAATGCGGACTTAATGCTCAAAAAAGCGCTGCCTCATGGCAAGCGAAAAATCCTTTTCAAGATCTTCCGAAACCGAATAATCCTTATTATAAACGTCACGCCACATGTCATCCGATTCCATACACATGTAGGTATAAACATCACCTATCGTATCTTTTATCATTTTATTGAACCCGGTATAGACTTCCCTGCGAAGCTGATGGGGATATCGGAATTTGCCGTCACGTGAAGATACAAGTTCTCCAAGTGTTATCTTTTCATCCGGATGATTTTTTCTGATGATGTCCTTGAATGACGGTGAATATCTGAAACAGCCCATAGATATCCACGCAATACTTGAAGAATCTATTTCGTCCGAAATCATCGAAAGAACTTCCGCATATTTGCCGGACCAGTCTGGCGAATATATTATCGGATCAAAATGAAACGCAGCAAGAAAACCCGAATCAACTGCGCGTTTTGCGGCAATAATCCGCTCTTTTATGCTGACTGCCCCGAGTTCATATTTATCGGCATTTTCAACACTGTTTAAAGAAAAACCCACAACACTCTTTCCTTTGTTTTTTATACCTAACAAATGATCGATATTATCTGTCTTAGTTTTCAGTTCTATCATAACGCCGTCGCATTCTGCCGCTCTCTCAACAAGAAGTCTTCCTATCATTGAAATATCATCAAGCATCAATGAGTCGGTATATTCACCAGTCCCTATTCTATAGACAGTATTTTTATCGCGTTGGTTGAGAAAATTTTCGAATTCAACAATTATATCTTCAATATTGCTGAAAATAAGAATACCGAATGAATTAAGATATGACTGCAGATAACAATAAGCACAGTTGTAAAAACAACCGAATCCGGTATTTACCAGACGGTAATTACAACAGATCATTCTTGGAGTCTTCGGGCATACCTGAAAAAAACGGCCCTTAAATTCCTTCAACACCACAACTTCCTTTGAATCATAATGCTTTTTTAGGGTGGTTAATATCGAAGAAAGTTCATCTTCTGTTGAATAGGGAATCTTTTCGCATGAATTTAAGGCAAGAAAGCGTTTTACCACCGGACGGTCGGAATCTTTTCTATCATAAACGATACATAAAACTCTATTTCTACGAAGCATGTATTCAAATAAAATATCCATAAGCTGAATATAAAAACAGCACTTATACTGGCAACCAATAAAACCTGGGGAATAGAAACAAAAGTATTATTAACTAAAACTATAATTCAAATCGCTATTGACTGTTTCGTTTCAGCCGAATAAATAGTTCACTATAAATAAAAAAAGATGCCTGGAGCATCTTTTTTATTCTTGAATTGACTATTATTTTAAGCCAATGCCGCGGCTTTATTTTCACCGAATGAATTGTACCACAGCATTTCTTCAGGAGTAAAATTATCCATTATGCCCATATTAAGATAGTAATCCTTCAAAATCTTGAGATGAAGAATCTCACTTTCTTCTTCAGTATATTTTTCAGCTCCTGAAGTTATGATCTCTGAACCATACGACTCGACCCATTCAAAAAATTCCGCTTTCTGATCAGAAAAAATACGGTAGGATGACATGATATCAAATTTTACGGTGTCACACACGCTTGTAAACTCGTCATCCGAATACTTTACGGCATCAGCTCCGAGTTCTGTCTGAAAAAAGTCGCCCCATGTTACAACATCAGGATAAACTCCGTATTTGACAAATAATGCTTCAGGTGTTCCTTCTGTCAGATATTTTCTTGAAACATTTCTGTCAATAAATGACTTCAACTCTATAAGCTCATTGACCTTTCTCATTGACAGCTTACCCTGATTCACGAAAGGCAGTATTGCACTGTTCAAAATTCTTTCCATTTCAGTCTCCACGCGGATAAATTACGCCGCTTAAGGCTTATAACCGCTCTTTCATTAAAAATCGGAACATTCGCCGATTTTGATTAATTTTTTTCATATTATTTACTCTTCAAATATTAAATTGCTTGAAAAATCTTTTGGATGAGTCCGATAATCAATCGTATGTATTTCGGCGTTTTGCCTATATTGGTGACAGATGAGTGCTGGTCAGTTTAAAGTAGAAAATTACATGGCGAATTCCTTCGTTACTGTCGAAGGAAAGAAAAATTCTGAAAATTTCTTCATCGTTTTAAGGGGTCAGGTTAAAATAAGTACTGACAACCCTTCTCTTACGGATGAAGCTTCATCATTTCTCGGTCCGGGGGATTTTTTCGGAGTAATTTCATGCATGAGCGGCCATGCAAGAACAGAAACAGCCATAGCTGTATCACCGCTTTCGGCAATTTCCGTAAGACGGGAACAGTTCGGCGAACTGATTCAGAAAAACCCTGCTGTAGCCATGAAAATTATCCGTTTTTTCAGCAGAAAACTCAGAGAATATGATCTTTCTATTACTCAACTGACGCTGAAAAACTCTGCCGACGAAACCCCGGAGCATCTTTATAAAATCGGTGAATATTATTTAAGCAAAAGAATTTTCAACCATGCCGTATATGCTTTTCAGCGCTATCTTGTCTATTGCCCAGGCGGGCCGAATTCAGAAAACGCAATCAACCGGCTAAAACAGCTTAAATCACCGCTCAAGGCGCCCAATCAGGACGAAAACAATAAACTTACCCGCACATACAAAGACAATCAGATGATTTTCTGCGAGAATGAATACGGTCACGAATTATATATTATCCAGGTCGGTCAGGTCAAAATTACTAAAATAGTTCATGAAGAAATACTTCTGGCCGTTCTAAAGCCCGGCGACATTTTCGGAGAAATGGCAATACTTGAAAACAGACCCAGAAGTGCATCCGCAATCAGTTTCGGCGAAGTCACTTTAATGGCTGTAAACAAGTCAAACTTTGAAACGATGGTGCAGGCTCAGCCTCAGCTAGCCACAAAACTGATTACCCTTCTTTCTGAAAGAATATGGACGGCATACCGTCAGCTTGAAAACCTGACAATAAACGATGTTATCGGACGTGCTTACGACACTCTTCTGCTTCAAATTGAAAAACAAAAAATTCTTATAAGACCAAAACAGTCGCACAACTTCCAGTTCGGGGTTGATGAACTTATGAAAATGATAGGTATCCCGAAAGAGAAATCAAATGCGATGCTCGCACAGCTTTTTGACGGAAAACTAATTACTATCGACGAAGGGAAAATAATATGTACAGATATTTCCGAGCTTGAAAAAGTTTCCCAGTTCTACAGAAAAAAATCCCTCATGGAAAAGAAACGTGAAGCATCGAAAAATAATTAAGTTCTTTCTGATTCTAACAGCCGCATCTATTCTATCAATCGGAATTCTCACTCTCCTTTTTTTTCTTTTTTTCCCTAAAGATAAAATCAGCTCAATGATAGTATCAAAAGCAAGAAGTACTCTCAATCGTCATATAGAAGCCGGAAAAATCGATTATTCGGCAGGCGGAATTAAAATTCATTCAGTTAAAATCCATGAAACCGATTCTGCAGAATCGGAAGTTATGATTTCGATAAAATCAGTATCAGTACGTTTTTCTCTATTGTCTCTTCTTACAGACGACTTTCAACTTAAAAAAATATATTTCAATGAAGCTGACATTAACATCAGATATGACAACGGAAAATATAACATTAAAAGCCTTATTGACGACATGAAACAAAACAGTACAGGCGAAAGTGCATCGAAACCGGATATAAAGTTTTCCAACTGCAGAATAAATCTGATAAGCACCGAAAATGAATATATTCCCGCATGCGGAATTTACCAGTTCGGGTGTGATTTATCATTTGACGGTGAAATAATTGAAGCTGACAATTTTTCAGTTACATTGCCCGAATCACGAGGAAATATTGAAACCGAATTCATTATAACAAAGGAAAATGACAAAACAGTTATCTCCGGAAATTTGAACATTCTGAAACTTCGTCTTGACTGGCTTTATCAAATAAAAAATATAACAGGGCTTCCGTTTGTTGAAGTCAATGGCAAACTTTCTGCATTCGTTCTGAAAGACGGAATAATTGAGGGAAAGGCTGAAGCCAAATCCCAAATGTCAAAAGGCGGATTTCTTGAAGCGGACGGCAAACTTAAGATTATTTTTTCTGAAAAAAATATCACAATCGAGGACGCGGAAGCATCGCTTAATCATTCAAAAGCAAAAGTAACCTATCTGAACATCATTACTACAGGTCCGCAAATCAATTTTACAGCGGCATCATCGGATCTCATGCTTCAGGATATTTTTCCTTATCTTGACTTTATCCCTTCAGGAATCGACGGAAATTACAAGGGAGCGGCATCATACCGGGCTCACAAACTTAACCTTGAAGGCGATTTATCAAACGGGTCATTCCTTAAAACTAAAAACTTAATAACCGGAGTTAATGCAAAGATTTCAGTAAAGAATAATGTCTTTTCGCATGAAAATATCTCTTTCACATTCAGAAACAAACCTGCTTCAATTTCAATAGCATCGCTCGATGAATCTCTTGAAAATTTTGCAGCAAATATCAGCATTCCGGATGCCGAAGCTGACGATTTTTCAATTCTTGGTGAAGCTTTAAGTCAATCTAAATCTTCCCCTTCTAAAACAACCGTAAAAGGAACTCTGAGTCTCGGGCAAATTAAATTCAAAAAAGGCGTGGCAGAAAGAGTAACCTTGAAATTTTCAAAATCAGGAAACGCTCTCTCTGTTCCGTCAGTTTCGTTCAGTCTGTTTGACGCTCTGTTTGCCGGAGAGTTTTATATTTCAGATTTATCAGGAAAAGGAAACGGAAATTTTAAAATGAGATTCAGCAATCTCAAAATTCAAAAACTCTCAGAGCTTAATGAAAATTTCTCCGACCGGGCTTTCGGAATTGCAGAGGGAAAAGCCGAAGGAAATTTTTCATTATCCGCCAAAAATATTTCGGATGAACTCAATTACCACTCTGAATTCAGTATAACAAATGGTAAAATTAGCAATACAGGACTTCAGAACAATCTCGGGTTTCTCCTGGATCCGCTGAAGCATAAACTCAGGGACATAGAATTCAACAGAATATACGGAAGCTTTGATGCAAACGGACCAAAGTATGCTATAAGACAAATCGCTTTTACATCACGCGACATCAAACTCTCGGTCGCGGGTGACGTAAACAAGGATAAATCAGGAAACATAAACATCAAACTTGAATTCAACAATGATTTCATTGCAGATATACCGAATATTGCATACATAAATCTCAGTAAATATAAAACAGGCAAATGGTATCTTATACCAATTAGAGCCAAAGGTTCCGACATAACAAAAAAAGATAAATATAATATTGTTGATTAAAAAGCTTTCATTAATTTTTGTGGTTTAATCCGCAGGAATATATGAAAAAAAAGAAAAAACAAATAATTGACTCAATTGCAGAGCCGTATAGAAACACCGCCAGCCCTGAATGCGAATTTTTCGGTTCGTGCGGCGGGTGCTTGTTTCAGGACATTTCATACGATAACCAGCTTCTGCTGAAGAAAGATTACCTGAACGGAGTTTTTAAAGATGTGCTTGAAATAGACAAGGTGCACTCTTCGATTAAATATGGCTATAGAAACCGAATGGACTACGTCGCCGCATTCGGCAAAAGAGGATTACGAAAAAGAGGTTTTTTCAAAGAAGTAATAGATATAACTCAATGCCCTCTTCTTCAGAATGAAAGCTCAGAAGTATGGCGGGAAGCCCGCCAAATAACCGAAAATCTCAATGATTATAATTTTATCGTTCACAAGGGAATCCTGAGATATATCGTTCTCAGGCAGTCATATTTCAAAAAAGAGACTATGTGCAATTTTGTTCTTAATGAAAACAACGATGAATGCGTACAGGCTCTTGAAAAAATTAATGCTGATTCTAAATCCATAATAATCCATTCGGGACTCGCAGACTTAAGCTTCGGTGAAGTTGAACGAAATATCAAAAACGGGTTTATCACAGAAGAGTTTGACGGAATAAAATTCAGAATTTACCCGAATTCATTCTTTCAATCAAACTCAGAATGTGCGCTTAGTGTTTATAGAAAAATAGCTGATGCATCTTTCGGCAATCTGCTCGATCTTTATTGCGGAGTCGGAAGTATTTCACTTTTTGCCGCTCAAAAAGCAGAACAGGTAACTGGAGTCGAAATAGTTCAGGAAGCTGTAAACGCAGCAAACGAAAATAAAGAGCTCAACAATATAAACAACACGGAGTTTATCTGTGCTGATGCACTCGATTACATGAAAACAAAGCGCAATCAGTTCGACTGTGTAATTCTTGATCCTCCGCGATCAGGTGTTCATCCCAAAGTCTACAAACACTTAAGCGAACTGAATCCGAAAAGAATCATATACATGTCATGCAATCCTTCCGCATTCAAAGAAGAGATTCAATATCTGCCTGACTATAAAATATCTTCTTTTGAAGCATTTGATATGTTGCCGCAGACCCCGCATATAGAAACCCTCGCGGTGCTTGACAGAAAATGACCAAATCAAACATTGAAAAACGTGTTAAACGACATATTAAAGCCAAAACGCATAATTTTTTTGCGGTATACCCTCCTGGATTTTCCGAATGCGCTGAAAAAGAGATCAGCAAGGTTGAGGGCGCCGAAAACATATCTATCGAATACGGCGGAATCAATTTTTCCGGTAAAATGGATACCCTTTACCGTGCAACTCTGCAACTTCGAGGCTCAGTAAGAATTCTTATGCGCATAACGGAATTTCATGCAGAGAACTTCCGTGAGCTCAAAAGAAAGACGGAATCGGTTCCATGGGAACTTTATGCAGGAGAAAATTTCAATTTTAATTATTCGGTCAGTTGCGAGAAATCAAGACTTTATCATTCCGGCGCTGTTGAAGAAACCCTGAAAGAAGCAATGCAGAATAAAACATCAATTCAAGGAATAAATCATACATTATTTGCACGTATTGTGAATGACAGATGCACACTCAGCATTGACACAAGCGGAGATCCGCTTTACAAGCGCGGATATAAAATTATGACTCCGGAAGCTCCCCTTAGAGAAAATATTTGCGCAATGATTCTCAACAGGTTCCAATTAAATGAATATTCAGCTATAATTGATCCGATGTGCGGAGGCGGAACCTTCACGCTGGAAGCATGTTCTCTTTTGGGACATATCAGCCCTTTTCACGAAAACAGAATATTTGCTTTTCAGAAATTTCCTGTCTACAGCGAAAAAACTTTTCTGGATATAAAACGCCGTCTTTCCGTTGAAAAATCCCGGACTGATTTTTTTGCTTTTGATAGAAATGATGAAGCAATAAATACAAGCCTGCATAATTTTTCAAATGCAGGAATAACTGAAATCGTAAAAACGGAAATGACAGATTTTTTCTCTCTTCAAAGAAAAAGCTTTCCTGACGGTAAAATTTTGTTAGTAATTAATCCGCCCTACGGAAAACGTATCGAAACAGATGATAGCATTTTCAAGAAAATATGCTCTAAACTTAAAAATGATTTTCCAGATGCATCTTTCGCCGTCGTCCTTCCTGACAATGAATCAGAGATTTTTACCGAAAGATTTGACTGCAAAAGAATAATGTTTTCAAATGGCGGAATCAAAGTATCAGCGATTATTAGAGAGGTTTAATATGACAAAAATCAAACGCGTTTTAATCAGTGTATCGGATAAAACCGGAGTAGCGGATTTTGCAAAAAGCCTAAGCTCTTTCGGCGTTGAATTTTTATCAACAGGCGGAACAGCAAAAATGCTCAGGGACGAAGGGTTGAAGGTCACAGATGTAAGCGAATACACCGGTTTCCCGGAGATGATGGATGGAAGAGTTAAAACTCTGCATCCCAAAGTTCATGGCGCATTTCTGGCTCTTAGAGACAAGAAAGAGCATGTTGATTCAATGAATGAACACGGAATTATTCCGATTGATATGGTAATAATCAACCTCTATCCCTTCAAAAAGACAATTGAAAAACATGGAGTATCTTTGGAAGAAGCAATAGAAAACATCGATATCGGCGGTCCTGCGATGCTCCGTTCTTCAGCAAAAAATTACCGTTCAGTAACGGTTATCACAGATCCGGCAGATTATTCAGCAGTTCTTACCGAAATGAGTTCGAATTCCGGAGCAGTAAGCGTTGAAACAAATAAACGGCTGGCAGTGAAGGTTTATAAACTTACAAGCGAATACGACGCAATGATTGCAAATTATCTTTCAAAAAATTAAAACTCATTTAAATCCCGGTGCAAACCCGGGATTTTCTTTATTAATTTGACAAATTCGTTAAACTATTCTATAAATAATTCCGACAAGTAATATAGGGATTTCTGTCATCTCACGGAGGATTAAATGTCTAAAAAAAGATTTTTGCTAATAATTGCAGTTCCCGTATTGATTTTAGCGGTATTTACGTCTATTTATGCCATGAAACCGAGTTTTGGCTGGAAATACATAGATATTCTCAAACTTTCAAGATATAACGAAGACAGAGTTGCTTTTCAGCACGTTGACGCTTTCTCTGGACCTTTTGCAGATGATTCAGTTGAATGTCTTCTTGTAATCCGCGACAGAAAAATGTACCTTTTCAAAGACGGATATGATGATGAATCGACAGTCAGACAGGAAAGACTTCTTCTCGACATGGAGAATAAACTTTATGATGATCAGGAAATGTGGAAAAATAAAATGAACGGTCTTCCTGACAGCGTTATAGTAACTGACAGAAGAATTGAACTAATGAAGTCTTTTGACGAAAAATTTGTAAATGACAACTTCGGCAATTACTATAAAACAGTTCGGGCTGCTTTCCTTAAAAGACATGTAGCTATTTTCAGTGAATTGATGCGCAACAGAAAAGATTCAGGTCTTCTTGTAAGCCGCAGTCCGATTGATAAAGAAATGTATCTCAATGCACCTGAGCAGCCTACTAAATATTCAATAAATGCATCCGCAAAAACTATTGATGAAAAAACATATTACTGCGAAGATGCAGACGGTGACGGAATTACTGAAACATTTACTGTTAACCGCCCTGACGGTTTCAATTGGGGTTACAGATCTGGACCAAACATCATACACATCTATAAAACTAAAAACAAAGAAATTACTGATATCATAGGAAATCTTGCCAAATATTCTTATTACGGAACAGAAGAAGAAGAAAAAAGCATCATCAATACCCTTCCTAAGGAAGATGAAATCGTTGATATGATTAAGGATATTGTTCCTGACGAAAAGTTTTATAAATAAAAGTTAACAATAAAAAAGTCAGCGATTCCGCTGACTTTTTTATATCTTATTCAAATTCAAAAAAATATGCCAATTCTAATTTCTACTTGATATAATATATACTTCATTCAAGGATATCATGTCGGGGGAAAATGAATCCGGTTATTGCTAAAAACAGAGAAAATTTCTTAAAGTACAATCAGATAAAATTCGAACGTTTTCAGCAGCTTCTGCCGAATCAGAACGTACGGAGAACAATCAACCTGCTGCCGCTCTTATTGTCCGTCAATCATCAAAAGGTTCCCGGTCATGTTTCCGGCGAATGCGCCATGGGTGTGTGCTCCCCACTTATTGATGATGAAACAAAACGGTTTGCCGCAGGAAAATTTACCGGAGTTCAGTTTTCAATTTCAGTTTCTGATCCATTCGTTCAAATGATTGCTGTTATAGGAAGTATCGGAACAATTGCATACAACAAAAAGTCGGACTTCGATTATTGGATCTGCGTTGATCCATCCCAGACTACACCGGAAAAATATTCAAATTTCAGAAAAAAAATAAATTTAATTCAAAAATGGCTCGAATCAGAAACAGGTGTATCAATTCATCTTTTTGTTAACGATGTCCGCGCACTTAAAAAAAATATCTTCGATGAAGACGAGGATGAAGCTTTCGGATCAACAATGGGTGCATTGTTAAAGGATGAGTTTTTCAGGAGTTCCATAATTACAAGCGGAAAGGTTCCGTTTTGGTGGGTTGTTCCGGTAACTGCAAAAAATGAGGAATATGATGCTCTTTATGCATCATTGCCTGATACAGAAAAAAAGAATGATTTTGTAGATATCGGAAACCTTTACAGAATATCCAAAGAGGATTTTCTGGGTGCCGCCCTTTTCCAAATGGTTAAATCACTTGGAAATCCGTTTAAATCAATATTAAAACTTGGCGTTCTTAATAAATATCTTTTTGATAATGCTAATGCCCCTCTTTTGAGCCAAAAAATTAAGTATCTTATTCAGCAAGGCAATTTTTCAAACACAATTCTAGATTCATACTTGATGATGTTCACTGAAGTTTCCGATTACTATAAAAGAAGCGGTGCAAACGATAACCTTTTACTAATATTAAAAATGAATCTGTATTTAAAAATCAGCCCGCAGCTTTCTAAATATATCGGAGTCAAAGGAATATCAAATATTCCGTACCGTGTCGCTGAAATGCTGCGTTATGCGAAACTCTGGCAATGGGATATTTCTTTTATCCGTGATCTTGATAATTTTGATAACTGGGACTTCAATAAAGTAATGAAATTCTGGGATCAGGTTCAGCGTTTCATGCTTATGAGTTATCAGAAAATTTCAAATGAATTTCCCAACATCGATTTAAGTAAAAAAATATCAGATTCGGATTTTAAACTTCTAAGAAGAAAAATCCGCAGTCATTATCTCAGATCAGAAGATAAAGTTGAACAATTTATATCTTTTAAAGAAACAGTTTCTGAATCTCTTCTTTCAATAGAACCTGTAATGGACGGTATTAAGTCAAGTGGCTGGAAACTTTTCAAAAAAGCAGTAAACGAATCAGGTTCATCGACAAATGTTCTTCTTAAAACTGAAAAAAATCTTATCAATCTTGCAGCGTGGGCTGTACTAAATAAAATTTACGACCCCCGCTATTCAAGGATCAATGTTGAAAGCGGATATCAAAGATTCAGCAAGAACAGTTCTGTTGATTTCATGAATACTCTCTCAGATTTTTTTACTGAAGAGAGGATGAAGATAAAAAACAAATTCATTCTTAAAGAAATGTTTTCAACTCTTAATTTCATCGTAATGGATTTCGGACTTGAATCAAGTGATTCAATAAAGACTCTTCATCATATAATGCACACTTCATGGGGCGAATCATTCGTTAAAGAATATCCCTTTGATATAGGAATAGGTACAATTCTCATTTCTATTGTCAGAGACGGCATAATGATGAAAAAGGGCTTCGATGAGTTCTGTTCTTTCAGTGCTCCCGAAACACATAAAAAGCCGTACAAAGATATCATGCTTTTATATAAGGACAGCTACAACTTTATTGTCAGTTCTCCTGAAGATAAACCGCTCAGATTCGTTTCAAAAGCCGGAATAAGCTACGTACTGATTCTGCGCGATGGAAATCAGGTTGAGGCAGAACTTCATCCGAACTTGATGAGATTATTTTCTGCAATAACTCTAAAGCCGGGAAAAGCTGCATCTTACAAATTTTATAATTCTGAAGAAAGCGGACTGGATTCTCTTGATCTTGCATACCAAAACGCCGCTCCTCAGACAATATCTATTTTTTATGAGATTAAATCGGATTTCATTTTCGCGTATATTGTAAATGAAGTTGGAAATCTTTTTATTTTTATAAAACCAAAATCACTTGAGGAAAATTTTCTTGCTCAGCTTTTCATTTTCTCAAAAAATACATTAGAAAAGGTCCGCGAATTAAATAAATTTACACCGATCAGATCTGATGCAATGAATGTGAAAATGATCACTCGTGACAGACTCGGTAAAACAACTTTCGTTGATAAAACCGAAAATACTTCTAATCTGTATTTCGGGAAATATTCCAAAAATTCGGCTTACTCGGTATTAATCAATAAAAAGATGGGAAATGAACCTTTTTACAGCATAAAATTTCCTGATGGAATTGAATCCGGTCTAATGGAAGCAGATCAGATGTATTCGGTCGCAGATAAAATTCAAGCTCTTAAGATTTCAGGATCAAAAATAAGCAATCTAATCTGCGATATCGATTATACAGGGATAGAATCAGAGAATCAAATTACAACATCAACATTTTTCGCTGATAAGTTTTCTATCGAAATGAACGTAGACAAATTCAGCAAAAGCGGTATTTAATACTCACCGCCTGGGAAATTATCTCTGAAAAAACGTATTCTTCTTTTTTCCTTTTCATGTTGAACAGTCCCTTTGTCAAGGGTTCCCTTTTCAAGAGCTATATCAAGAAGTTTAACTGAAGTGTCATCATCATCATTTTTAGAAGCCGTTACAGGCTTCGGATTTTCTTTTTTTATTTCATTAAATTTTTTATCAATAACATCCTGAGTCATCATAGGAACTGGAATGTCATCCATATCATCATCAAAAGAATCTTGTTTCTCTGTTTTGGATTCTTTTTTGGATTTAACAGCAGTCTTTGCCTGCGCCGGTTTATTCTGTTTCTTAGGCGCTTTATTAAAAGAAAGAGCAGCCGGTGCTTCTTCCGCAACAGCTGGTTCCTCTTCAATATCATTCAAAAGTGACTGAGGTGGATTTTTGATGTCGAGCTCAAGCATCTTAATTCTATCAGCAAGAAGAATATTGATCTGCTTTTCAATTGTCATAAAAATCGGCGCGGTGAATGCTTTATTGCGTTCAAGGGATTTCTCAAGTTTTCTAAGTTCCTTGATATCCTGATCTAGTGCTTCTATTTTTTTAAGTACGTGAATAACCTTCATTGACTATCTCCCATCAATTAGGATAATTTACGAAGATAAATCCTGTAAGTCAACCATTTAAAAAAGGGGTCTTTAAGTGATAAATCGGACAAATTACAGGAATTCTCAGAAAATTACAGTTCCATCACCTTCAACAGAAAACTCGGTATGGCATGATGGACAAATATAATCACCTGGTCTATGCACCCTGGTAAAGCTTGAGCAGCTGGCGCATTCTACAACAAGAGGTTCGGGAAAAGACGGCATTTCAACGTAACTATCCAGAGACTTATCGTCAATTGCGGAAATTTGATAGCTTTCATTTTTTGCTGAAGCAGATTTAGATTCAAACGAAAACGGTGAGTTTTCGGCCTGAGTTAGTGATGAAATTACAAAAAGAGAATTATAAACACCTATAACTTTCAAAATTTCGGTGATCTCAGAATTCAGATTATAAATAAATAGCCTTCCTCCAAGTGAGGATAATTTTTTATGAGCAAAAAGAAGAGATCCAATTCCTGATGATGAAATGAATGATGATTCAGAGAAATCAGCTACGACAACGCGTTCACCGGAAGAAATCATATCATTTACCTTTTCCTCAAATACAGGCGATACTTTTGAATCCAGAGGGACATCCAGTTTTAAAACAGAAGATTTTTCATTCTTTATTAAATCAATCATCTCTTATCTCCTCTTTCTGATCGGAATTGCATCCTGAATAATGATATTTGAATCTGAAGATTCATCATCTTCATATAAAATAATTTCATTTTGATCATTATAATCCGTTGTTTGTAAAGATGCTTTGTAATGATCGAGTTCACCGGGATATGCTGACTCGGATATTCTGGATTTTTTACCTGATATTACAAATATAATAAGTACAATAAAAGAAACAATAAATGCAAGGGCAAATGATACTGACAAAATAATGAGAAGTAACTTCTTCGCACTTTTAATACTGTTATGGATTTCATCATAAATAGCCGTTTTTGAAACTATAAAGCATGAAACATAATTGATTTTTTGTCCTTTTTTTGAATTAATATCAAATACTCTTGTTACAATCCACCCGTTTCTGTCAATGCCGGGATATACATATTCTTTTATATATTTAATTTCTTTTTTTGAGAATGGAATCTCAGAACCCAATATATAATAATCATTTACCGAAACCTTTTCTGAAGTCTTGTTTAAAACTTCAAATATAATATCAGTATTATATCTGAACTCATCAGCTGCAATATTATAATTCAGTTCTTTAGCTTCAGCTGGATTAGAGTGAGAGATAATAGTTCCATTATCTGATACCAGAAAAGCTTTTTCATAAAAATTGCTGTTGCCCTGACTAGTATAAAAAGCATCCAGACGGGTCTTTCTTTCATTATCATCGTCAATCGATGCAGCAAGAACTGTTGCATCGGCAAGAGACTGAATTATTGAAATTTTTGAGTCTTCTATATCGCTTATATTGTTTTTAAGATCCTTATATAGATAATAACCTGCGCCTCCTACTCCAAGCGAAAATATAATTATGAAAAAAAACCAAAATAGTAGAAAAACTGCAGCAAATCTTTTAAAGTTCATATTCCGTCCAAAAAGAGTTTCTCACTATATTATCGGTAATTTAAAGAATTTTATTAATATCCGGACATAAACAAACTCAAAATAATTTATTGCATCTAATTATTTATAAAAAATAATTAGATGCAATCTCATAAATAACAGTCCTAATCGGTCTGTTATTTATTATAGTTGTTTTGAATTACTATGCTTTTCCTTAATTGGAAACTTTCTATCAAAATTCTCCAATTCATTCTTATCTGAATAAAACGCTTTATCCGGAATAAATTTACCGCGAATATTCATTAAAGAATCTTTATCAAGTTCAAGAACCATAAACGCATCAAAATTTGCACCTTCACTTGTAGTAATATTATATTCAGCGGCATTTCTAAAACCAAAACGATGATAATAATCCGGGTTACCGAATATTACTACTGCCTTAAAACCCATTTTTCGTGCTGATTCAAGTGAACGAAGTAAAAGCATGGAACCAATTCCTTTTTTCTGATACTCAGGCTTTACACTAAGAGGTCCCATGCACAGAACCTCATAATATTCATTATCTGAAATTCCGGCTTTTGAATAAATTATATTACCAACTATATTATTTTCATGAAGCGCTACAAAATCGAGCTCCGGAACAAAGGATTTACTTTTTCTAAGCTTGTGAAGAACAAAATGTTCATCACATCCCGGCTTATATAAATCCCAGAAAGCTTCTCTTGTTATATTTTCAGTTTCTCTATAGTCTTTATCAGTTTCATTTCTGATTATTATATTCATAACATTTTTCCATAAAATAAATCACATACACCGACATTTAACAGTGTTAAAATTTTATAATAGTAACGATTAAATTGTTTCTCTTAAAAGAAAACAAACATGGAGGGTCGGACACAGCGGTACACCGCTTTATCCGATTTTAAACAATAGGCTTTATGAAGAAAATACGCATATCTCATCTCACATACAAACAACTATTCAGTCAACTTATTTTCAGACCTCTGTCCGCAAAACTCGCAGGTTTTCGATCATTTCTGATGTTTTGACATCAAATTGTCGGTGAAGATGCTCAAGATATTTTTTTAGGTCATAATTCATACCGGAGTATTTTTTCATCATTCTTTTTCGCAAAAAAACGATTTCTTTTGTTACTAAATCAATATCACGAAGAGACGCTGCTTTTGTTTTCTCAAAAGTTTCGGTCATGCGGCTTTTCAACTCATCTATAACGGAATCTGCCTGTTCACAAAAAGCCTTAGCTATTACAATATCCTTAGTAATCTTAAAAAAATGATACCCTTTAACCGCAATCGAAACAGATTGAGCAAAATATCCCGGATTTCTAAAAAGTGTATAAACTAAAAATTTGAAATATTTAAAGCCATATGAAGAAAAACCTTGCTTAATAAATGAAAGAACAAGAGCTCGAATTTCAGAATACGTTATAATACGGAAATTACTAATTCTTTTCGGAGGAAGACGTTTTATAAATTCAGCGGATCTTTTAAAATATTTTTCAGGGGAATAAATCTCACGGAGAATTCTCTCATACCCGTCTACCAGTTTATTCTCATTCATCACCGGCTGAAAATTCATCTGTAAATCATGGGTATTATTTCCGCTTGCCGCAACAGAAGCTTTTAATCTTCCCTCTTCTTTCAATCTTCTATAAAGCTGAGTTCCCGGAAGTGCAGTCAAAAGTCCCACCATCGCCATAGATACGCCCGAACGCTGAATAAATTCAATCTGTCTGTCAAAAATATCATCCTTATCCGAATCGAAACCGACAATAAAGCCTGCTGACACTTCTATTCCATTTTTTTGAATTTTTTTTACCGACTCAAGAAGATCTGTTTTCAGATTTTGAGTCTTATGACAACCGGAAAGAGATGCAGAATCAGGCGTTTCAATTCCTGTAAAAACCATATCAAATCGGGCTCGATTCATAAGCCCGAGCATTTCATCATCAGTTGCCAGATTAATGCTCGCTTCCGTAAAAAAAGTAAAAGGATTTTTGTGGATTTTTTGCCATTTGATTATTTCCTGAAGAAGAGAAATTACCTTACTCCGGTTTCCAATAAAATTATCATCAACAATGAAAACCGATCCTCTGAAACCGGTTTCATAAACAGCCGTTAATTCACTTGCAAACTGAGCCGGAGTTTTTAATCTAGGAACCCTTCCGAAAAGTTCTATTATATCGCAGAATTCGCAGTTAAAAGGACAACCTCGCGAGTTCTGCAACGCAAGATTATTATACCTTTTTATTTTAAGCAAATCATAACGCGGAACGGGAGTCAGTGTGATATCAGGCTTTTCAGTAGTTGTATAAACATGTTCAGGATTTCCTGCTTCGAAGTCCCGTATAAAAGATGGAAGAGTGATTTCTGCTTCGTTTAAAATGAAATAATCAACATCACATATCTGCTTATATGAAGTTGTCGGATAAGGTCCGCCGGCCGCTACTTTCACTCCGCAGTCCCGGCACATTTTTACAACACTTGCAAAAGAAGTACTCTGAACTATCATTGCAGATATCATAACAATATCACATCCGGCAATATCCTTTTTCTTCAATTTTTGCACATTCATATCAATTAGCTTTAGATCATAATCCTCAGGCAAAAGTGCAGCAACTGTTATAAGACCCAGAGGTATAGTTGAGGCTTTTTTATTGATGAAAGCCAACGCATGTTTCATTCCCCAATAGGTTGAAGGGATTTCGGGATAGACCAATAATATTTTCTTTTTCATAAAAGCCCCTTTCGACGAAAACGTAAAAAAGATTTTTTTAGTTTATTACGGATGAAAAGCGCAGTTGAAAACAAGGAGGGAATAGAAGGCGTTCATCGTTCGTCTATAATACAGACAATTCAAATGACTTTAAAGTTGCAAATTTATTTATTTAAAACACGTTTTAGAAATTTACCGGTATGAGAATCTTTTACTTTTATAATATCCTCCGGTTTACCTTCTGCTACGACAGTTCCTCCGCCGTCACCACCTTCAGGTCCCAAATCAATTATATGATCAGAAGTTTTTATGACATCAAGATTGTGCTCAATTACTATTACCGTATTGCCTTTTTCAACAAGAGTATGAAGAACATGCAGAAGCTTTTTAACATCTGCAAAGTGAAGACCGGTTGTAGGTTCATCAAGAATATATAGTGTTTTTCCTGTTGAACGCTTTGATAATTCGGTAGCAAGTTTTATTCTTTGCGCTTCACCTCCGGAAAGAGTTGTCGCACTTTGACCTAGTTTAATATATCCTAAACCGACTTCCTGAAGTGTTTCAAGCTTCTTATAAACAGACGGAATGTTCTTAAAAAATTCAGCTGCTTCATCAACACTCATATCAAGAATTTCAAAAATATTTTTACCTTTGAACCTGATCTCAAGAGTTTCATGATTATATCTTTTACCATGACATACTTCGCATGTGATATATACATCAGGCAGAAAATGCATTTCTATTTTCTTAACGCCATCGCCTTCACACGATTCACATCTTCCGCCGCGCACATTAAAAGAAAAACGCCCGGCAGAATATCCGCGTATTTTGGAATCCTGAAGAGAAGCAAATAAATCACGTATAGGAGTAAATATTCCGGTATAGGTTGCAGGATTGGACCTAGGAGTACGGCCTATCGGCGACTGATCTATATCAATCACTTTATCAATTTCTTTCCATCCGATAATCTCTTTGAATTTTCCGGGATACTCTTTTGAACGCATTACTAAATTCGAAAGGGCTTTATAGAATATTTCCATTACAAGCGTTGATTTACCGGATCCGGAAACTCCCGTTACAGATGTAAAAACACCAAGAGGAAACTTTACATCTACATTCCGAAGATTATTTTCAGATGCACCTTTTATTGTAATATAATTTACGGGCTTTCTCCGCTCGGAAAGAAAATCAATTTTTTCTTTGCCTGAAAGAAAACGTCCTGTAACGGATTCGTTATTTTTCATTATTTCCTGTGCAGTTCCGCAGGCAATAAGATGCCCTCCCGCTTCGCCTGCACCGGGGCCGAGATCGATGATATAATCGGACGCATGCATGGTATCTTCATCATGCTCAACAACAATAACCGTATTACCCAGCTCTTTAAGACGTTTTAGGGTCGCAATTAGTTTATCATTATCGCGCTGATGAAGTCCGATAGAAGGTTCATCAAGAACATACAGCACACCCGTAAGAGCTGAACCGATTTGAGTTGCAAGTCTGATACGCTGGGCTTCTCCACCAGAAAGAGTTCCGGCAGCTCTGTCAAGAGTCAGATAATCAAGACCGACATCATTTAAAAAATTCAGTCTTTGACGTATCTCCTTTAAAATCTGAAAAGCAATTTTTTCTTCAGTCGGAGTAAGTTTTAATCCATCAAAAAATATTTTTGAATTTTTAATAGACATTGAACTTACATCATGAATCGATCTGTCCGCAACCTTTATAGAAAGAACTTCAGGCTTGAGTCTTGCACCGTTACAGGATGGGCATATCTGGTTATGCATAAAGCCTTCCATCCATCCGCGGATATCTTCACTGCTGGTCTCTTTATATCTTCTTTCAAGATTCGGAATAACGCCTTCAAACGCGCGGTTATACGGATACGGCTTCATTCTTGCATCACTTGTACCATGCAATATAAATTCCGTAACATTTTTAGGAAGTTTTTTCCATGGTATAGAAGTATCAACAGAAAAAGTTCTGTTTAACAGACGCGCCTGTTCTTCCGTCCACTGTTTCCCCCAGGCAAGGACGGCTCCATCTTCAATAGAAATAGTTTTGTCAGGTACAATTAGATCTTCGTCAAAACGCATAAGAAAACCCAGACCGCTGCACTCATCACAAGCGCCATAAGGAGCATTAAATGAAAAAAGGCGCGGAGTAAGTTCCGGTATTGAAATACCGCAATCAGTACAGGAGAGAAGTGATGAAAACAATTTTTCTTCATCATCAATAAGAACCGACGTAAGCCCTGAACCCATATCAAGCGAAGTTTCAAGAGAATCAGCAAGACGAGGGCGTATGCCGTCTTTCATTACAATTCGGTCTACTACTATATCTATATTATGTTTTATATTCTTAGCGAGTTTTATTTCTTCTTCAAGAGACTTGATTTCACCGTCAATCCGGACTCTTGCGAATCCTTTCTTCCGTGCATTTTCAATTATATCCGAATGCTCACCTTTTCTTCCTCGTACAACAGGAGCCATTATAACAAGTTTGGTTTTTTCCGGAACAGTCATTATATTTTCAACTATCTGATCAACAGACATCGAGGATATTTTTTTTCCGCATTTGTGACAATAGGGAATACCTATACGCGCGAAAAGAAGACGGTAATAGTCATGTATTTCGGTAACAGTTCCGACTGTGGATCGAGGATTTCTATGACTGCTTTTCTGTTCTATTGATATAGCGGGAGATAAACCGTCAATAAAATCGACATCCGGCTTTTCCATTAAACCCAGAAACTGACGCGCATAAGCAGAAAGCGACTCCACATAACGTCTCTGCCCTTCCGCATAGATTGTGTCAAAAGCCAGTGATGATTTTCCAGAACCGGAAAGGCCGGTAATTACGACAAGAGAATCGCGCGGTATATCAACTGATATGTTTTTGAGATTATGCTCCCGCGCTCCTCTTACCTTAATGAAACTCTTAAATTTGTGAGACATTCACAGATCCGCACATAGGACAAACGACGTCAATGTCATCATCGTCTTCTGCTTCATCCGAATCTTTGGTAATATAGTCATCCCAACGGTAGTCGCAGTCTTCGCAGACAAAACTCATGCTGACAGTAACTTCACCCGAAGATTCTTCATCATCAAGATCTTTTTCATCTTCATCTTCTAATTCTTCTTCGTCATCATCGTAATAGCTGTCTTCATAAACTTCATCATCAAGATCTTTTTCAAGTTCATTGCTCATAAAAACCTCGGCTTATGTTTTTCCGTTTGAAACAGGCAAAAATGGGGTATTACTTTTGTCAACGAAATTTACGGAGTTTTTTTCGCCTATTCCACAATATCAGGCAAAGAAGGCTCCTTTGGAGGTAATGGTTCTAAAACATCAAAAACCTTTAAATTTTTTCCAGAATCAGAAGGTAAGTCCTTTTTGACTGATTCATTTACTGTTTTTTTTATGCTGTCATTCTCTCTCGGAGTATCAGCAGGCTTATCTTCTTTCTTTTTTATATCAGCTTGAGGCGTATTTTTTTTAACTTCTTTCTTAAAAGTATTTTTTTTCTGCTGTATGCCGGATTTTACTTCTTTTACTGGAGGCGGATTATCAGCTCTTTCAACATCAGAAGAATCAGGGAAAAAAGATTCTTCTGCAATTATAATATCCCATGCTCCCCACAAACCCGGATTCAAAGAATACTCTTTGAAAGTAATTATACAGCCACCCTTGAATGTTACATCATCAGGAATATCTATTCCTACATATTTATCAAGCGGAAGTTTTGTAACATCAAGATCGGAAATTTTAGTTCTGTCAGCATATATCTCAAGTCTTGAAGAAAGTCCGGATTTATCCATATCCTTAAAACGCACAAAATCAATCCACAAAACATATCTTACATGCTGTTTTAATCCGGTTAATTCAATTGAAGAACCGAATTTTGAAACAAAGGATGCAGTACCGTTTGAAACAGGTGAAAGATCACCGGAAAGAAAAAGATTTTTACCTCTTCCCCACCTGAATATTTCTTCGTACTTCCCGTTATTCGTCCAGCCTTTAACAGGACAATCAGAATTACCTCCGAAATTGACAATATAATATTTTTTTTCCGATGCGTTCAAAATCAAAGGAAGAGTAAATATAATAAAAAATAATTTCTTCATAATTTAACTAAAATTGAAAACAGATTTTTGGGATAATAATAAACTCTGATATCTTTTTTCCCGCCGCGTTCACGCACAGATAAATTCACAATGGTTTTATCATCATAAAGATTATAGGTCGTAATATCATTTTCATTAATCAGCGACTCATTTTTATAATTTTTTCTTATGTCATCTATTTTTTTATCAGCAAGTTCCGCGTTTATCTGATATTCCGTAGAACAAACACAAATAAGTTTATCCTTGATGAACACATATTCAGACGAGCCGTTGTTATAAATGGAAACAAAAGATATCACGTCGGGGTGAATTGAATTGATGTGGGCAAGAATTTTATTTGATGAAATTACACTCTGATTTATTTCGACCCGGGAAAATTCACTACCCTGACAATTTTTTCGAACATCAGAAAGCTGCGACTCCCATGAATATTCAGGTTCAGCACCTAAAAGAAACACAAACAGCAACGGCAAAGAAGATATTAATTTCAGCATATAACCCCCAAAGAAACCCCTATAATATCCGGCAATGGAAGTCAATAAAATTCCTAAGGTGTTACTTCAATTTCTATCTTGACAGATTATCTTAAACAATTTATCCTATAACAAGGGGAAACAGCAAATGAAAAAATATCTGATTTTTACTGCCGTTCTTGTATTTTCATTCCAGTGTGTTTTTTCAAATACATCCCGGAATAAAACCTTCTCCGGCAGAATTATCAGCGTTAACGGTTCCGAACTAATTGTAAAAAAAGGAAAAACAGAGAAGACTTTTGTAATTAACGAAAATACAAAGATTTATGATGAAAACGGCGATATAATATCATCCGATCTCATTTGGATAGATAAAATCGTCAAAATAACTTATAACAGAAAATCAAAAGAAATTGTTGAAATTCAGATAATCAAACGGCTTATTAAAGAGTCAACTGAATCGACCGAAATAAAAACAGAATCTTCTTCCGACAATAAAGCAGAATAATAAATCCCTAGGATAATAGAGACATGGAAAAATCACTCATTTTCAATTCAGTTTTCATTTTTATGGCTCTTTGGGGAATAGCTCTTTTCTTTATCTGGTTCAGACCAAAGCTTGAATTCTTTTGGAAAATTGCAGCAACATTAGTATTTGCATTTTATATGTACTTTTTCTTTGAAGAAATTTTTAAAGGATACACTGCATTTAAAGCCGACTGGTATACTGTAATTATGGCATTTCTAAAAGAACTCATCGTTCTGCTGTTTTATATCAACTTCATATTCTGGCCGATAGCTTTGACTTATGCTTTCTATAAAGCAGATGATTTCGGATCGGAATTTCTTTTGAAATTTATGTGTGTATTCACCTTGGCTCTCTGGGTTACGGCTGCAATTTACGTATATAAATCAAAAACGGTTGACGACTTCTTCCTCAACCGTTTGATCAAATCGATTCCTTTCACCGGAAAATAGCTCTAGTCTTTTCCGTCTTTGGTTTTAAAATAATCTGATAGATCGCGAAGAGCATTCGGTGTAAACTTCTGACTCACGGCACTTATGTTGGCCTGTTTTATTTCATCAAAAATTTCTTTTCTATGAACTGCAATTTTTTTTGGGGCCTTAATGCCGAGCTTAACCTGATCGCCTTTTACTTCAACGACAACAAGTTCAATATCATCCCCTATCATTATACTTTCATTTGTTTTACGTGCAAGAACCAGCATGATTATTTACCCCGTTTATTCAGCTCTTCAAGAATGCTGTGACGGGTTTTATATTTATCAGAAAGGCTTATAGACTGTTTCCCGGTTTTTTTCTGTAAATTTAAAATGATCGGGCCCTGAAGATTAGCTGTCATATCGGAAGTCTTCTCAGGAATTGTCACAATAAAGAGTACTTTAATATTATCGATTGATTTTTCACCAATAGAATCAATATCATTCTGTGAAACAGCAAGATCATACGAATCCATAAATGATTCAGGTTCAATAACTACAAAAGAGAGATCAGGTTCACCGATAGCCTGCATCCACATGAACGGAGACGAATCTTCCTGCAGAAAAGCAAAACTGTCTACGAAGTTAAATCCGAGAATACCTTCAGGAAAGGAGAAAATCTGCGAGGAAAAAACTTCAATTTCTCCCCATGATTTCGTCCTGATTAAAACTTTATCATCTGATTCTCTTAAAAAATTCGGGAGATGATTCTCCGAATACTGCGCCTTAGCGGCATTGGACTGAGTCATAAAACCTCTTTTATCTTAAAAAATCCATTAGCGTTGATTTTATTGATTTTGCTCCGACAGCAAGCGCATACTGATGAACAGATTCAAGCCATTTAAAATTCATTATCGTCTCAGCATAATCAATGCCTTCAGTTTTAGAAAGCATTTCGGTAATATTGGCTTTTGCAAATTCACTTCTTTTAGCAAGTTCGTCAATTCTTCTTGATTTGGCGCCGATTTCTGCAAGATTTTTCAAGACATTCTCAAGACCCATGTCAAGAAGACCGATATCACGTCCGCCGACGAGCTCCTGATCTCCTGCAACAAGATCCTCGCGAAGTCTGATAACCATTTCAAAAAGACTCATTCCGTCAACTGTTACGGTCGGATCGTAGTTATTGGGCGGACTTGGAAACTGCGGATTGATAAGACCCAAATCTTTAAGAACTCTTCCGCTTCCTGAATCTTCAAGCCATGTCTGATGAGGAGTCGTTGTTTCAATTATCAGATTATTACGTCCGCCCTTGCTTGCTTTTACGGCAAGTCCGGCATTATTGATTTTATCAATTATTATATCAAGATTATCTCCCGCACTAATTTTAATCTCAACGCCGTCAATTTTAATCGCTTGGTCCGTGTCAGACGAATAAGTTGTCGCATCCTTATTTGAAGTTAGAACTTGATTAGTCGCCCAGAAAACCTGATTACCAGGTATTCCTATATCAACATATTCTCCCTTTGAGACTTCTCTTGTCAGCCGACCGATATCACCCCTGTATTCAACACCGGTCATGGCATCACCCTGGTTTCCGGCAGTTAAAGTCTGATAAATTGAAAGAAAAGGATTAGGATTTTTATCATCGCCGGTCATATATCCGCCGAACAGTGATCTTCCTGCTCCGTCTTTGGCATTAGCAACAGCAACAAGCTCCTCAAGAAGCTGATTTATTTCAGTAGCCATAGCTTCCTTTAATTCGAAGTTTGTATAAATACCGTTTGCACCCTGAACGGCAAGAACTCTAAGCCGCTGAAAAATTCTTGTTACAGACTGAAGTGTAGAATCAGCCTGATTAAGATATGATTTGCTCTCATCAATATTTTTAATGAACTGATTTACTTCTGTAAGATTAGTTCTGTACAGCATCTGATTTGTTGCATTGATCGGATTATCCCGCGGAACACGGACATTCTTCCCCGTAGCGAGTGAATTGTTTATTTTATCCATTTCATACTGATGACGTTTAAGATTAAAAGTCATGTTCTGATTTATCATCTGATTTGTAATTCTATTCATAATTACGCTCCAAGTCTGATAATTGTTTCGAGCATTTTATCAAATGTGCTGATCATTCTGGCATTTGCATTATATGCATGCTGAAACTGAACCATATTGCTCATTTCTTCATCAAGACTGACTCCGGAAACTGATTTTCTTAGATTATTCAGATTCGCGAGAAGAGTCTCCTGATTTTTGACCCTGTCGTCTGATTCAGATCCCTGACTTCCTATTTTCGCAACTAATGAAATATAGAAATCGTTAAAAGTTGAATTTGAATCAACCATAGCCGATTTATGCCGCAAGTTGGCAATCCTAAGCGAATTGCTTCCGTCACCGATATTGTTGCCTTTATTAAAATCACCTGTTCCGCCGATATCTTTTCCCTGTGCTGCAGCAATTTTATCAATATCTTTCAATATGTCCGAAGAGACAGACATATAAGCCGCGGGATTATACTGTGGTGTAATTGTCACATGCTCTCTATCCGGCAGAAGTTTGGCTATATCATTAATACGCCTGTAATCAAAGGATCCTGCTGCACCGGTTTGCTTCAGTATTCCGGCTAGACCTACGAAAAGCTGACCGGAATCTTCTATATGGCGTATCATAAAATTCTTTTTATCGCTGTCTTTCGCAGTCGTTGCCTTCAATGCAAGATGACTGTTATGATCTATATATGCGTTTACTCCGAAATGACCGTCATTAATTTTTTTCATAACATCATAAATGCTGTCAGTTGCAGCATAACTGATTTGTATTTCACCTTCAATTTCATCATTAGCGACAAAAGTCAGAGTGCCCGTAATGCCTATGGCCGCGGAAGCATCAACTTTATTCGCTCCGGTTACTTTAAATACAGCGGATACATCATAAACTCCGTCATTATTGAGGTCATGATTTCCTTCAACATTGTCGCTGACCATAATCTCTTTGAAAAAATTAATGTTTGTTTCACCGTTTTTTCCGAATCCGTCACGATGAATTTCATTCGTCAGATCCATTATGTTTACAGCAAGTGAGTTAACGCTGTTTATATTATCTCTTAGAATTTTATCTCTGACTTCAACCAATCCCGCAAGTTCACCATGCGTTATTTTAACAGGTGCTTCGCTTTTTGCCCATCTGACTCCGAAAAATCCTTTATTTTCAGGATTTAGATATGCTTCAAGTTTATGAAGAACTTCACCCTGAACAAGATTTTCTGAACCGATATAAACAATCGTTTCATCCTTATCGCTTCTTCCGACAGAAATATTTACAATAGTTGAAAGCTTTTCAATAAGCGCATCACGTTTATCTCGAAGATCATTGGGATTATCTCCAACTGCTTCGGATTTCATAATACGCTCGTTCAAATCTCTTATACTCGCAGCATAATTATTAATTTCTTCAACTTTCGCAGCGACTTGGCGGTTTGCATCCTGCTGAAGTTCATCGAGCTGACGGTATACATGCTGAATCTCATTTGAAAAGGCATTTGCTTTTTCCTTAACAACCTCCCTGGTCGCGCGCGTCTCAGGATATTTTGAAAGTTCCTGCCATGATTCCCAGAAAGCATCCATCTTGCTTCTTATTGACTGGTCGGAAGGTTCGTTATAGACCTGTTCTATCTGATAAATAAAATCGTTTTTTGAATTCCAATAACCCATCGCATTCTTTTCAGAAACAATTCTATCGTCAATAAAGCTGTTTCTTACACGCTCAATCTGCGCCACAACAGAACCCTGACCAAGCTGACCTGCAGTTTCTGCCCTGCTTAAACTTGGAACATAAATCGGATCCATTGAAGTTATCGATACACGCTGACGGGTATATTCTTCATTTTCTGCATTAGAAATATTATGCCCCGTAACATGAAGAGCCTGCTGGTGCGACATCAGTCCCCGCCGTGATATTTCAAGTCCCATAAAAGTCGAGTTCATATTGCCCCCTAAACTGTTCTGTTAATTAAAACAGAATTCTTTTTTACTCTTGATTCTCTTCCGGCAGAATAAGCGCTTTTATCATCAAGCGAATCTTTTATTCCCTCGACAATTAGTGAATAAAAGTTCATGTTATCTCTGATCATTCTGGCGTTAGTTTCTAAAATTCTCTGAAGTTCGTTTGTTATTTTCTTTAATCGTTCGGCACAAAGGATCATTTCTTTTCCTGAATCATCATCAGCATATTGAGATATATCACGCAATGAAGGATTGGCTTTATTAATATAGAATTTACCTGTTATTTTACGAACACAGCTTAAGCGGCTTGACTCAATAAGTTCAATTTGACCAATAACTTTGTCCTGATCAGAAACAATTCCCTCAAGCTCCGTAACAAGATTTCCGGAAATGCAGTCAGTTTTTTTTCTTTCTAATCCGAGAAACTCTTCATAAAGCTCGGTCTGTCTGTCAATAATCGATATAATTTCACGAAATAAATTACTCATCTTCTACCTTCCGAAATTCACCTTATTATCAATCTCGGACGATTTTTGAAATACAATTAGGCATTTTTAATCATAATTTAAAAAAACTTACTTAACTTCCTTATTATATCTTGGTAAACAATAACCTAATTCATAAGAAATAATGGGGTTTAGGGTTGATTTTCATGTTTTAACTGCTCTAAACTTTTAAAATTCTTGAAAAAAAAACATTCTAAATCAGGCTTATCCGATGATTACTCAAAGACAACTTCCTCCGGTTTCACTAAAAAGTAAAATTAGAGGTATCATATTTATTATTTTAATTATTGGCTTAAGCATACTTGCAAGCCACATTTTCGTTCCGAAGATGATCGCTTTTACGGTCATGAATGACCGTCTATCTGCAATTACACCAGATAACTTTATTATCATAAAAAACAAGCTGATTCTACTTCCAGACTTCATTGAGCGTCATAACATTGATAAGGCTGAAGCTTTAAAATCGATTGAAGGATTAACCTCTTCAAAAGTAAAAACCGCCGCAGAAAAAGCCTTTCCTGAAAAAGATGATTCAGAAAAGTTTATAAAAACATTTCTCAATTCAGCAGAATTGAGTCCTTTCTGCAAAGAAACAGTTTACGAAGAAGCTAGTCATGAAATTTCGAGGGAGGATATGAAAACCATAATTTCCATATACAATACATATAAAAATTCATTAATAATGTATCTTCCGGCTCTAAAAATAATCATAAAAGACATCAATAAATATTGACTCTTTACTTGATTTTTTTCAATAATTATTGATAATAAACAAAACGGAGGAAATATGAAGACAATTATGTACATCATGTTGGCGCTTCTTTTATGTTCATATGCTTCAGCAAAGGACATAACAGCAACAACTGAAGACGGTAAAAAGATAATTCTTTCAGAGAATGGAACATGGAAATACGATAAAAAAAACGAAGATAAGAAAAATGATCAATTAATAACACAGCAGTTTACAACACCTGCAGATTCAACATCTGTTTATAATGCTAAACGCGGAAATTTTATTGTTAAATATAATCCTTCCAAATGGGAAATTTTATCAACATCATTAAATCAAATGGCAGAGGCTTCTTTCCAGCATTCTTCCGGTGACGCATATGCAATGATAATAACCGAAAGAATAAGAATACCTATGGAAAATTTTGATTCTATAGTGGTTGATAATGCGCAAAAAGTTGCAACGAATGTTGAAATAACTAATTCGGAAGTTCGTCTGGTAAACGGAAAGCAGGTAAAATTTATTGAACTCTCTGGAGTTATCCAGGGCATCAATTTCGTTTACAATTATTATGTTTATTCCGATTCAAAGGGTTCAACTCAAATTACTCTTTTTACAAGCAAGGAACTATATCCGGAATACAAACAGGACTTTACTGATTTTTTAAACGGTTTTAATGCTAAATAATAAAAATGACATAGTTCTAAAAAATATTTTTTTTTCATATTCAGACAAAAATGTTTTTGAATCATTGTCAGCAGTTTTCCCAAAAGGCAAACTTACATCCCTGATCGGTCCCAACGGATCAGGGAAAACAACATTGCTTAAAATTATATGCGGAATTCAAAGACCTCTAAAGGGTGAAGTCCTTATAGGAAATACTTGCATCGATACGCTTGAAGTAAAGGAAAAATCATCAATTATTTCTTCGGTATTTTCATCTGATTTTTCGGCAAAACCGATAACAGTTGATGAGTTCGTTTTACTTAACCGCTTTCCATTAAAAAAAGGCTTTGCATTTTCAAATGATGATTATGAATATAAAGATATCGCTCTCAAAAAATGCCGAATTGAAAAATTATCCAAAAAACTTTTAAATCATTTATCAGCGGGAGAGCTTCAGCTTACACTGCTTGCCGGGTGTATCGCAAAAAATTCTGAAATTATAATTATGGATGAACCGGTATCTCATCTTGATATCAGTCATGCATATAACATATATTCAATTTTGAGAGAAGAAGCCGACAGAGGAAAAACTGTTATTGCTTCTGTTCACGACATAAATACCGCAATAAGATTTTCTGATATTATTACAGCAATGAAGGATTTCAGCATTTTTTTTTCAGGATCATCCGATAAATTTCTGAAAAGTGACATAGCTTCCAAATTATATAAAATTGATTTTAAAAAAGTCCGTAATTCCGGCTCTTCACTAAATTATATTTTCCCTGCATAGGAGAACGTTTTTGGAAACATTTGAAACAATTAAAAACTTTCTGATTGAAGAAAATAAATTCTCAAAAGCTGTTGTTTTTTTTACAGCCTCCGCTCTCATTTTCATTATACTTTCAGCAATAAAAAGCACTTTGAGGATGCGTCTCAAAAAGGCTGCTAAAAACAATAAAAAAATAAAACGAATTACTTCTTTTATTGCTGAAACACACTACATGCTCGTCTTCGCGGTATCATTTGAAATCGCCTCTATGTTAATCACTTTATCAAAAACTGAAAAAATGATTATCAACACCTTTGTTATCGCATCGATTTTCCTTGAATTGGCATCTATTGCAGGAAAAAGTCTTAATCTGATTTTCTCCAAAATACATCACGGACAAAAATATAAATCCTCAGAAACTTTTTTTAATATTATTATTGTTCTTTCCAAGACAGCAATTTATTCAGCAGGATTAATAATAATTCTTTCAAATCTTGGTTTCAAAGTTTCAACACTTGTTACGAGTCTTGGAATAACCAGTATTGCTTTTGCATTTGCTTTTCAAAATATTCTTTCTGATTTATTTTCTTCCTTTACTATATATGTTGATAAACCTTTCGTGCAAAATGATTTTATAAGATTCGATGACGTCGCAGGTACAATAATTAAAATAGGTATAAGAAGCACAAGAATATTGAGCTTAAACGGTGAAGAAATTATTCTCTCAAATAATCAGCTGACAAATAAGACCGTAAGAAATTATACAAAAATGAAAAAAAGAAGAGTACTCCTCTCACATTCAGTCTGTTACGATACTGAAATCAGCAAGCTTGAAAAAATTCCGATAGAAATTAAAAAAATAATCGAGTCTCATAAAGACACAGAATACTCACGTTCAAATTTAAAAGAATTATCAGATTATTCAATTATCTTTGAAACAGAATATTTTATTTCTTCTCCGGATTACGCATACTTTATGGAGATAAATGAACAAATAAATTTAGAAATTATGAAATATTTCAAATCCAAAAAAATAGAGTTTGCATATCCGACGCAAAATATAAATATCAGAAAATAGTCATTTCACCATGTCTTCATATTCTGAAAGTTTTGTTCTCATTATTTCATTTATTTCATTAAGAACTTTTCTGCGGAAACGATAATATTTTTGCGTGTATTTGGTATTTTTTTCTTTTACTATACACGAAAGATAGGCTTTTCTTTTTGATTGATTAAATGTTGATAGCGTAGAGTAGAATGTAGAAATTATTTCTTCACGGATAATCATATTCTCAAGATTAAAGTCATTCAGCTTCTCCATCTCCATGTATTCAATATTCTCTATCGGTTCAGAAATAATACTCGGTTTTCTCTGACGGTAGAAATCAATCAGTTTATTTTTTGCGCACACAAATAAATATCTTTTAGAAATCGATGATTCCGGAGGCAATTCTTTCTTCTTTGCGAAAAGATTTAAAAATATTTCCTGAGCAATTTCTTCAGCTGTTTGTGAATTATGAATTTTCTTGCAGATGAATCCGACAATATCGCTGAAGTAATTTCGATAAAGCAGATCAAAACGTTTTTCATAGCTTTTCAATTTAGTTGTCCCCTTTCAATACAATTTATAATATTATATACGGAAAATAAATGGGTATTTATCATCGTTTTATTAAGTTTTTTCATTTTTTTTTTAAATATGGCTTTATATCATTCATATTTTTACATCTATGAAATACTTTTTAATTTTACTAATTACAAATCAAGATTGGAAGCAAATAGAAGGGCTTATATTTAAAATTATAGATAGAAGAAATATAATAAAACACCGCCTGTAAGGCGGTGTTTTATTATATCAATCGGCTTTGTTGCCTTTTGCACGTTTTTCAGCAGCAGCTTTAACTACTTTTTCCTGAACGTCTTTTGGAACCTGCTCGTAAGCATGAAATTCCATTGAATAGTTCGCTCTTCCGCTTGAAAGTGATCTGAGAGTAGTTGCATAACCGAACATTTCAACAAGAGGTGCTTTCGCATCAACTTTCTGAGAACCTTTTCTGAATCTTCTCATGTCGCCGATCTTGCCTCTTCTTCTGTTTAGGTCTCCGATTACATCACCGATATAATCATCCGGTGTATTTACTTCAACTTTCATTACCGGCTCAAGAAGAATCGGATCAGCTTTTAGAAAAGCCTGTTTAAAACACATTGAAGCACAAAGTCTGAACGCCATATCCGATGAATCGACTGCATGGAAACTACCGTCTATCAGAATAGCTTTAACGTCAAGAACCTGGAAGCCCGCAAGAATACCTTCATCCATAGTTGCTTCAAGACCTTTTCTAACTGAAGGAATATATTCCTGAGGAATTGCTCCTCCCTTAATCATATCAACAAACTCGAAACCCTTACCCGGATTAGGCTCAAAACGGATGGTACAGTTTGCGAACATACCTTTACCACCGGTCTGCTTAGCAAATTTATAAGAATTTTCAACAGGAGTCTTCATTGTTTCTCTGAATGCTACAGCCGGTTCTCCGACATCAACTATCAGACCATACTCTTCTTTCAGACGGTCAACCATGATCTCAAGGTGAAGCTCTCCCATACCCGCGATAACCGTTTCATTTGATTCTTCATCAACACGAGTCTTAAATGAAGGGTCTTCAGTTGAAAGTCTGTTAAGAGCAAAACCAAGCTTCTCTTCATCTTTCTTACTCTGCGGAGTAATCTTCATTTCAATAACCGCAGGCGGAATATGAATTTTTTCAAGAATTACAGGATTATCCTGATCACAAAGAGTATCGCCTGTTTTAGTGTCTTTCATACCGATAAGTGCAACGATTTCGCCGGCACCTGCAGATGTAAGTTCTTCTCTGTCTTTCGCATGAATTCTAAGAATTCGTCCTATTCTCTCTTTCTTTCCTTTTGTTGAATTAAGTACAGTTATACCGCTTTCAAGTTTTCCGGAATAAATTCGAATAAATGTCTGCTGACCAACATAAGGGTCATTTATAAGCTTGAACGCAAGCGCACAAAAAGGATCGGACTCAACAGGATGTCTTGTATGAGATTTTGAAGGATCATTAATATCCTGTCCGTGCACAGAACCAATATCAACAGGAGAAGGAAGATAATCAAGAACAGCATCAAGATATTCTTCTACACCTTTGTTTTTATATGAAGATGCGCAGAAAACGGGAGTAATATTCTGATTTATAGTAACAGTTCTCGCAGCTTTTTTAAGTTCATCATATCCGATTTCTTCTTCTGCAAGATACTTTTCCATGATTGCGTCATTGAAATCTGCAATTTTTTCGATCATGTTCTTTCTTGCAGCTTCGGCTTCAGCTTTCATGTCTTCAGGAATATCTTTTTCTTCTCTTTTCAATTCAGCCGGATAATAAACAGCCTTCATTTTCATAAGGTCTATTACACCCTGAAAATTATCTTCAGCTCCGATTGGCAGCTGAAAAGGAACTGCATTGGCATCAAGATATTTATTCAGCTGGCCGACAACTTCCATAAAATCAGAACCGACACGGTCCATTTTATTGACAAGTGCTATTCTTGGAACTTTATAACGGTCAGCCTGATTCCAAACTGTTTCAGACTGAGGCTCAACACCGCCCACTGCACAGAAAAGACCTATAAGACCGTCAATTACGCGCATTGAACGCTCAACTTCAACGGTAAAGTCAACGTGACCCGGAGTATCGATGATGTTAATCTGATGATCTTTCCACTTTGTTGTAATTGCTGCAGAAGCGATCGTAATACCTCTTTCCTGCTCCTGCTTCATGAAGTCGGTAGTTGCCACTCCGTCATGAACTTCTCCGAGTTTTCTATTTACACCTGTGTAAAAAAGAATTCGCTCAGTAGTAGTTGTTTTTCCCGCGTCAATATGCGCGGCAATACCGATATTTCTAAGTTTCGAAAGCGGCATTTTTCCCTCACTATTAAATGTTAATTAAAAAATTTCCTGTTTGATATTAAATCATCTTAGGATATCAACACAAAGTTGTATTCAATCTGACCATACTCTTTTCGCGGCAGGGTTTGTCAATTTTTTTTTAATACCGATTCAGTGCCAAAACTATTTCGCACTACTTCTTTTAGACAGCAAAAATTGTAAAAATAACATACCTGCAATTATAGTAAAAAGGACCGAATAAATAAAAGCAAAAGTCTCAGGCGTAAAACAATCCGGAAATGAATAAGCATATTCATAACGCGATACATAGCTCTTAATCATAACCGGGATTTGATAAATAAACGCAACAAAAATTACGAATGAAACGGATGCAACTCTATGATGAAACAAAATTTTATGTAGATTTATTGATTTATTTTTGCCGGACGCTTTATTCATGATGAAAAAGAATAAAAAAGTTATTGGACCCATCATTTTCCATGCATATGCACTAAAAGAATAAATAAAAACAGAATAATTAAATAACAACAATTCATTTAAAAATTCTATATCATACTTATCACCCAAATAGGCGATAAAACCATCTCTTGGAGAAAAAAATAAATCAAAAATAACCGCAGTTATATCAGGCGGAAGCAAAAGAGGAACTACAGACAATGAAATAACAACAATACCCGGCTTGATATCAAGCTTATACACAAACAATGCAGTTAAAAAACTTAAAAAAAATACTATAAAGAAAAAGGCAAAAAAATATAAAGCAAACATACCAACATCAGCTGAAAACATTTTTTCAGCACTAATTGATCTCAAAGAAAACAAGAGTGATGAAAGAAAAAAAGCAGCAAAAAGAACAGCTGTAACATTGAAAATTTTCCTTTTCAATACTGTTATCAATTTCTTTGTTTTTATAACCATAAAAGCCATCATTTAACCAAAATAATTGCAATCAAGAACTTTTTATCTTTACAGATTAATCAAAAGAATTATGATTTCTACGATACAGATATTTTCTGTAACTATTATAATATTAACGGCTTTACTGATGTTTACAAAAACAATTATTCTATTTGTTTCTTTATTTTCAGCTTTGTCATGCGCAGGCATTGAAAAAAAAACTAATGATGTCAATTTCGCTCTTGTCGCAAATACCCGTCCGGAATCAGCTTTTAAGACAAATCCGGCCGAACTGGCAAAACTTATTGATTCAATCAATAAAGAAAACCCGACATTTCTGATTCATCTCGGAAATTTGATTCAGGGTGGTTCATCAAAAAGCGGCATTATAAAAAATGATGTTGAAAATCAGCTAGATTCGGCAAAAAAAGAATTCTCACGTTTCAGATCCATCGCATATTTTATCCCGTCAGAACACGATAAGTTCGATGACAGTTTTGATCTTTTCAATAAAAGAGAAAATCATGGAGAATATTTTTCCTTTAATTATGGAACTCTGCACTTTATCGCGCTAAACGCTTCAAATTCAGAAAGAATTATCAGCGAAGACCAGTTAATCTGGCTTAAATCAGACATTCAAAAATATAAAAATTCAAAAATAATTATATTTTCCAAAATACCTTTTTTTGCTCCGCCGAACACCAGAACACAGACTATCGCAAATCCCTCAGAAACTAACAACATTCTTTTGAAACATAATGTTATCGCAGTTATTTCCTCTGAATCTGGTTTTGAATACGATATCAATAAAGACGGAGTTCATCATATCAATCTCCCGCTTCTGTCCATTGATGACAAACGTAAAAAATATGATTACTATATAATTCAAATAGTCAACGGAAAACTATCATCCGAAGGAAAAACAATAAAATGAGTCTTCTTGAAGTCAAATCACTTTATGCAGGTTTCAGAATAAGAGACAAACTGTATCCGGCGGCCAGAGATATTTCTTTTTCTCTTGATAAAGGTCACGCTATAGGTCTAATCGGAGAAAGCGGCTGCGGTAAAACGGTTACAGCTTATTCCATCATGCGGCTTCTTCAAAGTCCCGGCGAAATAATATCCGGATCAGTATATTATAAGGATGAGGATCTTTTGCAATGCACCGAAGCTGAGATGCGCCTGAAAAGAGGAAAAGAAATTTCAATGATCTTTCAGGAGCCGTCAACAGCTCTTGATCCGTGCTATACAGCAGGATATCAAATATCTGAAACAATTCTCGCCCATCAGAATATTTCAAAAAAAGAAGCACGTAACAAAGCCATAGAACTTATTGACAGCATGAAAATTCCTGATCCAGAAAAAATATACTCATGCTATCCGCACGAACTATCCGGCGGCATGCAGCAGAGAATTATGATTGCATCGGCACTTGCTTCAGGCTCCTCACTTATGATTGCAGATGAACCTACCACTGCACTGGATGTAACCGTTCAGTCTCAAATATTATCAATATTAAAAAGCAAGGTTAAAAACGAAGGGCTTTCATTGATATTTATTTCACACGATCTTGGTATTACCGCTAATCTTTGTGAACGTACGGCCGTTTTATATGCCGGCGAAATTGTTGAAATAGGATCATCAGAAACAATTTTCTCGGATCCGATGCATCCGTACACACAAGCTCTCATCGAGTCAATTCCCGCACAAAACTGCAAAGAAAAACTCTTGAATCCTATACAGGGCAATGTTCCGCCTATAGACTATGAAACAAAGGGCTGTCGTTTTTATGACAGATGCAGGGAACGGAGTCAGGAATGTCTCAAAAAAAAGGTTTTGCTTGAAGAAAAGAAAAAAAATCATTCGGCAAGATGCATAAAAAAATGAGAGGAAGCATGGGCTTCCTCTCTAAGTAAAAGGTCTATTGGAATATTAGTAGGCCAACTTAATTTTATAGACATTTTCAACAGCAGAAAGAATTGCTTTACGGCTGTTATCGTCTGCGTTTGTAAGCATGTCAAACACTTCTGATCTTGTATAGGAAATGTCAAAGTGCTCGCAATTTCCGAGTCCTTTATCTCCACAGAAGCTTCTGTTGCAACAGTCTTTACAAAGTGATTTATTCATATTATCCTCCAATTTCTTAACTACTCTTAATATAAAGCAATAATCGTGCCAACTTTAGAAAATTTTAAAAAAGCTCAAATTAAGAGTTTAGGGAGCTATTTATGAACATTTCACATTTTTTGAATATTTTTTGTCATCAATTTAAACAATATGTGAACACATTTAATTTTTTGTTAATTTATTCATAATTCAATCAACGTATGAATTAATATCATTGTATCTTTTTTGCAACATTATCCGACAATTCCATTTCAACATCTTTCTTAACACCGTCTTCAATCTCTTTTATGGATGATTGAACACTTTTTTTCAAAAAATGATTTCTATAATGAGATGGAGTCATACCAAACTTCTTTTTAAATGCCGTATTAAACACTGACTTGGAATTAAAACCCGAATCAAGACTTGCGCGAAGAATATTTATTTCTTTGGAAGTATTCGAAATAATACTAGCAGCAAAGTCTATTCTGTAATCATTAACAAAATTAAAGAAATTTTTACCAAAAGTGTCATTGATTAATTGGGAAATGTTATGAGTTGATACGTCAATTTGACGGGAGAAATCTTTAATTGAAAATTCAGGGTCGAGATAAGGCTTTTCTATATCCATGCATTTTACTATACGATTTAAATAATCCTCTCTAAGAGTCTCTGACAACAGGTTTTTTCTATACTTCGCACGATTGGTCGCATCTATACCGTAATTCGAACTAATTACATCATTTGCATCAGCATCAGGGGAAACCTTTTTAAGAATGTAATATCCGGCTGAATAGATGGATATTACCGTAAAAAACGCACCACTTCAATCGAGAAGTGCAATTAATTAAAAAAATAAAGGTTTAGAAAAAGAGGACATCTCCAAAGGTTGTATTGGGAAATAAAGCCAAAGGAGAAGTCTCTTTATGAAGAAGATAGCG
>Ga0116186_1000720_pt1 | contig 37381 bp, 31 predicted proteins | sample AD_JPNNA4_MetaG_FD_89806 | JGI IMG/M metagenome (GOLD analysis project Ga0116186, IMG submission 89806) | Active sludge microbial communities of municipal wastewater-treating anaerobic digesters from Japan - AD_JPNNA4_MetaG | ecosystem: Engineered > Bioreactor > Anaerobic > Digestate | place...
AAAATCAATAAGGCCATTACCAAAGCGACAACGTTCAAAGCTTACATCGCTTCCAAAAAATCTGGCGTAATGAAAATCCTTTGCCCCATCACCAAAAGTAGCTACTTTGAAGGAAACATCACCTGTTCCAAACTGAGCATTGATAAAAAAAACATCTCCATGCCCAAAATCAGTGTTGACAAAATTAATATTAGCTTTTTCAACATCTATATATCGAAAATCTTTTACCCCATCAATAAATACAGCATTTTTAAAAGACAAACTATTGCCTTTGAAAAAAGAATAAGAAAAATCTGTTCGCTGTACCTTAAAATGACAATAAGAAAAAGATACATTCTCGGTACGAAAATGAGCATTAGCAAAGTTTATCTTTGGCGCAACAAATACCGTGTTGTCAAAGCAAGCCTCAGCGCCTTCAAAAACAGCATAAGTAAAATCAATATCGGATGAAGAAACCAAAAAACTGTTTGTAACCGTAAAATCATGTAATACAATTCCCTTTTTTATATCAAGCTTTTCATTTATACGGTATTGATGCAAATCAAAATCATCTATAAAAACAGAATCAAGCTTTATAGGCTTCTCTTCTTTTATAAGTCTATATAATTCAATAGCACTAATGTACCCCAGCCTGATTTCTTTACGTGCATTATGGTGTTTTTCATTTGAACGCAACAAGGCCGTTTGTCTGTACCCATTCCCATCCGAAGTGGTATAAGGCTCATCAATAATAGATAATTGGAAGTCTTGCATTTTAGTTCAAGATAAGTTGATTTTCTTCTGTTTTGTCAAAAAAATTAATAATAACGGGCGTTTTGTTTGACAGGTTAAACATTTCGGCAAGGTTGCCCCTGTATAGTGCTAATTCAAGCCATCCGGATGAGTTAAACAACGCTAAAAGTTCTCCATCTTTAGCCTCATAATATCCTTTACTAATTTTATTCAGGGTATATCGTTTGTTCAATACATACAACTCAAAAGGCCTGTTTTTACCAACCCTTGTAAAATCCTCCAAAGATATGTTTGTGATAGCATTACCATAAGAATCAATATAAACCGGGTTACCTTCCATCGAATTGCTATCAATTCTGGGCAATTGCAGATGAGCTTCTAAGGTAATATCCCATTTAGTACCAAGATTTTCAACATTACCTCCCTGGGCAAGATATACAGCAACATCTGCAAATACTTCATAATCAGCAAAAACAGTATTTAAATCATGTTCAAGCACCCACACTTCTCTGGCAGGGGCAATAAAGATGTGTTTCATAACATCATTGTATGCCCCAATAAAATAATGATTGTCATGCTTAACAACAATATGCGGGCTTTGAGGCTTCTTTTCACTATCAACACAAATAATATGAACTGTACCTTTGGGGAAAGTCCTGTAAGTATTGCGCATAATATATGCAGCCCTGACATAATCAAAAGATGATATACCATGTGAAATATCAACAAGCTGTACACCGGGCAAATTGGAAATAATCTTACCTTTCATGGCACTCAAATAAAAATCTCCACGGTTCCAGTCAGATATGATTGTAATTACAGGCATTTACAAAAAATTGAAAATAAATGAAATTCAGAAAAAAATAACGAGCAAAAGAGTTTTAACCTACATTTGTATTAAAATTCAAAAATAAAAAATATAGCTGGATTCGATGACAGAAAAAGAAATTTACATTGAAGAAATAGACCCGGGCATACTTTTTGGAGTCCACAATGCCAATATGACTCTCATCCGTGAGGCTTTTCCTATGTTGAAAATTATGACCCGCGGTAATGTCATAAAAATATTGGGCGACAAGTACAATATTGAAGCTTTCGAGCAAAAACTGGCAGCTATTATCGATTATTTTCATCAGTTTCATAGCCTCAGCAAAGATGAAGTGGACGAGATACTGTTTGCAACCGGACGCACCTCTTTAAAAACAAGTGAAAGTAACGGAGTATTGATATATAGCCACAGCGGAAAGGCTATTAAAGCCCGTACTGTCAACCAGCATAAATTTTTAAAGGAATACGATAAAAACGATTTGATTTTTGCCGTTGGGCCTGCCGGAACTGGCAAAACTTATACTGCTATTGCCCTGGCTGTAAAAGCCTTGCGCGACAAACATGTAAAACGCCTTATTCTTACTCGTCCTGCTGTTGAAGCTGGTGAAAAACTCGGATTTTTGCCAGGAGACATGAAAGAAAAACTCGATCCATACTTACAGCCCTTGTATGATGCCTTGCATGATATGATGCCCATGAAGCGCCTCACTACATATCTTGAGGATGGCACTGTGCAAATTGCCCCTTTGGCCTTTATGCGTGGCCGCACGCTGGACAATGCTTTTGTAATCCTTGACGAAGCACAAAATGCCACTGTAAACCAATTAAAGATGTTTCTTACCCGTATGGGGCGCGATGCTAAATTTATTGTAACCGGCGACCTTACTCAGATTGACTTACCCAGAAAAAGCCAATCAGGCTTGCCTTTTGCCCTTAAGCTATTAAGAAACATTGATGGAATTTCGGTTGTTGAATTTGATCAGCGCGATATTATCCGGCACCCGCTGGTTAAACAGATTGTTGATGCTTATGATAAATCTGATATTCACGAAAATGATTAACGGTGATTTTTTACACCGTTAATGTCATCTGAGTTAAATACAAAACCAAGCCTTTTGCCTGTTTGCATTTTTGAATTTTCAATATTTTCAATCATCTGGGCTACAGTAGCTATCTTTACCTGGTCATAAGGCGGTACTAACAAATCAAAATCTAGGGCATATTGTATTGAACCAATTACAATCTTTCTAATAGCTGCCCTGTCTATCTTTTCAGTACCAAGCATGTTACAAGTAAAAGCCAACTGGCCTTTTCCTTCAACCATGTAGTAAAAGTCCCTGTTTATAAATATCCTGCCGATGAGGTAACCCAAATCTTCTTCACGATTAAATTTGAACGAGTCGGCCAGAAAATTGTAAATATTAATTATCCCACAATATGTATTTAAAGGGTTTTGTGCTGCAAAACTCGTTTTTTGTATATTGTGTTCGCGGTTAAACTCAAAAACATTGGAGTGCATACTGAAAATAAGCAAATCTCCGGCAATCCGCAACTGTGCCTCCGCTTTGCCATTGTCTTTAAATTCAAGTAAAATTCTTTGATCTAAACCACTTAATTCATGGTTTATCTCGGCAGCTATCTCTGTCAACACTGTTTTCAACACAGTAAATACATTTGCCGTATTATCATGGATCATCTGTTTGGTCAATGATTTTGACCTTAACACCTCAAGAATTTTACTTTTATCGTCCATACAAAAGGTTTATTAGTATGCTTTGGCAAACAATACACGGCCTTCAGATGGTTTTCCGGTATAAACGCATTTACCCCCCTCCTTTTTCTGATCAAAAGGGATTACACGAATAGTAGCTTTGGTTTCTTCCTTAATTTTTTCTTCTGTTTCAGACGTCCCATCCCAGTGTGCTGAAATAAAACCACCTTTTTCTTCTAATACTTTTTTAAACTCTTCCCAAGAATTAACCTCGGTTGTATTAGCTTTTCTATAAGCCAATGCTTTATTGTAAAGATTTTTCTGAATATCGCCAAGCAAAAATTTAACCGTATCAAGTATTTCAGTAGCAGCATAAGACTTCTTCTCCAATGTATCGCGACGTGCTATTTCTACTGTACCGTTTTCAAGGTCTTTGGGGCCAATGGCAATACGCACAGGTACCCCTTTTAATTCATATTCGTTAAATTTCCAGCCAGGTTTATGGGTATCTCTATCATCAAACTTAACAGATATGCCATTTGCCTTAAGCATTGAAAATATTTCATTTGCTTTTTCTGCTACCTTCTTAAACTCTTCGTCTGTCTTATAAATTGGAACAATAACAACCTGAAGTGGGGCCAATTTAGGAGGCAACACAAGTCCATTATCGTCAGAGTGGGCCATGATAAGCGCTCCAATCAAACGGGTTGAAACTCCCCATGACGTAGCCCAAACATACTCCTGAACACCTTGTTTGCTCTGAAATTTCACATCAAAGGCTTTGGCAAAGTTCTGTCCCAGAAAGTGTGAAGTACCACATTGCAGAGCTTTCCCATCCTGCATAAGGGCTTCAATACAAAGAGTATCTAAAGCGCCTGCAAAACGTTCATTTGCCGATTTATGTCCTTTAATAACCGGAATAGCCATATAATTTTCTGCAAAGTCAGCATAAACATCAATCATTTTTCGGGTTTCAATCTCTGCTTCTTCTCGTGTAGCATGAGCTGTATGACCTTCCTGCCACAAAAATTCGGCAGTACGAAGAAACAGTCGGGTACGCATTTCCCAACGAACTACATTTGCCCATTGATTGACAAGGATTGGAAGGTCTCGATAGCTCTGAATCCATCCTTTATAAGTATTCCAAATGATAGTCTCCGATGTAGGCCTTACAATAAGCTCTTCTTCAAGCTTTGCCTCACTGTCTACCACTACGCCTTTACCATTTGGGTCATTCTTCAAACGATAATGGGTAACCACAGCACATTCTTTTGCAAAACCTTCTACATGGCTTGCCTCCTTTGAAAAAAACGACTTAGGAATGAAAAGCGGGAAGTATGCGTTGGTATGTCCTGTATCTTTAAACATTTTGTCCAGCGAAGCCTGCATCTTTTCCCATATTGAGTATCCATAGGGTTTAATAACCATACAACCACGAACTGCTGAACTTTCGGCCATATCAGCCTTAATTACCAAATCGTTATACCACTGCGAATAATCTGTCGCCCTGCTTGTCAATTCTTTAGCCATCTTATGCGTTTTAAATTCTTTCTGAAAAAGACCACAAAGTAAAGAAAAAAAGATTTACAGAGCAAGCTCTTTAGTTATTGGTTGACATTCCCCCCCCATAAATAACTGAAGCATTAGCTCATAAAACTAACGTTTGATGAGATTAAAAATACACTTCTTGATTTTTTCTTTTGCATAAGGGCAAATGTTTGTAATAACTGTAATTTTCAAACACCTAAGCATTCTTCTTATGTTGGAATGACGTATTATTTAATAAACCCTAAGATTTATTTTTTGCTTTATTAGTCCTCTCTGAAATACTACTACTCCAATATCATAAAAATCAATACATATTGTACTTTTCGGGTGATTGCAAATATAATCCCAAGCTTTTCCCATATCTTTTGACCAACAAATATCATCAAATACAAGCATAGAATGCTCATCCAAATGTTGACTAAACATTTCGTAATACTTCACAGTGGCTTTATAAGTATGATTACCATCAACATAAGCAAAGAATGGGCTTTTCAAATTATCAACCAATACTGGCAGCACGTCATCAAACTTTTGAGAAATAAGCCTTACATTTTTCAACCCTAATTTAACAAAGTTATCGTTTGCTTTTTCAGCCAAATTCTTTTCGCCTTCTACTGTAATAACTGTTTTGTAAGGCATTGCTAATGCAATCGACGCAGAAGACAAACCCAGAGAAGTACCCAATTCTATTGCCATTTGAGGTTCTACAAATTTCACCAACTGATGTAAAATTCTTAATTTTCGGGCACTTCCAGAGGCTTTTTTACATATACCAGATATAGTATCATACCTAACAACCCCTGTCCCCGGATCGATAATATGAATAAGGGTTTTATCGCTAAGCAATTCCTCTCTTAACAATTCTACAGGGGCTAAATTTTTTTGAACATTCTTAGCATTTAGTAAAAATCCATCGGTGAGTTTTATCAGAAAAGGCAAGCCAAAACTATTCACCCTTAAAGGCTTACTGTGATACAAAAAACCAATAGCTGAGAATATTCTATAAATGAGTAGCAAACTTACTTGTCTTTAGGTTCAGTACCAGCTTTAATAATTTTAGCGCTACCTGTGATATTTTGCCTGATTTCGGGGGCCCCATTATATTCAACTTTCCCAAATCCTGAAATATTGACTCTCAGCATCTTTTCTACATCTACGTAAGCTCTGCCAAAACCAGAAATATCAATATCACATTGCCCAATTTTCAGGCTAAAAGCATTAAGGCTGCCTGTACCGGCAATATTCAGGGCTAATTCATCCGTTTTGCCTTTTAAAGTAATCTCAGCCCCTCCACTAACATTGACCGAAAACTTTTTTACATCTATCTGCAAATCAACCTTTCCGGCACCTGTTATATTAAGAGCTAAAGCATCCCATGAAAGCAAACTGTCTGAAGAAAGCTCTGTAGCGCCCGAAAAATCTACCGACTCAATATTGGGGGCATATATGTATAGCTTCAACTCCCTCGATCCTATAACTGTCTTGATATTAGAAATTTTCAAAGCACTATCTTCTACTATAGCTACGACATTTTCAATAAGATTTTCATCAGCAATAATTCTCAGTCTTGAACTGTCACTATTTACCAAAACAACATCAAAAGCCCCCATAATAGAAACCTGGTTAAAAGCCTCCAGCAACCTTGTTTGTTCTGTTACTTTCCCATTGCCCTTAATCGTTTTCTTTTCGCAAGAAGCAAAAACAAAAAACAACACCAGCAAACAATATAAATATTTTTTCATCCGTAAATAATTTTTAAGAAAACTCGTCCCGACCAATCGGGATTCATCCTTGTTTGTATTTAACAAATCATGCTCGTTTCATTCGAACAAATTTGATTTTTTAAGGTAAAATGATACAAAAAATAAACAATACTCACTTTTACAATTCGTGTTTCATTTTTAGGTACACCAAAACGTTTACATTTTATTCATCACTTTTAGTGATTTTAAAATCATGGACATTTCATCTTTTTTTACAAAATTACAATGATTTGGAAAAATGTGCTTCACTTTAAAATTTTTATTAAATTTATTCTTCATAAAAAAAATGATTTTTCAATGCCAACATTGACAAATGTATAATAAACTCTATTTTTCATTTGCAAAATACAGATAAAAATCAGTACACAATATGACTATAAAAACAAAATATCTGGTAAAAGCCCTTACCTTGATTATGGGAATATTACTTCAGTTTCAAATGCTTGAAGCTGCGCCCAAAGACCAGTTTAGATTTGAGGGTTCGCTTAAAAGCAGTACTGAAGGGGTAGCTGATATGATTATCAACATATTTGAAAACAACAAAAAAATTAATTCGATAAAATCAAATTCGCAAGGGAATTTTGCTTTAGAACTTGAACATAACAAACAATATACCTTGGAATTGATAAAAACAGGGTTTATCATTCAAAAAATTGTTATTGATAGTAAAATTTCTCCAAAATTGCAAGCTTCAGGAGGTATAGACCTTGCTATTGACAACGAAATACCTGTGTTTGAAAATGTTGAAGGCTTAAAAACTGACATTTTTGAACAACCTGTAATTTATCTGATTTATAACGAAAATAAAAGCTACTTTGAGCAAGACCGTAAACGCTCAAAAAACCTTTCAGCACTTACCAACCAAATAGTTTCGCATAAAAATAAACTGGCAAATAATGAACTCAAAAATGCCAATAACCTTTTCAACAAAAAAAAATACCCTGAAGCCATTGAAAGCTATTTGAAAGTTTTGTCCATAAGCCCCAACAACCAGCAAGCCTCTTTAAAAATTAAAGAAATAGAAAAAATTACCAAAGACGAACAGGCCTTAGAAAATAAATACAACAAAACTATCAAAGAAGCTGATGCCCTTTTAAAACAGGCAGACTACTATGAAGCCAAAGAAAAATACAAAATAGCCGTTGCTATTTATCCCGAAAAAAAATACGCTAAAAGTAAAGTCTCTGAAATAGACTCAATTATCTCGTCCAACTTAAGTAAAAACCTAACCCTATTTGAAAAATTGAAAAAAGATGCCTTAAAAGCCTATCAAAATAAAGATCTTGAAAATTCCCTGGCATTATATAACGAAGCTAAAAAGCTTAACGGCGAAGACAAACAGGTGATAAAACAAATAGCTGCTATATCAAAAGCTATTGAAGCCGAAAAGCTAAGAAAAGAAGAAGAACTAAGGCAACTTGAAGAAAAGTTTACCTCATTTTTGAACAAGGCCAAAGATTACGAAAAAAACAAAGACTGGAACAACTCTCTATCAATGATTTCACAAGCACTATTAATCAAACCTGACGATGCAGAATGCAATAAAATAAAAGATAATGCAGAAAAAAACATTGCCATTGAAAAACAAAGCCAGCAGAAAGAAAAAAATTATCAGGATACATTAGCCCTTGCAGACAAAGCAGCTCAGGATAAAAATTACCACCAGGCTATCAAACTTTATGAGTATGCCCAAAAAATGAAACCCGGAGAAAAATATTCTTCTGAAAGAATTAATAAAATAAAACATTTTTAAAAGAATTAGAAGCTTCTAAACAAGTTTCACCACTATCTAAAAACATAGCTATTAATGATTCATTGTCAAATGAAAAGTATAAAAACGCTGAAGATTATGAAAAAAAATTAAAGCAACTTTCATTTACAAAAGACAAAAAACATTATATGCAAACAATAGCCAGGCTAAGTATAATGTACCAACAACAAAGAAAGCTGGACAAAGGTATCAGGCTCTTAGAAAAATCCTTATTAGAAGCTAAAAGAAACAAAGACATAGAATCTATAACCGAAATACTTAATTACCTTACAGTTTTTTACTACGACTCTGGAATGTATAAACAAACTATCGATGCTTATAACCAAATGATAGATATTTTCAAGCAAACAGGAAACCTCGAAATGTTGGCCCATACCCTTTCTGAGGCAGGCGCCGTACTAGCCTCTGTTTACCAATATGATGCTGCTATTGAAACCCTCGAAAAAGCCTTAGAATTGCATAAAAAAAATGATGATAAAAAAATGGCTTTGCTCACATGTCAATATATTGCAGAAGTATATGCCAACATGGAAGACTCAAAAAATGCAATTAAATACTTCAAACAAGCTATTGACAGGGCCCACAGCATGAATGACCAGCAAGCCCTTGGTACGTTGCAAAACAGCATAGGCGTAGTATATTGCAAATCAGGAAATTATGATATGGCTTTAACCTATTATAACCAGGCATTAGAAGTAGAGAAAAAAGCCAATAACATGAAAAATATGTCCCTCACTTTGAACAATATCGGAAATATAAATTATAACTGGAACGAATACGAAAAAGCTATTGAGTATTATCAAAAATCGCTCAAAATAAAACGAGAAATAAACTTTGAAGACGGCATAGCTATTACATTGTACAATATTGGCTCAACTTACATCGAATTGAAAAATCTTTCAAAAGCACTGGACTACCTAAACTCCAGCCTCGAAGTTGCCAACAAAACAAAGTTTGGAGAAGTAATACAGCAGTCTTACAAAGCGCTATCAAAAGTATATGAAATGAAAGACGACTTTCGCAACGCCGTGGCTGCATACAAATCATATACTGACAATGCAATCCCAGGCTACAACAACGAAAAACAATTTTATGAAACAAACGACTTCTATGGCAAAGACAGACAATTAGTAACTAAACTAAAAAAAGAACTTTATAAACAAAAAATTTTGATTGAGAACCAAGCCCTCATTAACAAACAAAAAGAACAGCAAATTGCCATCCAGAAAATGGAAATCAGCCAACAAAAATCAAAAACCGCCAAAACAAGGACGCTTTTATTATTTTCTATTCTCATCAGCCTATTAATTGGTTCCATCACTATCCAAATCTTCAGAAGGTACAAAGAAAAAAAATTGTACAGCGAAGTTATCAGTTTTCAGAAAAGACAAATTACCGACAGTATAGAATATGCCAGCCGCATCCAAAAAGCTGTTTTACCCCCGGACGAAGTAGTCAAAGCCCAATTCCCAAACAGTTTCATATACAACAAACCAAAAGATATTGTTAGTGGCGACTATTTTTATGTCACTGCCATTGACAATAAAGTTTATGTAGCAGTAGCCGATTGTACAGGCCATGGCGTACCCGGGGCATTTATGAGTATGTTGGGCTTATCGTTAATAAAAGAAGTAATACATTTTAGCAATGAAGCCCCTTCGGCAAATACCGTATTGAACAATCTGCGAGATGCATTAATGAAATCACTGCACCAAACCGGTCGTGAAGACGAAGCACGCGATGGTATAGATATTGCTCTTTGTGTAATTGATAAAAACACCAATATCCTTGAATATTCGGGGGCCAATAATCCATGCTACATCATTCGCGACAATAAAATCATAGATTTAAAAGCCGACCGCATGCCCATTGGCATACATCCTATATTAAACGACTTCAACAGCCAACAGCTCGAATTAAAGAAAAACGATGTAATTTATTTATTTTCTGACGGTTATCGCGATCAGATAGGAGAAGAAACTTTAAAGAAATTTAGAAAAGATTACTTCAACAATCTTTTACTCGAAATACATGCCCTTCCTATGGACCAGCAAGCTTATATCTTAGACCAACGACATCTCCAATGGCGCGGGTCAATTGAACAAACCGATGACATACTAATTATGGGCATAAAAGTATAAAATGTAGTTTCTTTGAAAAACTCTCCTTATCATTGCACTTACATTTTAGTCAATGACTTTACCATCTGGAGAATATACGCAGGAAGAACTGAATGCTTTCAAAGGTATTTTTGATAAATACTATGAAAGCATTAGGAATTTTGCCTATTTCAAAACCGGAGATATTGATGTTGCAGAAGATATTGTACAGGAAACATTCATTAAAGTTTGGGAAATTCGTGATACTTTAGTAGAAGACACTGTTAAATCGTTGCTTTATGCCATAGCCGCAAACAGTATAAAAAATCATTTCAGACATAAAAAAGTAGTGTTAAATTTTGCCTATTCAAAGAACAATGAATCTGAAAATTCAGAATCTGCTGATGCTGACCTTCAACAACAGGAAATGCATAATAAGCTTCTTTTTATCTTAAATGAAATGCCTGAAAAATCTAAAGAAGTATTTTTACTCAACCGCATAGAAAAGCTTACTTATCAGGAAATAGCCAAACGCCTTGATTTGAGCGTCAAAACTATTGAAAAAAGAATGCATCAAGCATTGGTTCATATTCGCAAACACCTAAATTACAAGATTTAATGGCCACTGATAATGACATATTGAAGCAATTTGGGTTAGAAAGCGACATTGAAATACAGCGCTTTTTAGAAAGTGTTGATAAACTTAAAGTTCCTGTATCATCTAAAAACAGGGATGAAGCATGGTCTAAATTGGAAAATTCAATCAAAACAAGAAAAACAAAAGAAATTAAATTCAATTTCAAACATGCTTTTTTAATTGCTGCTTCTATAGCTTTATTTATTGGTTTATGGTTTGGCTTTGAGCAATGGAACCATGCTAAATACAGCACTTCATCAGGAAAAACTCTTACTTTTGAACTTCCAGACGGAAGCCAGGTAATACTTAATGCAGAATCACAGGTCAACTGGAATAAATTTCGTTGGAAATATTCCAGAATAGTTATTTTAAAAGGTGAAGCCTTATTCAAAGTAAACAAAGGAAGCAGGTTTGAAGTACAAACATCACAAAACAAAGTGTCTGTAATGGGGACAAAATTCAATGTTTTCTCTCGCCCTGGTTATTTTGAAGTTAAGTGTTATGAAGGTAAGGTAGCTGTTGATATTAAAGGATCCTCACAGGTTATTCTGACCAAAGGGAAAGCTATAAAAAAAGAATCTTCAAGTAGTACAGCTGAATCATTTGAAATACAGGAATCAGACACTAACAACTGGACAAAAGGCGAGTTTTATTATAGCAACGCCTCTTTAAGATTAGTATTAGATGAAATTGAGCGCCAATTCAATGTTAACATAAATTACACTGCTGAAGACAGGAGATATTCAGGTTATTTCAAAAACAATTCATTAGATTCAGCATTGATAAATATTTGTATGCCTTTAGGATTAAAATACAACATTATCCGAGATTCTGTTGTTATCAGGTAGGGTTTTTCTTCACATATGTTAAATGAAGAAAAGATATTATTCAAAAAAAACATTTATGTTTAAATGGTTAACTCGCTATTTGCTCCTTTTCTTAATAATACCTTTTTCAATCAACACTTATGGTCAAAAGGTAAGCGCTGATTATTCAAACTTATCGTTGACAGAGGTTCTGACTGCAATATCTCAGCAATACCATATAAAAATTGCTTTTGACACACAACTAGCTGACAAAATAGCAATAACCCAAAGTCTGAAGCAAATACCAATAGAAAAAGCGCTATCATTAATTCTTAACAACTCAGGGCTGAAAGTTCAGCGTATGGGCGACGTTTACATGGTTATACCTGATTTAAACCCTGTTAAACGTGTACCTGATGGAAATAGTGTACAACAGACTGCGACTACAAAAACCAGAAAATTTATTTATGGCGCCATCAAGGATATGCAAAGTGGTGAAGCACTGCCTTTTGCCAGTATATATCTGAAAAACAACCACCAGGGCATAACATCCAACGCTGATGGTATCTTTAAACTCGAAACTAAAGACGAAGATAGCATTTACTTGGTAATCAATTATATTGGATATGAACCGTTTGCTATTAAAGCCAAAGCCTCATCTCACCCTGAACTTTTGCAAATAAGGCTAAATCCGCAATTGCAGCAACTGCAAGCTATTGTTATAAGCCCTAAAATTGAGGTATTTGAAAACAGGGGTACTCAGCCCGATGTGATAAAGTTTTGTCCATCAAAACTAGAAAATATCCCTTCTATTAATGAGCTTGACATTTCAACACCTTTACAAATGCTGCCTGGAATAAGTGGTTGTACCGAAAATGCAGGTGGGTTTAGTATTAGAAAAGCGCCAACTGATAAAACCCTTATGGTATTTGATGGTTTTACACTTTACCACATGAACCATTTCTTCGGAGCTTTCAGCGCAATTAACACAAAATCAATCAAAGATATACAAGTACGCAAAATTCCGGGGGATGCAAATTTAGGGGGAAGTTCGGCCGGACTAATTGAAATTACCGGAAAATCTGGGAACATGCAAGATATATCTGTAAATGCTGGTATTGACATGCTTGCTACTGATGTTGAAATTGAAATTCCGATTATAAAAAATAAATGCTCATTTTTATTTGCCGGACGCCGCTCATTTACTGATAAATTCCGAACTCCTCTGTACAACGCCATGTTTGACAACGCCCGCTATGAATTTCTTTCGTATTACAGAAAACCACCTGTTGCATTCTCTTCAGGCACAGGTGATCCTCAATATTATTTTGGCGACTTCAATTCGAAAATATCAATAAACACGTCAGAAAAAAGTACATTATCATTGAGTGCTTTTGGCAGCAAAGACGATTTAAACTTTAGTCAACTGGCTGCTTACCCCAAAATAAAGGAAAACACCAATTGGCAAACTAAAGGATTCAGCATTCGCTGGGCTGGTGATGTTAACACTTCATGGAACACTGAATTGGTAAGTGGCTACTCAAATACAACATTTGATTATACTTTGTCTGACTCTATCCAGAAATTTAGAAAGCGTTTAGTGAGGACGGTTGAATACATTGTATCAAAAGGTAACAATATTGATTTGTATCTAAAAAATTTTTCTATCCAAAATAACAATAAAATAAATACTTCTGAAAAAGGTCAACTAATATTTGGAGCAGGTATGCAGGTTGTAAGCTCTTATTATGGATTAAATGCATTTGCCTGGGTAAATTCAATGAACATTCTTGACACATCCCGCATATATAAAGAAAATTCTAAAATAACTTCAGCTTGGCTCCAATACGAATGGAAAAATGAATATTTGACAATAAAACCAGGCCTAAGAGTTAACCACTACAAACTTCTCAACAAAAATTACCCCGAATTGAGGGGAACTATGTTTATCAGACCTGTAAATAAGCTAATATTAAGAGTTGAAGCCGGGAACTTTTATCAATTTGTAAATAAAGTAGACTTTGTCAGGCATGGAGACTTTAGAAGTGCTTGGATATTAAGTGATGGGGAAAAATACCCTGTTGCTTCATCAAAAAATATTGCACTTGGAGTTAATTACAACATTACATCGCGTTTAAATATTGATATTGAAGCATACTATAATCAGATGTTTGACCTTACCAGCTCTCAGACAATATATAAAATTACAACAAACAATAACATTAAGCTTGCTAATATAAGTTGGCTGTATGATAACAAAGTAAAGGGTCTCGACGTGTTATTAAAACAAGATTGGCAATATTACCAAATCTGGCTGTCATATACCCTCTCTGAGGCAAAAAATAAAGCCCCCCAAAACAGTACAACACAAACTTATACGGCAGACAACGACCAAATGCATGAAGTAAAACTTTTGCAATTATTCAATTATAAAAATTTCTCTATAAGCTGGAGCAACATCGGAGGCTCAGGTATTGTCTGGGATGAGTACATACTTGACAATAACCTGCAATTAACTCCTGATTATCAAAAAAACTCAGGGTCAGCACCTTTCTATTACAGAATGGATGCCGGGGCTAATTATACCCTTAAACTATCTAAATGTAGCCTAAAGGCTGGTATCAACCTTTTCAACATTTTAGACAGGAAAAACCTGATTAATAAATTTGAGAAACTGTCCGATACTCCCATTGCTGATATTAACCAAGGCCTAAACCCTCTTGAAGAAACCTCTGTGTATGGTTTAGGAGTTGCCTGTAATTTCTTTCTAAACATTTCCTTCTAATTACTAATATACAGTAATACTGTTATTTACATCTTTTGAAATATTTTTTTCAAAAAAGGTAGGGTTTTAGTTTTTTGAAGTTAACTATTATCGAAAAGCAAATTGCTATGTCGTCAGAAGGAAAGAAATATAAACATAAAGACATCAAAGCTTTTGATGAAACTTTAAAACTTTATGAAAATTTTAAAATTCCTGCAAAATATAGCAAAGATGATTCTTGGGAAAAATTCAAAACAGTAATTGAAACACCCCATGAAAAGGCTCCTCCAAAAACACGTTCTTTGAAAGTATTTTATACATCTGCTGCTGCAATAATATTACTACTAATTGGCCTTTCATTGTTCAATTATTTCAATGCCAACATCATTATTACCAGTAAAAACGGTGAAAATAAACTGGTAGTATTGCCCGACAGCTCAACTGTTGAGCTAAACGCAGCTTCAACGCTTTCGTACAACCAATTTGGATGGAAACATCACAGATTAGTAATTTTAGACGGAGAAGGATTTTTTAGTGTAAAAAAAGGAAAACGTTTTGAGGTAAAAACCAATCATGGAAACGTAGTAGTATTAGGCACTTCATTCAATGTATTTGCCAGAAATGAGAATTTCTTTGTAGTTTGTAAAACAGGAAAAGTAAAAGTAGAATCAATAAACACTGTTGTGCTGACTCCCGGATTGAAAGCCTTCAAAAATAAAGACCAAAAGATAAATATAGAAAATGCAATAGTTGAACACGAAACAGCTTGGCAAAACGGAGAATTCTGGTTCAACAATGTCAGACTTATTGATGTTTTGAATGAATTGGAAAGACAATTTGATATTAAAATAGTTTATAAAGATATTGAAAACAGAAGATATACCGGATACTTTAACATAAAGTCGCTCCAAGATGCTTTAACAGCAGTATGTAGCCCAATGCAATTGAAGTTTAAAAATGAAAATGATAAAACTTATATTATTTATTAACAAGCAAATCAAACAATTATGAGAAAAATGAATTATTTAACCATGATGGCCTTAGTTGCCATAACCATCAACTTTACATCCTGTAAAAAAGATGATGACACCCAGGTTAGTATTACTAACGAAGATGTTACTGTAATGCAAGATGACGCTCAAATTAATGACATGATGGACGACATTGATAATGAAGCTGATGAAATATCTGACGTTGCCCAATCGAAATCAGCATTAGCAAGCGATTCAACAACATACTCAGGCAGAGAAGTTGACAGAAAGCTAAATAATGACGGGACTCGTACAATAACCATTACATATACAAACTTTCAGCACCCTAAAGCAAAGAATGAACGTATCAAAAATGGCATTGTATATATTGTTGTTACCGGTTCCCGGTCTGACAATACTTATAAGAGAATAGTTACTTTTGAAAACTTTACCATCAACAATAATAAAATAGAAGGGACCAAAACCATAGAAAAAATGGAAACCCTGAAATACAAAATCACTTTAACTAATGGTAAAATAACCTTTACTGATGGTTCATCTGTAACATGCAATTACATTCGCTATCGTACAATGGTTGCTGGTATTGCTACACCTCTTTACATCTGGGATGATGCCTATACATTTGAAGGCAGCGCCTCAGGAGTAACCAGCAAAAACATCGAATATACCAAAACTATTACCAAAGCTGTTAAAATATACACTGCATATCGCTACCCGGTTGAAGGAACATTCAGTTTCACCTCTGGTGACAAAACCTTCATATTTGACTATGGCGATGGCACTAAAGACAACCTGGCAACAATCACTTACAAAGATGTATCCAAAGAAATAACATTAAAAAAATAGCATTTGATTGAAAAAAAAGCGCCTTAAAATTTCGGCGCTTTTTTTTTCAAGCTTTAACACAACTAACAATATGTCAATAAAAACATTTTGAAAAGATGATTTTTTTTTACATCTTGCGGAAAATGAAAAGAGAGTATTTTTTGATTGAAATGAATTAAAAATTTGGATGAAACAAGCATGTTTAGAAGTAAAAAACAAAAACGAATAAACAAAATCATGCCAGTTCCATCCGGCTTTATAAAAATAATTTTGTTCGGATGAAAGAAAAAATTGAATTAGAGTATATTTTAAAAACATCACCCAAAGTACTATTTCCAAGGTTAAGCACTGCTACCGGACTGGCAGAATGGTTTGCAGACAATGTTACTGTAAAAAACAAAACACAATACGCTTTTCATTGGGACAAATCAATTGAAGAAGCCGAGCAAACATACATCCGTGAAAATGTTGTTGTTAAATATGAATGGAAAAACAAAGACGAAAAAGCCTTCTTTGAATTTCGGATCAGGATTGATGACCTTACCGGCGAAATGGCCTTAATAGTTACCGACATGGTTGACAGCGATGAAAAAGATGAAATTATTGACTTGTGGGATATTCAAATAAATAAGCTAAAACACGTATTAGGTTTATAAACGAAAACCATTACATTTGCAGTTTTCAACCCGGGCAGCAATGAGAATAAAAAAACTGCATATATTCATTCTAAAAAGCTTTATTAGTCCTTTATTTGTTACGTTTTTCATAGTCATCTTCATCTTGATGATGCAATTTTTATGGAAATACGTTGACGATCTTGTCGGAAAAGGTTTAGGATATGACGTTTTACTCGAACTGCTTTTTTTTGCCTCGGCTACATTTGTACCATTAGCCCTTCCCCTTGCCTTGCTGCTGTCTGCCATTATGACTTTTGGTAACCTTGGCGAAAACTTTGAACTTACAGCCCTTAAAGCTTCCGGCATATCACTTTGGCGAATCATGTACCCCCTTATACTGTTAATTGCAGCTATCAGTATTGCAGCATTCTTTTATTCCAATATATCTTTACCCTATTTCAACTGGAAATTCCGGGCCTTGCTTTTCGATATACAACAACAAAGACCTGAACTTCAGATTAAAGAAGGCGTATATTACAACGGGATACAAGGATATGTAATAAAAATAGGCGATAAAGACGTACGCACCAACCAGCTCAAAAACATCAAAATATATGACCATACCCAAAATGACGGAAATACAAGCGTTACTACCGCCGATTCAGGCTACATCAAAATAACACCTGACAAACGCTTCCTTGTATTAACCCTGTTACATGGACAAAGCTATGTAGATATGCCCGAAAAAAACAGAAGTGAACAAGATAGAAAATACCCCTTTCGCCGCGATAAATTCTCAAAACAAGAAGTCAATATCCCACTGGAAGGCTTTAATTTTCAAAGAACGGAAGAAGCACTTTTCCGCAATAACTTTCAAATGATGAACCTCAAACAACTCAATCAAGCTGTTGACTCTATGAACAATGAAATAAAAGCAGATGCCAATATGCTAAAATCCAACATGATGTATGGCCATTTAACTTCATCCCTCTCTCCCCCAAAAGACACAAGCTTTAAACTCGATAGTACTATAAAATTTAACAACGTCCGCTTTATATATTATCTTTTAGACAAAAATGAAAGAAAAGCAATAATAAACCAAGCCCTGGCAGATGCCCGCAACGCTAAAAACAACATCAACAGCGAAACTGAAGTACGCAGGAATAAAATGATACGCTTACGAAAACATGAAATTGAATGGCACAAAAAATTTACACTTTCGTTAGCCTGTATCATATTTTTCTTTATTGGTGCGCCTCTCGGGGCTATTATCCGACGTGGAGGGCTCGGGCTCCCACTTGTTATTTCGGTTGTTTTCTTTATCATATATTACATCGTCAGTTTGACAGGCGAAAAGATGGCACGCGAGTCATTGTGGCCAGTCTGGCAAGGAGTATGGTTTTCATCTTTAATATTAATGCCTATTGGTATATTCTTGACTATCAAAGCTACCAACGATTCGGGTATTTTTAAAGTTGAAGTTTATCAAAATACCATTATCAAATTCTTTAAGCAAGTATGGTCTTACCTTAAACCTTTATATATCAGTATTTCAAATGTTTTAAGCAAAAAAACTGATAACAGATGATGAAACAAGCATGTTTAGAAGTAAACACAACCAGAAATGAAAATACTGATTCTATCTAACAAACCACCCTACCCTCCAAAAGACGGAGGTGCTATTGCTATTTTTAACCTGGCTAAAGGACTTGCTGATGCCGGGCATTTCGTCCATATACTATCAATGAATACCAGCAAACATCAGGTAAAACCTGAAACTATGCCTTTATTTTCCAATATCAGGTTTTCATTCGTAAATATAGATACTTCTATTCAGCCTGTAAAAGCATTGTTCAACCTGTTATTCTCATCTATCCCTTATAATGCTGAGCGTTTCATATCAAAATACTTTTTATCCCAATTAAAAACTATTCTTCAGGCAGACCAATACAATGTTGTCCAATTAGAAGGCCCTTACCTGGGTTATTGCATTCCTTTAATCCGAAAATATTCTAATGCCAAAATTGTTATCAGGGCACACAATATTGAATGTGAGATTTGGGAACGCTCCGCCCTGCAAGAAAAAAATATCCTGAAAAAGTTGTATTTATCTATCTTATCAAAAAGATTAAAGCTGTACGAAAAAAATATCCTCCAGCAATGCGATATCATTCTGCCAATCTCTTCAAGAGATAATGAACACCTTAAAAATATTGGAATTTGCAAACCAGGCATTGTTGTTCCTGTTGGTATAGATATTAATAACAATTACAATCATCATAACTCTTCTGAAAATTCAATACTTTACATTGGTGCACTAGATTGGATGCCAAACCAGGAAGGCATTTTATGGTTTATCAACGACGTATGGCCTATCATCCAAAAAAAAGAAAAAAATGTTATACTCCATATTGCCGGCCGAAATGCCCCCGAGTGGTTAGTAAAAAAGTTGTCAAGTGTCAAAAACCTTCTTTTTTATGGAGAAATTGAAAACTCCCATAACTTCATCAAACAGCATGGAATAATGATAGTTCCGCTATTTTCGGGAAGTGGCATGCGTGTAAAAATCATTGAAGGAATGGCGCTGGCAAAAGCCATTGTCACAACCCCTGTTGGATGTGAAGGTATTGATGCCGAAAACGGCAAACACCTTTTTATTACTGACAAAGCAGAAACTTATGCTGAGCATGTCCTGTATTTATTGCACAACAATGCCAAAGCTGAAGAGATGGGAAATGCAGCTTTTGAATTTGTTGGCAAAGAATATAGCAACCAGTCTATTATTAGTAAGTTGACCAACTTTTATAACCAAACTTTGTGATGACAGCTGTTGCAGTGATATTTTGGCTTTGTGTTTTGGCCGTATTTTACTCATACGTATTATACCCGTTAATATTACAGCTAATAGTTTTTATAAAAGGCCGAAAAACTTACAAAAGCTACGAAAAAAATGAACAACTCCCTTCAATATCTATATTAATTGCAGCATTCAATGAAGAATTAGTTATTGAACAAAAGCTTAGGTCTATATTTAACACAACTTATCCAAAAAACAAAATTGAAGTCTGGATAGGTAGCGACAACTCAACAGATAACACCAATGCTATTCTTGAAAAGCTAAGCAATGAATACAGCAACCTGCATTTTATCAATTTCCACAACAGACAAGGTAAGATAAGTATCATCAACCAATTGTCTGACAAGGCCAATGGAGCTATACTCATCATTTCCGATGCCAATGTTATTTTTGAAGAAAATACACTCTTCGAGCTAACCAGATTTTTTGCTGATGAGCAAATTGGACTGGTTGATACCCACATGAAAAACTATGGTTTCAAAAGAGATGGCATTTCAATACAAGAAAAATCCTATATTTCTTATGAAGTAAAAATTAAAAACCTTGAAAGCTCATCATTTGGGACAATGATTGGGCCCTTTGGAGGATGCTACGCGGTACGAAAAGAATTATTCACCAAAGTACCCATTAACTTCATGGTTGACGACTTTTTTGTTTGTATGAAAGTCCTCATTTCGGGAAAAGATGCAATAAACAACATGAACGCCATTGTATATGAAGACGTTTCAAACAATTTGAATGTTGAATTCAGGCGAAAAATAAGGATTGCAGCTGGTAACTTCCAAAACCTCAGATATTTCAAGCATTTGATACTAACCGTTTACAAAGGCGTTTCTTATTGCTTTATATCTCATAAAGTACTCCGCTGGTTAGGCCCATTTTTCATCATTGGGGCCTTTATATCCAACCTGATTCTGGCCCTAAATGCAAAATTCTACTTGATATTGTTTTTAATTCAACTTATGGTCTCAATTTTACCATTGGTTGATTTTTTATTAAAAAAAATAAATTTACATATCGTAATTTTGCGCTTCGCAACGCATTTTTACACCATGAACCTTTCGTTGCTTTTAGGGTTCATTAAATCTATAAAAGGGATTAAATCAAATGTCTGGGAACCAACACAACGACTTCAAGGGTAAACTAAGCACCATCCCTGAAGCTATTGAAGATATCAAAAACGGAAAAATTATCATAGTGGTTGACAATGAAGACCGCGAAAATGAAGGCGATTTTATCTGCGCAGCAGAACTAATCACCCCTGAAATCATCAATTTCATGGCAACACATGGCAGGGGCCTTATCTGCACTCCTCTTCCTGAAGAACGTTGCGATGAGCTTGAACTCGACCTGATGGTTAACAAAAATACTGCAACCTACAGCACAGCCTTCACTGTCAGCGTTGACCTTCTTGGATATGGCTGTACTACAGGCATATCTGCTTATGACAGGGCAATGACGGTAAAAGCATTGGTAAATCCCGAAACAAGGCCCGAAGAACTTGGCCGCCCGGGACATATATTTCCTTTAAGGGCTAAAAACAAAGGCGTACTGCGCCGTCCTGGACATACCGAAGCTGCCGTTGACCTTACCATCCTTGCAGGGCTAAAGCCTGGAGGTGTCCTCGTCGAAATTATGAACGAAGATGGCACTATGGCCCGCTTGCCCGAATTAGTTAAAATTGCAGAAAAATTTGACTTAAAAATTATCTCTATAAAAGACCTTATTGCTTACCGTCTTGAACATGAAAGCCTTGTTATCGGAGGCGAAAAAGTAAAATTACCTACTGCTTATGGCGACTTTGAGCTGATTCCGTTTATTCAAAAATCAAACGGGCAGGAACACGTTGCTATTATTAAAGGTTCATGGACAAAAGACACCCCTGTACTGGTTAGGGTGCACTCTTCCTGTATCACAGGCGATATATTTGGTTCTAAGCGATGCGACTGTGGCGACCAACTACATCATGCTATGCAGATGATCGAAAAAGAAGGAACCGGGGTCCTGTTGTATTTAAACCAAGAAGGACGCGGAATTGGCCTTTTTAACAAAATGAAAGCATATAAGCTTCAGGAACAAGGCATGGATACTGTTGAAGCCAATTTATTTCTCGGTTTTGAAGATGATGAAAGAGATTACGGTATTGGAGCCAATATACTGCGCGAATTGGGACTGGGTAAACTTAGGCTTATCACTAACAACCCTAAAAAAAGAATAGGTTTGGAAGGTTATGGCCTTGAGGTAGTTGAAAATATTCCTATTGTTGTTTCGCCAAATCCTCACAACCTCAAATACCTTACAACTAAAGAAGAGAAAATGGGGCATTTCCTTAATCTTGCCCGCTATCGTAAAGACTCCTTCTAAAATACATAATAAAATATGGGACTTAAGGTAGTATTCATGGGTACGCCCGACTTTGCTGTTGCAACACTTGATGCCATTGTAAAATCAAAACACAAAGTACTGGCTGTTGTTACATCTCCTGACAAACCGGCCGGAAGAGGCCTGCAATTGCAGATGTCTGAAGTTAAACAATACGCATTACAACAAAGCATCCCGGTGTTGCAGCCCGAAAAGCTAAAAGATGAATCTTTTATTGAAAAGCTGAAAAGCTTCAATGCAGATGTCTTTGTAGTAGTGGCTTTCCGTATGTTGCCAGAAGTAGTTTGGTCAATACCAAGGAAAGGCACTATAAATGTCCATGCATCCCTTCTGCCTCAATACCGTGGAGCTGCACCAATAAATAGGGCTATTATGAATGGTGAGACTGTAACAGGAGTAACTACTTTCTTTATAGAAAAAGAAATAGATACAGGACAAATCATTAAGCAAAACAAAGTAAATATTGAACCTACAGAAAATGCTTCTTCGTTGTATGAAAAACTGAAAATTGCCGGGGCTAATCTACTTATCGAAACACTTGATGGGCTTGAAAACAACACATTGAAGCCCATTGGACAGCATATATTGATTGATAAAAAAATACCTTTAAATGAGGCTCCAAAAATTTTTAAAGAAGACTGTAAAATTGACTGGAACAAAAGCAAAGAAGCCATATTCAACCATATACGGGGACTAAGCATGTACCCCGCAGCCTGGGCTATTCTGGCAGGCCCCAAAACAGCCACTGTCAAAATTTACACCGCTTCAATGGTAGAAAGTGTACACAATTTGCCAAATGGAACAATTGAAACAAACAATAGAAGCTATCTCCATGTTGCTGTCAACAATGGAATGATTGCCATCGAAACGCTCCAGCTCGAAGGCAAAAAACGCCTCAATGTAGATGAGTTCTTACGTGGCTTTCAACATATTGAATCTTATCATTTCGAATAAATATAAGCACTATGATGCATACTATTCTCAATCACCGCACTATACGTAAGTATAAAACTACTCCTGTTTCACAAAAAATGCTTGAAGAAATATTACTGGCTGGCACAAAAGCCTCTAACACGGGCAACATGCAAACTTATAGCATGATTGTCACTACTGACAGCACCTTAAAAGAACAACTTTGCAAATGCCACTTTGGACAAGAGATGGTAAAGGTTGCCCCTGTACTCATTACATTTTGTGCAGATTTCAACCGTTTTAACAAATGGTGCAACTTAAGAAAAGCAAAACCAGGATATGACAACTTCTTGTCTTTTTTCAATGCTGCCATTGATGCCCTATTAGTAGCCCAAAATGTTGCCCTTGCTGCTGAAGAAAAAGGCTTAGGTATTTGCTACCTCGGCACTACCACCTACAATGCAAAACAAATTATTGATATTCTGAACCTTCCTAAAGGCGTTGTCCCGGTAACAACAATAGTCATGGGTTATCCTGAAGTAATTCCAGACCTTACCGACCGTTTACCATTGGAAGCTGTTGTTCATTACGAAAAATACCAAGATTATTCCGATGAAAAAATTAATGAACTTTACAGCGAAAAAGAAGCATTGCCATTTCATCAGGAACTGTTGAAAATAAACAACAAAGAAACATTGGCACAAATTTTCACAGATATTCGTTACAAAAAGGCCGACAATATTGCTTTCTCTAAAGCATTTCTAAAAGCAATTGAAGACCAAATGTTTATGAATAACGAATAAAAGGCATGGATTTACTGACTTTTATTAATAGCAACTGCAAAGAACTACTTCATTTGCTTAATGCAGACGAAGATGGCTGGCAATTGCCATTTATTGAAAGTATTAACAAAGCTATTCATCTCAACCGATGGTTTGACAAGGAAAATATCTTACGAAGATTACGTTGCACCTTTGAATACTACGCCTCTGATGCCCTAATCAATGACCTTACAGCTAATGAAAAGGTAATTGAACAAAAAACAATTGGACTTATCAGCGAAGAACGCATTCCAATGGAAGAGATTACTACAATTCTGAATTTAATTAATGCCGGGAACAAGGTCATATACAAAAAGCCTGAAAACTATGACATTGTCTTATGTTCCCTTTTTGAATATTGGCAAAATAAAGCTGGACGCGAGCTTTTGCCCATAGAATTTACAGACAGGCCTATAAAAGGTTTTGATACGCTGCTTATCACAGGACGTGAACCTTGGAAAGGTGAAAAAAGAAAGTTTTTTGAAAAACATCATGTCATTGAAAAAACACGGTACAATTCCATTGGTATTATTACAGACTCCATAACCAATGAACAATTCAAGGCAATGGCCAGTGATATATTTTGTTATTATGGGCTTGGCTGTGGTAACATACGTAAAATATATATTCCTGAAGGGTTTGCTATTGAGCGTATATTTGAAGCCATTGAACCTTGGCACAATGTCATGTTGCACAATGCGTATGCCAATAATTTCCAATACCATCAATCGGTTTTCCTGATGAACAAGATTAAACACCTCGACAATGGCTTTATTTTGCTTAAAGAAGATGCTGCATCTTATGCCCCAATTGGAATTTTGCATTATCAATACTATTCAGATATAAATAAACTGAAAGTTTTAATTGATAAAGAAAATAAATACCAGATTTTAAGCAACAATCCTGAGCTTGGCCTCAAATTTGGCAATGCAGATAAACAGTTGCTGAATTAGTTATTAGTTGAAAGTAATTCGTAATTGAACAAAAAGTTTCTCATAGTAATTGCCGGGCCTACTGCTGTTGGAAAAACTGCTTTTGCCGTTACGGCAGCCCAATATTTCTCGACAGAAATCATATCTGCTGATTCAAGGCAATTTTACAAAGAGCTTAGCATAGGCGTTGCACGCCCATCCGAAGCCGAATTATCTTTAGTGAAGCATCATTTCATTGCCTCACATTCTATACATGACTATTTTACTGCCGGAATGTATGAGCTATCTGTCATTGAGCTTTTAAACAGGCTATTTCAAAACCATGACGTAATTGTATTAACCGGTGGTTCAGGATTGTACATTGATGCTGTTTGCAATGGCATTGACGACCTGCCAGATATTGATATGGATATCCGCAATAAAGTATTGGAAAGATATGAAAATGAAGGTATTGAGCCTTTAGTAGAAGATTTGAAAAGCATAGACCCTGCATATTATCAAACAGCCGATTTGGCAAACCCTAAACGAATTTTTAAAGCGCTCGAAATATTTTACATGACAGGGAAGCCTTACTCAGAATTCCTTACCAACCCAAAAAAAGAACGAAATTTCAACATCATAAAGATTGTGCTCAACAAAGCCCGGGAAGAACTTTACCAGCAAATCAACCAGCGTGTAGATATGATGATGGAAACAGGTCTATTAGATGAAGCCCGCAACCTATATCCTCTTCGAAAACTCAATGCACTTAATACTGTTGGATACAAAGAGCTTTTTGAATATTTCGACAATAAAATAACACTAAAACAAGCCATTGACAAAATAAAGCAAAACACCCGCCATTATGCCAAAAGACAAATTACCTGGTTTAAACGAAACAATGATTATACCTGGTTTGATGCTACTAACAAAGAGCTGATTTTGCAATTCTTACAAAAAGAAATACATGCTTAGTCAAATTTCTTGGCCTTTTCCCAGATAGCATTCATCTCATCCAACGTCATATCTTTCAGCTTCTTATGCATATCGCTTGACTCTTTTTCAAGGTATTCGAAACGCTTTTTAAACTTGCGGTTAGTACGTTCAAGGGCTGTCTCAGGGTCTATACCATAAAGCCTTGCGGCATTTACCACAGAAAACAATAAATCGCCAAACTCCGCTTCCAATTTTTGTTTGTCACCACTTTTTATCTCAACCTGAATTTCTTCAAGCTCTTCCTTTACCTTGTCCCATACTTGTTCGGGATTGTCCCAATCAAAGCCAACCGAACGCACCTTTTCCTGGATACGGTTGGCTTTTACCAATGCCGGTAACGAATGTGGCACTCCTCCTAATACAGAGCGATTACCCTCCCGAAGTTTCAACTTTTCCCAGTTGTGCTTAACTTCCGAATCATTAGATACACTCACTTCACCAAATACATGAGGATGCCGGAATACAAGCTTTTCGCAAATGCCATTTAAAACATCAGTAATATCAAAAGCCCCGGTTTCAGAGGCTATTTTAGCATAAAAGACCAAATGAAGCGCTAAATCGCCCAATTCTTTTTTTATCTCAGGCAAATTTTTCTCAATAATAGCATCTGCCAACTCATAAACCTCTTCAATAGTAAGGTTTCGGATAGTATCAAAGGTCTGTATTTTATCCCAGGGACATTTTTCCCTGAGTTCGTCCATAATATCAAGAAGACGTTGAAAAGCTTGTAAACGTGGGTCCATAATCTAATACTGTTCGTTTTCGTTAGGAAAATCACCAGTTTTAACATCAGAAACATAGCGCTGAACAGCATTGGTAATTATATCAAAAAGATTTTGGTAACGACGAAGAAAACGTGGCGAAAACTCTTTAGTCAGGCCTAACATATCGTGCAGTACCAATACCTGCCCATCACATCCGTTTCCAGCCCCAATACCAATAATAGGGATTTTAAGCTCTCCTGCAACTTTTTTTGCTAAAACAGCAGGAATTTTTTCTAATACAATTGAAAAACAACCAATTTTTTCAAGCAAATGAGCGTCTTCTACAAGTTTATTAGCCTCTGCCTCTTCTCTGGCACGGACTACATATGTACCATACTTATGAATAGATTGTGGCATAAGGCCAAGATGCCCCATAACCGGTATTCCGGCAGATAATATGCGTTCTACAGATTCTTGTATCTCTATTCCTCCCTCAATTTTAACAGCTCCGGCACCAGTTTCTTTCATAATACGTATAGCCGAAGCTAAAGCTTCTTTTGAGTTGCCCTGATATGTCCCAAATGGCAAATCGCAAACAACTAAAGCTCGATTTACAGCCCTGGCAACAGAGGCCGCATGATATATCATATGATCTAAAGTTATTGGAAGAGTTGTTTCAAACCCCGCCATCACATTAGAAGCTGAATCGCCAACAAGAATAACATCTATCCCGGCCTGATCTAAAATACGGGCCATTGAATAATCGTAAGCCGTAAGCATAGATATTTTTTCTCCTCTTAGCTTCATCTCACTGAGCTTATGAGTAGTAATCTTTTTCAAGTTTAATTGATCTGATATATACATAAAAGTAAAATCAATTAGGTTTGTCAATAAAATACTATAAAATAGCATTTAAAGTGCAAAGTTGCTAATTATTTTTTTACTGCCATTAATAAATAGGCATATTATTAATCAATTTGCTTCTCCTTAATTCAAATCTATTTAACACCAGCAAGTTAATTTCTGCCTACACAACAATCAAAATATTAAAAACAATCTCAAGTATATACAATCAAAACAAATCTGACGTTTTGTCATATTTTTTATGTCAGAGATTAAAATTTTTATCTCATTTGTGTGCCATAATAACACAAAAAGAAACTTTAATAATGTTGGCACAAAGCTTGATAAACCATCTTTAAACAAGAAAAAGTTTAAAATTATATTAATATGGGAAAAATTATTGGAATCGATTTAGGAACCACGAACTCATGCGTGGCAGTAATGGAAGGTAATGAGCCAGTGGTTATTACCAACAGTGAAGGAAAACGTACAACTCCTTCAATTGTTGCTTTTACAGGAAATGGCGAAAGAAAAGTTGGAGACCCCGCAAAACGTCAGGCTATTACAAACCCAAAACATACCGTATATTCTATAAAACGTTTCATGGGAGAAACCTACGACCGCGTGACTAAAGAAATCCAGCGTGAACCTTACGACATCGTCAAAGGAGACAATAACACGCCACGTGTTGTTATTGAAGATCGTAAATACTCGCCACAAGAAATTTCAGCAATGATACTTCAAAAAATGAAGAAAACAGCTGAAGATTATCTTGGCACTGAAGTTACAGAAGCTGTTATCACTGTTCCGGCTTATTTTAATGACGCACAGCGTCAAGCAACTAAAGAAGCCGGAGAAATTGCAGGATTAAATGTTCGTCGTATTATTAACGAACCAACAGCTGCAGCTTTAGCTTATGGCCTTGACAAAAAACACCAGGATATGAAAGTAGCTGTCTTCGACCTTGGTGGTGGAACATTTGATATTTCTATCCTCGAATTGGGCGAAGGTGTTTTTGAAGTAAAATCAACCAATGGCGACACTCATCTTGGAGGAGACGATTTCGACCAGGTTATTATCAACTGGCTGGCAGAAGAATTTATCAAAGACGAAGGTATTGACTTACGTAAAGACCCTATGGCTTTGCAACGTCTTAAAGAAGCTGCCGAAAAAGCTAAGATTGAGCTTTCAAGCAGTACTTCAACTGAAATTAACCTGCCATACATTATGCCTGTTAACGGTATCCCTAAACACCTTGTTAAAAACCTCACCAGGGCCCAGTTTGAAAAACTTGCCGATTCATTAATCCAGGCTTGTATTGAACCTTGCCGTAAAGCGCTTTCTGATGCAGGTTTGAAAGCTTCAGATATTAACGAGGTGATATTAGTTGGAGGTTCAACACGTATCCCGGCTGTACAAAAAATTGTAGAAGACTTTTTTGGCCGGACCCCTTCAAAAGGAGTCAACCCTGATGAAGTTGTAGCTGTTGGGGCTGCAATCCAGGGAGGTGTATTAACCGGAGAAGTTAAAGATGTTTTACTCCTTGATGTTACTCCTCTTTCATTAGGTATCGAAACTTTGGGCGGTGTAATGACCAAACTTATTGAAGCCAATACCACCATTCCCACCCGTAAGTCCGAAACCTTTACCACTGCAGCAGATAACCAGTCGAGCGTTGAAATACATATATTGCAAGGCGAACGTCCGATGGCAAGCGGGAACAAAACAATAGGGCGCTTCCACCTCGATGGCATCCCACCTTCACCACGTGGTGTACCTCAAATTGAAGTAAGTTTTGACATTGATGCCAATGGTATTTTGCACGTCTCTGCTAAAGATAAAGCCACAGGCAAAAGCCAAAGTATCCGTATTGAGGCATCTACAGGCCTTACCGATGAAGAAATTAAACGGATGCGAGATGAAGCTAAAGCCAATGAAGCAGCAGACAAACAAGCTAAAGAACGTATCGACAAACTTAATGCTGCAGACAGTCTTATTTTCCAAACAGAAAAACAACTGAAAGAATTTGGAGATAAGATCCCTGCTGACAAAAAAGGAGCTATCGAATCAGCCCTCGCTAACCTCAAAGAAGCTCATAAATCGCAAAATATTGAAGCCATTGACAAAGCTACAGCAGAACTGAACCATGTTTGGCAAGCTGCATCAGAAGAAATGTATAAAGCTCAGGCTCAACAAGGACAAGCTGGCGGATCTTCTGCAGGAGCCCAGGACAATGCAAAGAAAAGTGGAGACAGTGAAGTTACAGATGTTGACTTTGAAGAAGTAAAGTAAGTTTCATCATTTGTAAACCACCCCTACCCCTCCTTATAAAGGAGGGGAAATACTAACTGAAGTTTAAATATTTACATGATTTATAAAAAGAAAAGGCTGGAAAAATTCCAGCCTTTTCTTTTATCTTTCTTTCCAATATTATCAATTCAAAAATTTTACTTCAACCTGTTCTGAAGCCTTGCCAGAAAAATGTTTCTCAAGCTTAAGTATCAATTCTTCAGGTTTGATAGGTTTTGTAATATAATCATCGCATCCGGCATTGATACATTTAGACATATCGTCATACATAGCAAATGCTGTTTGAGCTATTATTTTAATTGCAGGCTTATATTTTTTTATCAGGCGTGTACTTTCCAGTCCATTTATTACTGGCATTTTCACATCCATCAAAACTATATCTATTTGATTGTTTTTAATACATTCTGAAAACGCCCTTAGGCCGTTTTCAACATGAATCATTTTAATGCCTGAATGGTGTAATATTTCTTTCAGGTACATGAAACTATAGTAATCGTCTTCTGCAATTAAAATAGTTTTATCTTTCCAATCAAAATTTGCAATCATCTTTTGGTTTATTTAGATAACCTTAATGTTATCTACATTAAAAAAGTAACCCTGACAAATAGCAATTTTTTATGAAAAGTAAAATTATTTAATTATTTGGCTAAAAGTTTGTTTTTTCAAAACAAAATATGAACAAACTACACTTTTGTGAAAAACTAATTTTTTCCATTCTTTTGAAACCCTGGTCTTGTGGGATTTTTGTCTATAATTGAGATAAAAAGGAACCTTGACAAAAAAACTGAACCAAGCCCTAACCACAGCCCAAGCAAAAGCAGGCTTTTTCTTTAGCAGAAACTGAAACCCTGCAACAGCATCAAAAAATAACCTGCAAAACAAAATAAAAGGAAGATAAGCCAAAGGCAGGTTTTTCAACATCATGTAAAGGCTGTTTCGGATATTGAAAAATATCTTCTTTGGATTTTCTTTTGGCAATGCCCCTCCGCCATAATGAAATATCAATGATTGAGGCACGCAAAAAATCCTGAAACCTGCCCAATGTACACGCCAACAAAGATCTATTTCTTCCATGTGGGCAAAAAAATGTTCGTCAAGGCCACCAACAGCCTTGTAAACCTCAGACCTAATGGTCAGACATGCTCCTGTTGCCCAAAATACTTCAGCTACATCATCATATTGGCAATTATCTTTTTCAAGATGGTCAAAAACCCTGCCTCGACAAAATGGATAACCAAATATATCAATGTAACCTCCTGCAGCCCCTGCATATTCAAACATCGACCTGTCGTGCACGCTAAGTACCTTAGGCATTACCGCTGCAACATTTTCGTTTTTGTCTAAAAAATCAAGTAAAGGCTCTATCCATCCTTTAGTAACTTCAACATCACTATTGAGCAGAATGAAATACTTTGCTTCAATTTTACTTAATGCAAGATTGTACCCGCCAGCAAAACCATAATTTTTAGAAAATTCAACAAGCCTGATTGTCGGAAACATTTGTTTTACATACTCCTGCGAACCGTCAGACGAATTATTGTCAGCAACAACAAGCTCTACATCTTTAAATGTTGTATGTTCAACAAGCAAAGGAAGGTACTGGCGCAAAAATCCAATACCATTCCAGTTTAATATAACCACACTAGCCTTGTACGTCCCTGTCCAGTATTTGATATTTCCAACGACGATGTGTCCATAGCCAAAACTCGGGATGCTCTTTTATTTGCTCTTCAAGAATTTTTACGTGCTTGTTGGTGATTTCATATTCGTTGGTAAGCGAGGCATCTTCAGTAATTGGCACAATCTCAAACTCGTAATAACCAGTTTTTACCGGTATCATCTTTACAAATACTACTGCAGAATTAAGCTTTCGGGCCATCTTTTCGGGACCTAAAAATACCGGTGTTACCTGGTTCAAAAATTGTGTTTGGTAATGAATCCGCGAGCGTATTGGTGTTTGATCTGATATAAAACATGACAAGGTTTTTACGTTATTTTGCTTGTAAGTAAAAAGGACCCGGGGCGCTTCTTCCATAGTAACCAGCTCTGCCCCAAACTGGGTACGCATGCGCGTCATTATTTTTTCAATATATTTATTAGATAAAGGTTTATATAACGAAATAATTCTGTATGGCATATTCTCAGGGGTTCCAACCAGCCATTCCCAATTTCCATAATGTGCTGTTACGGCAACAATGCTTTTTCCTTTTTCGAATAATTCAAAAAATACCTCAGGGTTTCGATACCGGATCCTTTTTTTCACCTCAGCATGGCTAATATGAATAAGCTTTATTGTTTCTACCAATATATGCCCAAAATGTTTGTAAAATTTCCTGGCAATAAATGCAATCTCAGCCTCCGACTTTTCCGGGAATGATTTTCGCAGGTTCTCGTAAACAACTTTTTTTCTGTAGTTTGCAACATAATAAATTAATGGATATAATACAATATCTGAAAATACATATAATAGGCGTAATGGCATCAATGAAATCAGCCAGAGTAAAGGAAATACGATGCAATATATAAACAATGCCATTATTTATAAAAATACTTATTGATTAAAGCTAAAAACTCCTTATGCGTATTATTGTTTGATGCAATAATTTCGCGGCCAAACAAATAATTACTTTCACCTTTAAAGTCCGACACCTGCCCGCCAGCTTCTTTAACAATCAAAGCCCCGGCAGCTACATCCCATGGATTAAGGTTATATTCGTAAAATGAATCAAAACGGCCGCATGCTACATAGGCCAAATCAGTAGCAGCAGAGCCTATTCTCCTTACTCCATGTGAGTTTTGAAAAAGATACTCCAGGGTTCCCATGAAAGCTTGCATCTGGTCAAAATCATAATATGGAAACCCGGTAGCTATAAGTGAATCTGCAACTGTTGGAGCTTTGCTCACGTGTATTTGCTTATTGTTCATAAAAGCGTTGCCTCCTTTCCAGGCATAAAAGCACTCATCAGCTTTCACTTCATACACAACACCTGCCAGAAGCTCTTCTCCATCAGCCAACCCTATGCTTACTGCATGCGGAGGCATTCCGTGAATGAAATTGGTGGTACCGTCCAAAGGGTCAATAATCCAATTAAGGGCACCTTTAGCTTCTTTGCCACTACCTTCTTCGGCTATAAACCCAGCCTCTGGCAACAGTTTTTTCAACCCCTCAACAATTTTTGCTTCAGCATTTTTATCCACGTATGTAACAAAGTTGTTAAGGCCTTTCACCTCAACATTTTCTGCTTTAATTTTTTCGCCTTCCTGGTTAATAAACAATCCTGTCTCGCGAGCCAACTGGCAAACATTAAGGCATATTTTTTCTAATTGCATTGGAAATGTCTTTTGAAAATTATATGTAATGCACAAAATTAGGCAAATTATGAAACAATAGAAGCTTTTACCAGCATATTATCCAATACTTCGTCTAAAGTAACAGCAGAAAGAGCTGCTATCAGCTTTTTATCATAAGGTGCTGAAACTTTGATATAGTTCGAGGTAAAACCATGCATTTGCCCATCTTTTAACTTACTTTCAAATATCACAGTCTCTTTGCGGCCTATATTTTCTTGTATAAACGCTTCTTTTTTTACATTACCAAGTTCAATAAGCGCTTTGCTCCTGCGTTCTTTAACCTGTGGCGATAGCTTTCCTTTCATATCAAAGGCTTTGGTATTAGGCCTTTCCGAAAAAGGAAATACATGCAGGTAACTTACAGGCAACGACTTGATAAACTCAAATGCATCCATGAAGTCATCATCTGTCTCACCCGGAAAGCCAACAATGACATCAGCTCCAATGCATGCGTAAGGCATAACCTCTTTTATTGCCTTAACACGGGCTGCAAAAACCTCACGTTTATAACGACGCCCCATGGCAGCAAGTATTTTATCGCATCCCGATTGCAGAGGGATATGAAAATGATGGGCAAAACGGTTTGAGCTTTTTACAAAGTCAATAATTTCATCATGTATAAGATTCGGCTCAATGGAAGATATGCGATATCGCTCAATTCCTTCAACCTTATCTAATTGTTTTACAAGCTCAAAGAAGTTTTCGCCGGTAGTCTTGCCAAAATCGCCAATATTTACACCAGTCAAGACTATCTCTTTAGTATTTTTTGCTGCTATTTCTTTTGCCCGAGATACTACACTTGAGATATCCTCGTTCCTGCTCGAACCTCGTGCAAGTGGTATAGTACAATATGAACAATGATAGTCACAGCCATCTTGAACCTTCAAAAAAGCCCTTGTTCTGTCAGATATGGAATACGATGCTTCATAAGAATTTACACTGGCAATATCACACGAGTGTATTTTAACAGCATTGCCATTCCACAAGCTTTCAACATGCTCTACAAGCTTAAACTTATCTGCAGTGCCCAATACCAGGTCAACACCTTCTATAGCCGCTATTTCTTCAGGTTTCAATTGCGAATAACAGCCAATTACAACTACTTTTGCACCTTTAGATGTAGCCTTTTTTATTGCCTGTCGGCATTTTTTATCAGCAACCTGGGTTACCGAACAGGTATTTATGACAAATACATCTGCCTCGGCATCAAATGACACTTTTTGATAACCACTTTGCTCAAATTTACGCTGAAGCATTGACGATTCGGCATAATTGAGCTTACAACCCAAGGTATAAAACGCTACTTTTCTCATCATTTTTAACAAAAAAGGACATTAAATAAATGCCCTTTTGCTCTGAAATAAAACTATTTTTTTTATATTTTCATTTCTATTGTGACTCCGGAGGGATTAGTTTCGTTGCACTTCATGACCCCTCCTAATGATGTCGCAATCAAGTCCCTTTCAAACCAAAAGAAGAAACATTTCTACTTCTCCTTTCTATTGTGACTCCGGAGGGATTCAAACCCCCGACTTTCAGAACCGGAATCTGACGTTCTATTCAGCTGAACTACGGAGCCATTAAAGGTTGCAAAAATAGCATTTTTTTGACCTTAACAATATTTTTTTGTAAACAGAAAATAAAGATTTTGTTTTCAGGTTCTCTAAAATTCGGGACAAGGCATGGCGTGAATACGCTTCTTCCTTTGGGTGGTAAATTCATATATTAAGGTAATTTCATGAGCTCCGGCAGTTGAGGTTAACAAATTTGACACTGTAAAATCATAACTATACCCAATGCTAATGTATGGCAATTTAAACCCGGCTAAAAACGCTACGGCATCACCTCTGTCGGAGTTAAATGGAGGTATGCCGCGATACCAAAAACCCAGTACATACGGTGACGAATACCAATATACACCAGCATCTAACTGGTTGAAATCTTCTTGTCTTTTGAATAAATAAGCAATAGAAAGAGATTCATTGGCAGGTTTAAGCAACCGGCTACGGCTCATCACCTTATAGCCACCATAAATACTATATTTGAGAGGTACAAATGACTTTTCTGAATAAAATGAATGGTTAGGCCTGAGCAAATGATCTACGGTAACTCCCATCCAAAAACGCTCATTATAAACCAAACAAGAAACTGCCCCATCAATATTGCCTCTAATTTCATTTGATGGACTTGTTTCTACTGATGTAGAAAAATTGTTACCTCCTCGTATTTGGTCATTAAAAACAAGTTTAGAAAAATTAATATCGTAAATAGAGTAAATAAAACTTAATCCCGGCCTTATATGCCATGTGTTTTTCACTGTAATATCATAAGAATATAATACGTTCAGGCATTTGAAACCTAACTTTCCCGAACCTGCCTGATCCTGGATATACATAAAACCTATACCACTATTGTATTTGAGGACATATTGATCATAAGCTGCTGTAAATGTTGCAAAATCACCTGGCAAAGCAACCCACTGCCTTCGATATGTTGTTGACAAACGATGCTGTTGGGTCGCACCAGCAAATGATGGCCCTAAATACAAGGGTACTGAATAAAACTGTGTAAACTGGGGATCCTGCCCTTTTAACCCTTCTACTATTATAAAAAATGAAAGCAGTATTGAGAATATATATCTCATTGATAATTGTTAATGATTAATGATTAGTAATTCTTAATTCTTAATTGTTTCTATGTAACACAGTTACATCTCCTGTTTTTGTAAAAGTACGGCCATTATAATATTTTCCTTTAGCTTTATAAACATAAACATCCTGCTTGACAAGTTTTCCTTTATAATAACCATCCCATCCAATATTAACATCATTTGATGTAAATAGCAATTCGCCCCACCTGTTGTATATTTCTAAGTGATATTGAGCAACACCCTCATGATATGGGAAGAAAATATTATTATCGGTTGCATTTGGATCGTATGCACCGCCTATTGGGCCCGTCATGTTAGGAGTAAATGCATTGGGAAAAACAATTTTGCCTTTTCCCATCACCTGCACCACATTAACACGTTCGAGTGAATCTACGCAACCTTTTTCTGTCCATGCCACCAGTTTTACAGTATATGTTCCAAGGTCTTTATAATAATGGTCAGGAGTAACAATGTCAGTAGTGTCGCCATCTCCAAAGTACCATTTATAATGAGTGGCATCAAAAGTATTGTTAAAACAACGGATGTAATCATCCGGCAACATCACAAGCTGAGGTTCTACATAAAAATCAACAACCGGCTTTTTATACACTTTAATCATTTCGTAATGAGTATCAACACCTCCTTCACTTTTAACAGTAAGCTTAACGTTGTATTCGCCAGGTTCGAAGAATGTATGGGCAGGGTTAGCTGTACGAGAAGTGGTCCCATCGTCAAACTCCCAATAATAATCCTCAACATACTCTGAAGAATCAGAATTGAACTTGATTGTCAGCGGCATGCACCCTTCGGCATTAGGCCCAAATCTGGCAATAGGACGCGGGGCATATAGTACAATATTTTGAGAAGATGTATCACTACATTTATCCGAAAATACTTTGAGCCTGATTTTATATGTACCCCAATGAGGATATGTATAAACTACAGAATCAACATTTTTAAAAACAGATGAATCATGATAATTATAAGTTAGTGAAGCCCCATTGTCAAAATCCCAATTGTATGTCCAAGGGCCTTTATTTGTCTTATCATATAGTGTAAAAGTAGCATTAGGGAAAAACTGGGCTACAGGCTTAACCTGAAAATCGGCATTTGGACTGGCATATACAACAACAGGTTTAACAATAGAATCGGTACATTTATTCTGGGTAACAACGCTAAGTTTAACCCAAAAAGTTCTGGTTGTATCAGAATTGTTGACAAATAAATGATTGGGGTTTCCCTGGCTGCTGCTTGTCCCATCATCAAAATTCCACTTGTATTCAGATACGTTAATTGATTTTTGGCTGTTCAACACGGTCTCTATCGGGTTACAATCGGCTTTAACATCTTCAAAATTAGCTGTTGCCCTTGGATATACACTTACCACCTGTGAAGTTGAATCAACACAGTTGTATATATTAGAAATTGCTTTTAGCCTAATAATATACGGTTTGGCTATAGCCGAAAGCGAATCTATTGTATAAATGTGACTTATACTCGATTTGTCAATCTTTGAAAAATCATCACCTTCGCCGTAATTCCATTTATAGG